>Ga0099364_10012191_pt1 | contig 11630 bp, 8 predicted proteins | sample TergutTh196P3_FD_73070 | JGI IMG/M metagenome (GOLD analysis project Ga0099364, IMG submission 73070) | Microcerotermes parvus P3 segment gut microbial communities from Pointe-Noire, Republic of the Congo - Th196 P3 | ecosystem: Host-associated > Arthropoda: Insects > Digestive system > Gut ...
GATGTGGCGCTGGCAATTATCGCCGCTGTGTTCGATAACGGTTATGTGAAAAACAAGGTGATGGAGTTTATCGGAGACGGCGTTGCAAAACTGTCCATGGATTTCCGCAACGGTATTGATGTAATGACCACCGAAACAACCTGCTGGTCTTCTATCTGGAAAACTGATGATCAGGTAAAAACATATCTTGAAAGACAAGGCAGAGGAAGCGATTACAGGGAACTCAATCCCGCCGCTGCCGCTTACTATGACGGCTTTATAACAGTTGACCTTTCAAAAATAGAACCGTGTATCGCTCTGCCGTTCCATCCAAGCAATGTGTACACAATTAATGAATTACAGAAAAATGCGAAAGATATATTAGCAAAAGTTGAGGAAGAAGGATTAAGGGCGTTAGGTAAAAAAGATTTAAGTTTTAATCTTGGTTTGAAGTACCGTGACGGCGGCGTATGGGCGGAACAGGCAATTATCGCCGGCTGTTCGGGCGGCATTTTTGAGAACATCATGGCCGCGGCGGATATAATGAAGGACTCCACAACAGGCAGCGGTAATTTTTCCATGAGCGTTTACCCGGAAAGCCAGCCGACATATCTGGAATTGGTATGTAACGGCGCAGTGGAAACCTTTATAAAAGCCGGTATTCTTGTTAGGGAAGCTTTTTGCGGACCATGTTTCGGCGCCGGAGACACTCCCGCCAATAACGAGCTTTCGATCCGCCATGTTACGCGCAACTTCCCGAACCGCGAAGGCTCAAAGCCGGGCGACGGGCAGATAGCCTCTGTCGCGCTGATGGACGCCCGTTCCATCGCCGCCACAGCGATTAACGGCGGGAAAATTACTTCCGCCACAGAACTAGATGTTAAGTTTGGCAAGTACAAATTCTTTTTTGACAAAAGCATATACGACAAGCGCGTGTACGATGGCACAGGAAAACCTCAGATGGAAACAGAGCTTGTCCTTGGTCCAAACATCAAGGACTGGCCAAAAATGCCCGCCCTGCCGGAAAACCTGTTATTAAAGGTGGTAAGTTATATTAACGACCCCGTTACTACCACCGACGAGCTTATCCCGTCTGGTGAAACTTCATCGTACCGTTCCAACCCGTTAAAGCTGGCGGAGTTTACCCTAAGCCGTAAAGACCCGGATTATGTGAAACGGGCAAAAGATGTACAGTGTCTTGAGGAGCAGCGAGCGGGTATAGAGGGAAAAGGCGGTTGTATTGAGCCTTCGGCTGGCGGCGAAATAGAAGCGATTTTGTCAAAGATACGGAGTATTAATGGTTGTGAGGGGATTACTCTTTCTGTATTTGGTATTGGCAGCGCTATTTTTGCCCGCAAACCCGGTGACGGTTCCGCCCGTGAGCAGGCTGCTTCCTGCCAGCGTGTATTGGGGGCCTGTGCGAATCTGGCTCTGGAATACGCTACAAAACGCTACCGCTCGAACCTTATCAACTGGGGTATTTTGCCATTCCTGGTGACAGACGAAAAGGTCTTTGCGAACGGAGATTATATTTTCTTTCCGGGTATTACTAAAGCGGTGCGGGAAAAAATAACAAACATCCAGGGTTATGTGTTAGGTGAAAAGGTTACTGAGATTACGGCAACGCTTGGAGATTTAACGGATGCTGAGCGGCAGATACTTATTGATGGCTGTCTGATAAATTATTACGCGGGGTAATTCGGGTTTTAGATTTTGCCAGATACTAGATCGTTAACGCGAACGATTTCTTTCAACAGTCTGCATGTTAGATAAAAGCTGGCGGTTGTCGGGGAATTCCGCGAGGCCTTCGTTCAGGATGCGTTCGGCTTCTTCATAGTTTCTTTTGTTCCATTCCGCAGCGAAACGGTTGTGATAATCCGTGGCAAGGTTGCTCCTGTAGGTTCTCAGAGACTGTTCCAGTTCGCGGTTCGCACCGAAATGGGCAATGGCCGTTTCGATATACATAACCGCTGCGCGCCAATCCCTGATAGGAGCCGCGCTGAGAGAGGCCGCTGTTTTTTGAACCGCGAAGGTTATTAGTTCAACTGCGCGGGTCTCGCTTATTCTGCCGTCGGCGCGGGCTTGACTGACGGCTTTGACAACAGCATCGCCATCGGCGGCGGTACGAATCTGATTGGCGCTGGTTAAAAGTTCCGAGTCAATAAGTATAATATCAAGCTGTGAATAATTGGCGTCTGTTAAAACCGTCCTTTGTCCTTCCAGAAAATTTCTCGCCGCCGTTACCCTGTTTGCCCTTGTCAGCTTCATAAGATTATTGTTCACTGCCGCCAGTATAAATTCCTGCCAGCGCTCTTCATTGGGATATATGGGAGAGGCGGCGGCGGCCCAGCGCAGGCAATCTTCTTCCCTGCCCGCTCTTAACAGCATCGCGCCAAAGTTAAAAAGCCTGTCCATTAATTCCCTTCGCGGGTCTGTAAAAATAGACTCCGAAGAATCCAAAGTTGCGCCAAGGGTTAAAGCGCTGCCGACAAGCAGGACAGCGCGGTCAATGGCAATTGGGACAGATTCCGCAAAACGGTTTTGCCTTTCATGATCCGCAATCCTGTTATTCAAAATAAGGGAAACCAACTCAATTTGATTAATTGTCTGGCGGTCACGGTAATTCTGCGCCGGCACATACGAGAACCCTGTTAACCTTCCAAACTCATCGTGAAATTCCCTGCGGTTGCCGGGATCAAATCCGTAAGCGTTGGTAGTTTCAACATCAATATCTTCCCCGTCAATGTGAACCGTCACTAAGGCGTGATCCTTTGTCATCACCCCGCTTATATCAATTCCGGCTGATTTACAGAGAATCATGTACAGGACAGCCGAGGAGACGCAATTGAATCTGCCGTTGGAAAGCAGGGTATCAACCCTGGTTTGATATTGAGAATACGACCTTAGCAGGTTTTTGTGCATAAAACCGAGGATAAACTCAGCCCTTTCCCTGCTGTCGGCAGGATAATCGGGTGAATTTTTTATTGCGTTGGCGGCAGTACGGATTTTTTCCATGTTGGAAGCGGCATTAGCCCCGGGATCAGATGCCCATAGGCTTATTTCCGCAAGGTCTGTCCACGAATACCCCTGAGCCCGCTCGCCAAGACGGTGGTATTCAAGAGCTCTGGGATCCGGCTCAAGGCGGGGAAAGGTTGTCCTGCTCTGAGCATGTGTGCCTGTTAATAAGAAAAAAAACAGCAGCACTGTAACAATTGACGGTTTTAACATCCCAATTTATTATATTGATAATAACAAAAAAAATAAACCATTACGGGAGTAAGGATGTCTGGTTTAGATGCTGATTTGATTATCATAGGAGCGGGTCCTGCGGGACTGACTGCGGCACAATACGGGGCCAGGGCCAACCTAAAGGTTCTGGTTATTGAACAATTTGGCTTCGGAGGCCAGGCTTTGTCTATTGATGTGCTGGAAAATTATCCGGGAAATGTCGGCCAGTTCGATGCTGAGGGGAATATGCTTTCCGGTCCCAAGTCGGGTTATGATTTCTCTCAGGATTTGCATCGTCAGGCTGAATCTTTTGGAGCGTCGTTTTCTTCCGGCTCGGTTACTTCTCTTAAAAAAGACGAATATTTCCTTGTTGACTTGTCAGACGGGAAAACACTCTCGGCTTATGCTGTAATTATAGCGACAGGCTCAAAGCCGCGCCCATTGGATATTCCCGGCGAAAAAGAATTTACGGGAAGGGGAGTTTCCTACTGCGCCACCTGTGACGGTAATTTTTTTAGGGGAAAAAAAATACTGGTAGTCGGAGGGGGAGACGCTGCCTGTGACGAAGCCCGGTACCTTTCCCGCCTGACAACAAAGGTACTGCTGATTCACCGCCGTGACAGTTTTCGCGCACAGAAAGCCCTTGTCGAAAGAACGCTTGGTAATCCAAATATAAAGATACGTTTCAATACAACCATAAGGGAAATCAGGGGCGAACAAAAAGTAAAATCGGTTTTGTTGGCGGATACAAAAACAGGTGAAGTTTACGAAGAAGAAACAGACGCGGTATTTATTCTTGCCGGAACTGTTCCTCAATCATCTCTTGTTTCGGGTAACGGTTTAAAGACCGGGCTTGACGAAAACGGATATATTATTACAGACCAAAAAATGGCAACTAACATTCCAGGGCTTTTCGCTGCCGGCGATGTCCGCTCCGGTGTTTTCCGCCAGATAGTAACCGCCGCCGCTGACGGCGCGGTAGCAGCCAACAACGCGGCTGAATATATTGATGAAATTATTTACAGGACAAAAAATTGAAAACATTCGTTAAATTTTTATTTTGCACAATTGGGATAGTTTTTATTTTTCCGCTTTACTCCCTAAGTTTTAACGATGCCGGTGATCCCAAAGAGCTTGCCGCCGCCATTGAACAGGCCATGACAGATGAACAGGCGCTTGCTCAGGTGTTTATGTTCGGCTGGGTGGGAGAAGAACCTTCGCCGATTATTATGGAATGGATAAGAAGAAGAAATATTGGCGGGATAAAAATTTTCGGCTGGAATACCGGCAATACAATAAGGCTGGCAAGAACGGTCGGCGAATTGCAGGAAGCGAGCTTGGCAGGTCCCTTCAATATACCTCTTCTTGTCGCGACTGATCAGGAGGGAGGCTGGATTCGACACGTTAAGGGAAATACCAGCGAAACGCCGGGTAACATGGCAATTGGCGCGTCCGGCTATCCCCAGGATGCGTATCTTTCCGGTTACTATATAGGAAAGGAACTTGCTCTGCTTGGGATTAACATGAACTTCGCACCTACTGTCGATCTTTTTACAAACCGTAATTCGGTATTGATAGGTCCGCGGGCTTTTGGCAGCAATCCAATAAAATCGGGAATTATGGGAGCGGCTTTTATGAGGGGGCAATTGGCTGCCGGAGTTATTCCCACTGCAAAACATTATCCGGGACACGGCGGTACAGACCTTGATTCTCACGGTGTACTGCCAAGAATTTATGTTCCGTTTGAAACTCTCTGGGAAAGGGAACTTGTTCCGTACAAGATGCTTGTAAGGGAAGGTATACCTGTAGTAATGAGCGGACATATTGCCTTTCCCATGACAGAAGCCGCTGGCGCTCCGGCATCTCTTTCCTCGTGGTTTTTAAACGATGTGTTACGTGATAAAATCGGCTTTGACGGACTTGTTATAACCGACGATTTAATGATGATTGGCGCTACAGCGTGGCTTGGCTCTATTCCACGTACTGCTAAACAGGCATTGATCGCGGGTAACGATATTATTATGTTTTCCAATACACCCTTTCTTTTTGATCCGGTGTGGACAGTGCTGATTAATTCTATGAGGGACGAAGAAGACTTTCGCCAAATTGTAAGAGTAGCTGCCCGCAGAACACTGGAATTAAAATTGAGGTATCTGCGAGGCAGCGGAAGTATTCCGTTCATTCCTGATTTAAAAAGGGTAGAAGAAGATATTCCTGATCCGGAAGCTTCGGCATTTTTCCTTGACCTTGCCGCTCGAAGCGTTACGTTTGTAAAACCTAACCCGGCAAGTTCCGTTTTTCCGCTGACAAGAGAAGCGGCGGGACGTGTTCTTTTGGCAGGTAAGTACAGCGACTTTTTCAGATACGGCAGGATGGCTTTTCCCGGAGCTGCCGCTTACCACTATTCAGGGGCGGGAAACGCTTCTGTCCTTATTTCCATGGCAAATAACGCGGATACGGTTATCTTCTGCCTTTCCGACGCTGTCGATTTACGTTTATTGCATAACATTCAGCAATTAAATAAAAATGTTATAGTTCTTTCGATATTAAGCCCCGTACATATAGAAAGCCTTCCCTGGGTTAACGGCGCTGTGGCGGTTTACAGTTACGCTCCTGAATCTTTTGCCTCGGGTTTTTCCGCTATAATCGGCAGAATCCCTGCGGAAGGCGTCCTTCCCTATGAATGGTGAGGTCTGGCGTTGGCGGAAAATGAAAGACAGGGATATTCCCGCCGTAGAAACTCTATTACGCACTGCAGAAAGCAGGGCGGTAACTGCCTGCGGAAGATTTCTTGTCCGCAATTCTTTAAATGATTATGTCTGGGTACTAAACGGAAAAAGAGGAGCGCTTTCTGGATTACTTATAAACTCAAGAAGCACGATAATGCCTGTATTATGCGGCAAAAAAGAAATTCCCAAACCTGATTTTTTAAAAAGCTTTTTCCGTAAGAAAAAGATACATTCAGTACAGGGGCTAAGGGAAGAAGTTTTCATTCTGGAAAACGTTATGAAACAGATGGGCAGGGAAACCACGGAAATATTTGATTATGACCTTATGACCCTAGACAAATTGCCTGCCCCCAGGGGTTGTTCATGCAGCCCTTCCAATCTTGTACTGCGCCTCCCTCAGTTAACCGATTTAGACGCGATAGCCCCATTACAGGCAGCGTATGAACAGGAAGAAGTTATACCCAGAGGCTCAACTTTTAGCCCTGCGGCGAGCAGGTTGAATATAAGTAACATTATAGCGAAGGGGCATGTACTGGCAGCGGAATTGGATGGTCGGCTGGTTGGAAAAATCAACATAAGCGCCGTTTCATTTACAAGATATCTTGTGGGCGGCGTCTATGTCCACCCCAATTTCCGCGGTCTGGGAATAGCTCGCCGCATGGCGACAGAGTTTATCGCTTCGCTGATTGGGCAAGGCAAGGGGATAACCCTTTTTGTTAAAAAGTCGAACCTTGCCGCACGCAGACTGTATACCGCCCTTGGGTTTGCTGTTACCGGGGATTACCGGATTGTATATTATTGATAGGCAGCTTTGGGGTCTATTGAGGGAAGACTCTCATTTTCGGTATAATACAGGTACTGTGGCTTATCTATACGAAACACATCTTCATACAGACGGAGCGAGCAAATGCGCTGCTTCCAGGGGAGCGGATTATATCGCCGGTTATATAGACAAGGGGTACTCGGGGATAATTGTAACCGAGCACTTTTTTAACGCAAATTGCAGCCTGTCAAGAAAACTTCCGTGGAAAGAGTGGGTAAACCGGTTTTGCCAGGGTTATGAGGACGCAAGGAACGAGGGCGAACGCCGGGGGCTTGATGTTTTTTTCGGATGGGAAGAAACCTTTGACAATTGCGATGATTATCTTGTTTACGGGCTGGATAAGGACTGGCTTTTTGAACATCCCGAATGCCGTTACTGGACAAGGGGAGAACAGTACCGGGCAGTAAAAGCAGCGGGGGGCTGTGTTGTTCAGGCTCACCCTTTCAGGCAGCGTTACTACATAAAGCGTGTTATTTTGTCCACTGGCTGTGTGGACGCGGTAGAAGTCGCCAACGGCGGGCATGAGGATTTTTTCGATGCCCTGGCTTACCGTTACGCGAAAAAACTGGGCAAACCAATGATCGCGGGAACCGATATACACGATACTTCGATTATTTACTCTGGAGAGATTTTTGGAGTATATTCTAACAGAAAACTAAATAGTATCGCTGATTTTGTTAATATGATCTGTAACAATGAGATTGCCGGCTTAAAGACGGACAAGTCCCGGTTTACTTTTTACGGCAATGAAAGCGTTAAAATACCTGTCGAGATACGGGACGAAAATGACAGGATTACAGGTAAACATTGGAGGGAGTTAATATGAATGAAAATCTAATCCAAATTGCCGGGCGGATAAAGGAACTAAGGGAAATACTGGAAATAAGCACGCTTGATATGACAACAGATACAGGGATTCCACTTGAAACCTACCATGAATATGAAAGCGCGAAGCTGGATATCCCCATCAGTGTTTTATATACAATAGCCCATCGGCTTGGTACAGATGTTACTGTCCTGCTTACAGGAGAAGAAGCCCGCATGGACAGCGCCGCCGTATGCCGCAGGGGTAAGGGCGTAAATGTTCAAAGGTATCCGGGGTATGAGTTTTCCAGCCTGGCGTATAATTTTAAACACAGAACAATGGAACCCCTGCTTGTTTTCCTTGATTCTTCAAAACCCCAGGCTGCCATGGTATCCCATACAGGACAGGAATTTAACTATGTAGTTGAAGGCCAGGTAAAGGTTATCGTTGGGAAAACCGAGCATACCCTTTCCGCAGGAGATTCGATTTATTTCGATGCCCGCCTGCCCCACGGCCAAAGCGCTGTAAACGGAACAGCGCAGTTTATTACCATAATACAGGAATAGAGGAATACCATGAACGAAATACTTTCCCGCTATTGTCCGCGGATAGAATTTGAAAGTTACGAAGATTTTTATGAAAACTATCGCTGCAATGTACCGGAAGATTTTAATTTCGCCTATGACGTAGTTGATGAATGGGCAAGGCTGCAGCCGGAAAAATCTGCCCTTGTCTGGACAGATGATACAGAAGCAGTAAGGACATACACCTTCGCAGACATCAAATGTCTTTCCGACAAGGCGGCAAATGCCCTTCTTTCGTTAGGTATAAAAAAAGGCGATGTTGTCAAGCTGATTTTAAAGCAGCGCCCGGAAGTATGGATAATTATGTGCGCTCTTTCAAAAATCGGCGCGATATGTATACCGGGAACATATCAGCTAACAGCAAAAGATTTGGAATACCGCTGCAATATTGCCGATGTAAAACTTTTAATAACAGTTGACGAGCCAGACCTGCTGGAAAGCATTGCCATTGCCCGGCCTGACTGCCCAAAACTGGAAAAAATAGCCGTTGTGGGCAGTACAGTGCCGGAAGGGTACATTAATTTCCGCGCCGAGATTGAAAAGGCCAAAGATAACTTTAAACGGATGCCCACAGTAACCGTAGACCCAATGCTGATTTATTTTTCTTCCGGCACAACCGGAATGCCCAAGATGGTTCTGCATAACCACAGCCTGCCGCTGGGACACATTGTCACGGCAAAGTATTGGCACTGCGCCGAAGATAACGGCATTCACCTGACGCAGACCGATTCGGGCTGGGCAAAGTTTGCCTGGGGAAAAATTTACGGGCAGTGGATCTGCGGATCGGCTGTCGGCGTTTACGACACGGAAAAATTTACTCCCGGGGGAATGTTGGATGCCTTGCAGAGAATAAAACCTGTAACCTTCTGCGCTCCGGCTACAGTTTTCCGCTATCTTATTAAAGAAGACCTTTCCGGCTGTGATTTTAGTTTTATCCGCCATACAACAGTCGCGGGTGAACCCTTAAGCCCTGAGGTTTACCACAAATTAATGGAACTTACCGGACTGGAAATCCGTGAAGGATTTGGCCAGTCGGAAACCTCGGTGATGGCTGCCGTATTCAAGTGGCTGCCCGTAAAACCAGGCTCAATGGGAAAACCCGCCCCGCTGTTCGGTCTCAAACTGCTGGACGAAAACAACGAAGCCTGCGATGAGGGTATAGTTGGCAATATGAGCATTACCAATGCCGGCAAAAATATGTACGAAATTGAAACCACTCCTCCCACGGATGACGGTATTCCGGTAACAGGCGCCTCGGCCTTTCCTGGAATTTTTTGCGGTTACTGGAAGGACAGGGAAATTACCGCCAATAGCTGGAACAGCGGAACATATAAAACCGGAGATATGGCATGGAGCGATGATGACGGCTATTTGTGGTTTGTAGGCCGCAACGATGATGTGATTAAATGCTCAGGTTACCGTATCGGTCCTTTCGAGGTCGAAAGCGCCCTAATGGAACATCCCGGCGTACTTGAGTGCGCTGTAACTGCGGCCCCCGATCCAATGCGCGGACAAGTTGTCAAGGCAACAATCGTTCTGGCACGGGGATTTTCCGCCTCTGACAAATTAATCCACGAATTGCAAAATCATGTTAAAACCGTAACGGCTCCGTACAAGTACCCGCGCATCATTGAATTTGTGCCGGAACTGCCAAAAACAGCCAGCGGCAAAATTCAACGGAACATGATACGCAAGAAAGATTTCGTATAAACCGTTTACGCAGTCAATGATGTGCAGGGAATTACATATACCCCTTCGGGAGTTTTTCTGCAAAAATCAGCCTTGCCGGTTATTACCGCTAAAAAAGCAGGTTCAGGGTTTCTCGCCATCGGGTTTAACATCAACTTGTTTTTTAGGCGCAGTAAACTTTCAACACCTTCCTGAGCTTTGTTTTCGCTTAGCTTTATTTCGATACCCGCCCAGCGTCCATCTCTAAGCTCAATGATAGCGTCAACTTCAAGATTATCAGAATCCCTGTAATATTTAACGGGATCGGGCAGCGCGTTATCCATGCAGGAAGCATATATCCTTAAATCCCGCAAAGCTAATTCCTCGAATAAATTCCCAAACAACTGCCCATCTTGAAGCAGCCGGTCTTTGTCCGCACCAAGCAAAGCCGCAGTTAGAGAAGGGTCAACAAAACAGCGCTTTGGCTTTACTCGTACCCGAGATTTTGAACGAACAGGAGCGTCCCATCCGCATAAATCTTCTATAATGAATCGCTCCTTAAATATAGTTAAAAGCGACTCGATATGTTGTTTTGTTACAAGTTCATTTTTACTGTCAAGATTTCCTTCTATAATATCACTTGCGATTGTCTGATATGTTACAGCCTGTCCTGTGTTTCTTGCCAACGAGGCAAGGAAGCGCCTTAACCTGTATTCGTTAACCCCGCTCTTTTTACCGACAAATGAAATCAATGTATCAAGGTATTGGTTTGGAATTAACTGCGCGTCATTCGGGTTTATGAACAAAGCCCCAGGCCATCCGCCTTTGCATATAAGACCAGCCAACCTGCGAAGGTCTGTCTGTACGCGGGCTTTTTTAAATTTTCCTTCGAATAACCCGCTAAGAGATACTGAACCATCTGAATCGCCCGTTTCAAAAAGACTCATCGGCCTAAGAAAAATGCGGGATATGCGCCCTGTCCCACTGTGAATGATTTCTTCTTTTTTGGGAGTTGAAGAACCGGTTAGAATAAACATTCCGCTCTCGCCCGCCACAGCATCCACAGCAAGACGCGTTTCATCCCACAACGCCGGAATTTCCTGCCATTCATCGATTAAGTGAGGTTTGCCCCCCTCAAAGGCCAAACTGTAATCCGCTTCTATTAAATCTTTGGTTCCCGAACTAGAAAGATTGACTTTGGTTACCGCGTGAGCCTCCGCCATCCATGTTTTCCCACACCACATACTCCCTACGATTTCAACCGCGCCAAAGACACTAAGGTGCTTTTCAAGCTGTTTGTCGAGCAACCTATTTATGTATTTAGGGTTCTGTAATGTCATACCTTAATTATACAAAATAGAGGCAAATTAATCAACAAAATAGAGGGAAAATTTATACAAAATAGAGGCAAATTTTAGATAAAATAGAGGAATATTTTTTGCAAAATAGAGGCAAATTTTATACAAAATAGAGGGAAAATTCGGGCAAAATAGAGCCTACTGGGGTGGTCATAGTCCTTTTCTTATAGTTTCGCGAGAACCTCAATATTTTTTTAATTTTTTTTCAAATTTTTTCTGCGAAAGGAAAGCAAGGGACATCTCCGCGCCGTATAGAGGGTGGAGGTTTTTATGAAAAATTTTCTTTTTGCCCTTTTGGGCGCGGTTGTCCTTTTCCTTCTGATTTCCTGTATGGCAGTAGGTTTAGGGCTTAATGACAATGCAGACACCGAAAAAACGGTGGAAGACGACGAGACCTTGCCGGGGGATGACCCCAGTGAGCCGCCCGGGACAGATGAGCCGGAGACACCCCTGCCG
>Ga0099364_10012192_pt1 | contig 11629 bp, 12 predicted proteins | sample TergutTh196P3_FD_73070 | JGI IMG/M metagenome (GOLD analysis project Ga0099364, IMG submission 73070) | Microcerotermes parvus P3 segment gut microbial communities from Pointe-Noire, Republic of the Congo - Th196 P3 | ecosystem: Host-associated > Arthropoda: Insects > Digestive system > Gut ...
ATTGCCCTTATGTTTGAAAAATCCCCCGCGCCGGTTACGGCATCGAGGGTCGTCTGTTCCATATTCAGTAGTCGCTCAACTTCGTTAATGAGCCAGGTTTGTCCTGCACACATTTCGATGAATGCTCTTGCATACTCAGTCTGCGGGTTCGGTCTGTAGGACTGCTGTGCAAGCATCGGTGTATTCGTCGCATAGAGCGATGCAGTTGCAAGCGGAGGCGCAATCATCGGCGAACCAATGTTTGCTGATGTTTCGGTTGTAGCAAGCTGATCTATTGTAGCAATCGACGCAGTCGTAAGCAAAGAGCCTCCCGTAAACAGTTCTTCTACCACCTCTCCTGCAATTCTATCTGCTCCATCAGATGCTATTGCGTACGCTATTGTTGTTATTGGCGTTTCAGCTGCTGCCAGGTTCGCAATTGGAAGCGAAAGAGCAGTGATTAAGAACAAAGCCAATAGTTTAGTATATCTCTTATTCATATTTTACCCCCGTGATTTTCATTAACCGCAATCGTGTTTTTTACAGATGCACAACATCTGTTCCTATTGCAGTATGCATATGCTGTGCATCAATGCATTACTCACAATTCTGCAAGGTTTGTCGGTTATGTATCGCATCTATTGCATGGGTACATATCTGACTAACAACAATTATATTGAGTAAAAACTAAAAGTCAAATAATATTTTTCCCATGTATTTTAATCATAGTGATAACAAGGGTTATTATAGTAATAATTTGTCGAGATGACAAAGTTTAGTAATCACGAACCTGTTGATTTATACTTTCTCACTCCATATTGGAAAATGTATACTGGTAGCATGAATATCAATAAAATCTTGATACTTTGTGTACAATGTGTTACTGTGTGTAAAATTAAGGCTTAGAGGGGTGTCGCTCATGATTGGTTCAACTATAAAACAGTATAGGAAAGTGAAGAAGCTTTCTCAAGTACAGCTTGCTAAGCTTTGCAATGTTTCTGAAAATTCAATACATAACTGGGAGCATAATGAAACGTTCCCACGAGTTGAGAGTCTAAAAAAATTATCTGAAATATTTGAGATACCCATGAATGCTCTATTGAAAACTGAAGAAAATGCTAACTGGACTGTTGATTTAGAATACAAATTAAATCAGATTGGTCACTCTTTGGGTGGCTATGAAGCAGATGCATACTTGTGGATAAATTATCCTAATGGTACTCTTGATGTGTCTGAAGCGGACTTGCTGGAGCTTCAAAATAACACCAATAACTATATGCTGTCTCAGTTGGAGCAGCTTAAACAGCGTAAAATAAAAGATTTCAAACTGAACACAGATAAGAGGTAAACGAAAATGAAAACACTAACTGTTCCCGCATTCATTCACTCACATCTTATATTGCGAAAAATTATATAAACACTGTAAGCGAAAAACCTTAGGGCGGAATGACAGCATAAGAAACGTGTGATAAAGTACCCCAAAAACTGATAAGGGGTATAAAGATGACCAATGAAGAAAAACAACATCTGGTAGAGGAACAAGCGACAAGCGGGATATCAGTGAAAGCGTGGTGCCGGGCGATAGGGATACCATACACCACTTTTCTCAGCTGGCGAAAAAAAGCAGATGAACAGACTGCTAGAGCCAGCGACTTGGAAGAGATAGTATGGGCAAGCATTGTTGCCGAGGGCGACGCAGCAGCGAGAATCGAAGCAGGCGGCGCAATCAGGGTTGAGCTGGGACAAAAACGGGTTCGCAATGTATTACAAGCGGCTCGACGGAGCAGGCGCGAAGTTTGCGTGGCTGGGCAGCGTGGAAGCTGTCAGGGGCATAAGCATCGCGCAGCTGGAGCTGCTGCTGGGCGGTATGCCGGTGGACCCGCCCCGAGGATTCGGAGAAATAACCGCTCGCGATTTCTGAATAAAGCTAGTTGGAAAAACAGCGCAAAAATCGTCAAGCCCAACGTACCAGTGCCAGTGGTAAAGCGCGGGCTGGCGTCGCCGAGCAGCGCAGCTTATGCGATGTACCAGAAATATGCAAACTCCGTGCCTCTGTACAGACAGGAGAAAGACTGGGCGAACTTCGGCGTGACGCTGTCGCGCTCCACGCTCGCCAACTGGATTATATATAGGACACGATAAAAAATTGAACATCGGCTTGGCGACGATGAATGGTAGCTTTGCGCTATACGCACCTGCCACTCTCGATGTCTGGAAAACAATCCATTGTCTGATATATTGGAAAATAGCATTTAACAATTACTATGTTATTGCAAATGAATTATAATTGTAATAGTATGTCAATGAAATGAGGTTGTAATTATGGCAAAAACTATTCAAGTACGAGTTGATGATCATCTAAAAGAATCTGCAGATATGCTGTTCTCATCACTAGGATTAGACACATCGACAGCAATTCGTATGTTTTTAGTTGCTGCGATAGATGAAGAGGGCATACCTTTTAGCGTGAAAAAGCGCAATGGTATTGATTCAAACATCCGTGAAGCTATAACTCGCAGAAAGATTGGAGAACGCTTTTATACTATTGATGAGTGTCTAGAAGAAATGGATAAAGAGGAGTGAATAGTATGTCAATAGAACACTTGGAAAATAATGAAGAAATTATGGAAATTGTTGATATAATACTTAATGCTATTCCAGTAACAGCGATTTATATTTTCGGATCTTTTGCAAATGGAACTGCTAGAGAGGATAGTGATTATGATTTTTATGTGGTTATCCCTGACAATAGTTATCGTGCTAGAGAAGCTACTTGGATAATTAGAGAAGGTTTAGTTGGAAAACAAAAAAGAGGCATTGATATGTTGGTTGGTACACAAAGCAAGTTTAATAACAACATAAACAAATATTCTATAGAAAATGAAGTTATAAAAACAGGGGTGAAGCTATATGGATAAATCAACCGTAGAAGAATGGCTGAAGTATTCCATTAATGATAGTAAAAGAGTAAGCGAATTTGTTACTTCATTAATAATTTTCGATGAAGCTGATAAAGAGGATAGGCAAGCGATAGAAAACATCGAACAAGCGATAGATAGTGATAAACAAGCGATAGAAAACAACAAACAAGCGATAGAAAACGATAATTAGATTTGTTTGTAGTCATTTATACGGAAAATTTTTGGAATATTTTTCTGTATAAAAATCTATACAAAAAATTAACGCCAAAATTTTCCGTATAAATATCTACGATGGGGAGTCGGTACGGGAACCCACCAAGTCTATTACTACGATATTCACTAAGACGCATTTACTCAAATATTCATGTCAGTTCTTGCGGAAGGGCATGGCATGATTGTCTATGCTATGTGGATAGACGACGAAATTAAGCTCATTGTGCAGAATCCTTTTGATCCATTGTCGTACTACACCGAGATTGGCATCAATTGTGTACGAGCTGCAAACCCAAGAGAAGCAATTCATAGCATTGAGTTTGTAGATGAAATGACGCTTAGTGTTACATATTTACCAAAGGATCAAAGCGGTTATAAAGACAGAAATTATTCACATAGAGTAATAAAATACCCCGTCATTTTTTCATTATGTCGCAGTTGTGTTTTTCGGAGTGCCCAGTTACGTGAAGTCCGTATTTTTCGAAGGCTTCTTTGTTGCCCCAGGCGCTGTTTGCATATAGGGACAAGCCACTTTCCAGAATCAGGTCGATTGCGGCTCTGCCGAGGCCTTGACCTTGGTATTCTTTTAACAGGTGGAACATTGCGTTGTCCTTTTCAATGCCCAGTACGCCGATTATTGACTCGTCGTCGCTAAGCAGGTATTTGTAGCTCACGTCGGCTGAGAACTCGAAGCCTATCTCTTTGCACCTGCCTAGCATCTCTCCCAGGGCTTCGGGTAGGCTTATCTCTGTCAGGTATCTGGCGATTCCGTCTTTGTCAAATAGCTCCTGGGTCGTTTCCCGCTCCACGTCGATGACCATAGCCCAGTGGGCGCCGTCTCCTATGCGGCTCAGGTCGTTTGCCACCACCCGCCAGCTGCCGTTTCTTCGCCCGTGCTGCAGGGCGACGTTGTATAGTTCGTCTTCGGGTACGTCAGATAGCAACTTCCAGCTTATCAGCTTTGTTTCGTAGCCTGCTGCCTGGGCGAAGCCGTTTATGCTTGCTATGACTTTTGGCGTCAGCCCCAAGCCGACTATCATGTTCGGCTCGTCTGAAGACATCTTCGTGTCCTGGTCAAAGACGTTCTTAGGTGCAGACAGCAGCTCTGCCACCGCAGTTTCGGTGAGTTTTCCTCCCATCTTTTCGCTCAGCTCCATGATCTCCTTTGCCAGCAGCTTGTTGCTTGTGGCGAAACGTCCTGTGTAGTCGCCCACTGCAGCTGTGTGGAACACATAGTCGATCCGGTTTTTACCCATGACATCACCTAGCACTTCCAGCAGGTCGTCTGTTTCCTTTGTGACATAGCTGCCGTTTTTCAGACCGCCGATGGCTTCGTACTTTGCGCCTGCGTTTTCCAAAGACTCAATCGCTTCGCTATTTATCCTGTATGCTGTTTTATTGCCCAGCATCCAGAGTTCCAATGAGCTGCCATATGCAACGGTGAGTGCTTCGGCGATTTCGACACCGAGGCGGCCTGTGCTCATGTTTGTTATTTTCATTACATCGTCTATGCCCTCGTCTGTGGGTCCGAAGGTTACCAGGGCTCTCGTAATCGGTATATCTATCAATTTCATAGTATTAATGCTCCTTATACATAGTTATTCTGACTTTATGGAATAGCTCTTTTCTATTTTTCTAACTGCTCAGGAGGGGAATTGCTCCTTTCCTATAATTTCTACAGTTCGTATTCTTTTATCCTTGTGGGGTTGCTGTGGAAGTTTTTGCTTCTGGCGAAAAATGTGATGTTATCCCCAGGGCTCAGACGCATCGAAAGCAGGCTGGCGTTTTCTCCTAGCCTGTAGATTGCGCTGTTGTGGCTGTCGCTTTGTCCCAGCTCTGTCATCTGTCTTTTCACGTTTCCGGTGATGGGTCCGTAGATATATGAACCGCCTTGGTTCCAGCCTGTGGGTCTGCTGTTATCTCGTGAGTTGACGACAATTGAGTAGACTTTTTCATTGACATCGTGAATTGCCCTCGTCAGTCGCAAAAATATGTCCTGCCTGCCATTACTACTCGGTGCCACCATGCCCCAGAGCCTGGGGGAGATTATCGAGCTGTTGGCGAGGAAGTACCCGAGGCGGTAATAGTCCATGCAGGTCAGCACTGCTGCTTTCAGTCCCCCTGGAATGTCGATAAAATAATCAGGCCAGATATCGTTTTCTATGTCGTTTTCCCACTCACGAATAATGCTGTCGGGCTGGCTCGTGTTCGGGTGATTCAGCTCCATGACCTCGACGGGGGAGGGGAATATCTTCCTTATTGCGCGATGCTTTCCGTTTTCGAATACATGGGTTTCGTTGAGTCCCTCATCGTTGTAGCTGCTTCCGGCAATTATTAGTCGATTCTCCGAATGCTTGACATAGTTGCTGTAAAACTCGGGAAAATAGCAGGTTTCAGGAAACACTGCAAAGTTGCATGGGGAGCCGTCAATTATCGACCAAACCCGCTCCAGCTGATCTTTGACTTCTTCCGCTTCCACCCACTCCCTCAGCAGGTCTTTTTTTTGCGTTACGGCTAGCTGACATATTAAAATGTTTATGCTTTCCATTTAGTCCCTCCAGGTTTATTGGCGCACCATCTGGTTCGCTACTAGCGAATGGGATATTTGAATAATAGGGGTCTTCCCAAAATAATGTTGACAAGATTGCTACTGGATTTTGTCGACATACGAAGCGTCAATACGCATTAATGCTTACACCTTTCAAGTATTGATGGGTGATGTGTGTCGGCAACAAGTCAAGGCAAGATGGCAAGATTATTTTTTAAGACCCCTTATGCGCTGGATTTGATTTACGTTGCTACTATGATTATCGTTGAATCGTCACATATACAATAGCTATTGATAATAGTTATTCAATAATTTTGACTTTTGTACGATATATTTAGTAATGGGCTTATTGTTCTCGGATGCAGCGATGCAAATTTCAACTGAGGAGGCACCTTACATGAGCATGAAGTTCTTTATCAGCACCATCCCTTTTTTTGATTCCGACATGGCCGTGCATGCTTACCGCTTTGTCACAAAGGCCGGTGACATTCTCTTCGGAGCAGCCGATGACCACCGAATGCTCGGCGCTGAACTTCTGGCACCAGGGCTTGAACTTGTGAGCGAAATTGGCGTGGAGCCTTTTGCTGGGAGCTATGATCTTTTCATCGAACTGACGAAATACCAGCTCCTCATGGGGATGCCCCTCAATACGGGTATACCCCCAGACAAGCTGGTTTGCATTATCGATAAAAAGACTTTGTCTGACTCGGCGGTGCTCGAAAAGATGGGAATACTGAAGCAAAGCGGCTATCGGATGGCAATTGACGGTCTTTCGGATGCGATAGACATTGAAACAACGATTAAATTCTTTGATTATGTTCTGCTTGACATCAAATCAAATAGCTTTGTGGATGATGTTAAAAAGGTACAGGTTCGCAATGAGGAAATTCAGATTGTTTTTACCGACATTCCCGATATGGATAGCTTTGAGAAACTGTCTACGCTGCCGAATGTGCTTCTTTCAGGGGACTTTTACTCGGAGCCCATTACCAAAGGCAATGTGGAGATTTCTCCGCTTAAGGTTAATTCTTTGAACCTTCTCCGCCAGATCAACGAAGAGGATTTGGATCTGATCAGTGCTGCCAACACCATCGAGCGCGATCCAGCCCTTTCCATATCGCTTTTGCGATTTATCAACTCTTTCAGCCTTGGAAGCGGCAAAAAGATAGACTCCATACGGCATGCGGTGGCGATACTTGGGCAAAAAGAGGTGAAAAAGTGGGCAACCGTCGCCATATCTGTGAGTATCGGCGAAGACAGGCCCAGCGAAATCACGAAGCTTTCCCTAATCAGAGCTAAGTTCGCTGAAAACCTGGCTCCAGCTTTCGACATGGCAATCAAATCAGGCGCTCTGTTCATCGCCGGTCTGTTCTCTTTGCTTGATGTGATTTTGCAGAAGCCCATGGATCAGGCGCTGGACGAGGTTGCGGCAAATGCTGAGATTAGAGATGCCTTGGCGAACAAGACGGGGCGCATGTATGATGTGCTGTCATTGATCCATGCCTACGAGCGGGCAGACTGGCAGAACACCACCGTGAAGCTTGTGCTCCACAGCATCAAAGTCGAGGTCGTTACCCAAGCTTACCTCGATTCATTGGGCTGGTACAGGCTGCTGCTGGATTCCATCGACGATTCCGAAGACGATCTCGAAGCAGCGCCCGATTGACGTAAACAGGCATGAACGTCGCAATGAATTGTTGGCTTTGCTCTTGAAATGCGTCCCTTGCTCTGGTATTATATCGAAGAATCGATCATACGGAGCTGCTTGAGATGACATTTTTGGACTTTTTTATACTGGCAGTCGGGCTATCTATGGATGCCTTTGCCGTCGCCGTATGCCTGGGGTTGGGCATGGAAAGAGTCAGTGTTAGAAAGCGGGCAATCGTAGGTGCGTATTTCGGGATATTCCAAGGGGGGATGCCGCTGATTGGCTACTATGCCGGCAGGCTCTTCGCCGGGTTGATTGCCAAATACGACCATTGGATAGCATTTACGCTCCTCGTTTTCCTAGGAGGGAAAATGATCGTCGCAAGTATAAAAAGCGCCGATGAAGAATGTGAAGAAATCCCACTTACACCACGGAATATGATCCCCCTTGCCACTGCAACGAGCATCGATGCGTTGATTATCGGCGTATCCCTCGCATTTCTCCATGTGCGGATCATTCCTGCTGTTTCCTTCATCGGCGCCATGACATTTACCCTGTCAGCGATTGGCGTGGGTATCGGCAAAGCCTTCGGATTGAAGTTCAAGTCCAAAGCCGAAATTGCAGGAGGTGCTATACTCGTTCTCATGGGAGTGAAGATTTTGCTTGAACATACAGGGATATTCATTGTATAATAGCAAAAGGCAAACTTCACCGCAATAGAGAGGATAGGCACAAAAGATGAGGCGTGACTGGGAAAAACTCGACAATGCCGCTAAGATATACCCCTCGACCCAGATAAAGACGGACACCCACGTCTTCCGTTTTTGTTGCGAACTCTACGAAGACATTGACAGGGATGCTTTGCAGATGGCTCTGGAAGACACCATCGAGATATTCGATATTTTTCAAGTCACACTAAAAAGGGGCGTATTCTGGTACTATCTTGAAAACTCCGACCTTATGCCCCAAGTGAGGCAGGAGCATTCGGGCATATGCGCAAAGCTTTCAGACAAAAATGAAAAATCTCTGCTGCTTGACGTAACCTATTTTAAAAAACGCATAAACCTGGAAATGTTCCACGTTCTCACCGACGGAACAGGCGCCATGAACTTTCTAAGGACCCTGATTGCCAAGTACCTATCATTGAAGCTGGAAATCGAAGAACCTCCTTTGGACTACGATGCATCCCACACCCAGATGCTCGATGATAGCTACGACAGGTACTACTCGGGGTCCAAATCGTGGAAAAGGGAAAAGGCGAAGCCAGCAAGCCAGCTTTTGGGCTTGAAATACTCCGCCAACGGACTCAGGGTTATCACAGGCAGGCTAAGCACCAAGAGCGTTCTCGAAAAAGCCCACGAAAACAATTCCACTCTAACAGTCTACTTGGCATCTTGCCTAACCCGTGCTATCTGCGAGGTTCTTACCACGAGGGAAAAAAAGAAACCTCTCATTTTGAATATACCTGTGAACCTCAGGAAATATTTCCCATCGGAATCGGTGAGGAACTTTTTCGCCACCCTATATATCCCTTATGAACACACTGGCAACGGGACCGACTTCGACGAAATAACTGAAGCCATCCGCAGTGGTCTGGGCAGTAATGTTACCGAGGAAAATCTTGCAAAAATCCTCAATGGACTATCTGCTGCAGAAAACAACGCTTTCGCAAAAATCGTCCCCCTTCCCATCAAGGACTTTTTCCTCAGGCGGTTTTATAAAAAAAACCTTAAAAACTACACGGCAACCATCTCAAATGTGGGTATTTTCCATATGCCCGAAGTCTTCGACGATCACATCAGGTCTTTTGATGTCATGATCGGTACCAGCAAACTCCATGTGTGCATCTGTTCGTATGGCGACAGCCTTAGCATCAGTTTTACGTCTCCATTCCACAGCTCGGATGTGGAGCGGAGTTTTTTCAGAACTTTTTCTTTTTCCGGCATCGATGTGGAAATCGTTGCCAACGACCCTGATAATCAGGAGGACTCATGAAATACTGCATCAAATGCAAAGTGAATGTCCGGTCCGACTCCAAGCGATGCCCCCTCTGCCAGCGCCCCATGAGCGGCGGTACCGATGAACAGCTATACCCCCAGATAACATCCGTATACGAGGAATTCGAAGCCTTGTTTAAAAGCATGCTTTTCCTCACCGCTGCCGTCGCCATTGCATCTGTTGCCGCAAACGCGCTCTTGCCTTCAAAGGTTTTTTGGGCTCTGAGAGTCATTTTGGGCTTGGCAAGCTTTTGGGTGTTTTTGCTTTTGGTTATCAACAAAAAGCACAACATCGCAAAGCGGATAACGAATCAAGTTATGTTCGTTACCGTTGGTTCCGTTGTTTGGGACTTCATCACAGGCTGGAAAGGCTGGTCCTTGGACTATGTATTCCCCATTGTATGCGTCATTGCAGTGGCTTCTAAGTTTATCCTTGCAAAGGTAATGAGCCTGAACGCCCGCGACTATGTGGTCAGCCTTATCGCAGATGCCTTTTTCGGCATTCTTCCTTTGGTTTTCTATTTCCTGAAGCTGACAAATGTTGTGTTCCCGTCCATAATCGGCAGCGCACTGAGCCTTTTGTCTTTGGTTTCCATTGTGATTTACCAGTGGAGTACCATCAGGCTGGAGTTTTCCAAGAGGTTTCACCTGTAACCCTGCGGGGTTGTCTGTTCAGGAGGGCAGCGGGAATGGATGATGAAAATTTATGCTTGCAATTGGGCTGCGCGTATGTTAGAATCCTTAAATGCGTGAACAATTAGTAAATGAAAAAAGAGGTGAGCATGATGAAAGCTGGGATACATCCCGACTATCAGCAGACGACTATTAGGTGCGCTTGCGGAGAGGTTTTTGAGACGGGAAGCACGAAGAAGGATATCAAAATAGAAATCTGTTCCAAGTGTCACCCTTTCTACACCGGAAGGCAAAAGCTGGTGGACACCGGCGGCCGCGTTGACAGGTTCAACAGGAAATTCGGTCTAAACCAATAATCCGAAGCCCGCGCTGATAGCGCGGGTTTCTTTTTGGCTTTTTATAGAAAGTGTGTATAAATGGTCGATTTGTAGCGAGACAGATTTTTGATAAAGCGAAGACAGGAGCATGACATGGAAAAAACATTAATAGATATCGAGCCTGAAAGGGCTGTAATAGCTGGGCTCTCAGCATACAGCATGAAGATACATGACCGTTCGACGGAGGAGAGCCTCGATGAACTGGAGGCATTGCTTGAAACTGCCGGCGGCATTTGCCTCGGCAGAGCATTGCAGAATCGTCGCTCGCCAGAGCCCAGGACATTCATCGGGGAAGGCAAGGTAGCCGAACTGAAGGAAATCGCACAGCTGCACGAATGCACTTTGGCTGTGTTCGACAACGAATTGTCGCCATCGCAAATCAGAGCCCTTTCGGCGGATCTGGGTATTAGGGTCATCGACCGTTCATCCTTGATACTGGACATTTTTGCAGGGAGAGCCAGGACTAGGGAGGGACGCCTCCAGGTCGAGCTGGCGCAGTACAAATATCTGCTCCCCAGGCTTACTGGCATGTGGAGCCATCTGGTCAGACAGACGGGTACCAGCGCGCCCATCGGTACAAGAGGTCCTGGGGAAACGCAGCTGGAAACGGACCGCAGGCACATCCGCAGAAAAATTACAAAGCTGGAAGAGGAACTCGATGAGGTGATCAGGACGCGGGAGACCCAGCGCAGGCTTCGCGAGAAAAACAATGTTCCCGTGGTCGCCCTTGTAGGTTACACCAATGCAGGGAAATCAACGCTTCTCAACACATTGACCGGCGCTGGCATCCAGGCAGACAACAGGCTCTTCGACACATTGGACACGACGACCCGCAGACTCGTTGTGAGCGAAACCCAGGAGGCGCTCCTATCAGACACAGTGGGATTCATCCGCAAATTACCCCACCATCTGGTGAGCGCATTCAAAGCCACCCTGGAAGAGCTGAGGCACGCCGATTTGCTCATCCATGTAATCGACGCATCAAACCCCCATTGGGAAGAGCAGGTCAGGGTTGTCGATGGCATCATAGCCGATCTCGGCGCCCAAGAGATCCCCCGCATCGAGGCATATAACAAGTGCGACCTTTCATCCGAAGAGATACATACATTGGGGGATAGAACCGTGGAGATTTCCGCAAAAACGGGTCAGGGGATAGGCAGACTTCTGGAGATGATCGAAGAAGTGCTGTCCATATCCAAAAAGACGGTAACGCTCCGTCTGCCCTACGCCAAAGCCGGACTAGTGGAAACTCTCCACAGGGAAGCCGCCGTGAAAGACACAAGGTATCTCAATGAGTACATAGAGCTGGATGC
>Ga0099364_10012193_pt1 | contig 11629 bp, 10 predicted proteins | sample TergutTh196P3_FD_73070 | JGI IMG/M metagenome (GOLD analysis project Ga0099364, IMG submission 73070) | Microcerotermes parvus P3 segment gut microbial communities from Pointe-Noire, Republic of the Congo - Th196 P3 | ecosystem: Host-associated > Arthropoda: Insects > Digestive system > Gut ...
AAAAGAATAGGAAAATTGATACAGCAACTTGAAGCGGAAAAAGCAGATAAAAATTCCCCTTTCTTATTTTCCCATATACACAACACCATTTTGCTCCTGCAATCGATGAGCCATAATATATCCAATCCAGTTAATTATGTGGATATTACGGAGGATATAAAAACAATCGTATATTGGTCAAACGACAGTTGGGACTGGGAAAATCAATTAGCAAAAGATATTATAGGAATAATAGAACTTTATGAAAAGACTTGTACCTTTGCCTCTAAAAATATTTTGAACGAAATCGTATTAGTGGAAGAAATGAGTATTTTTTTTAATAACCGCGCTCAAATATATGACGAAAAACATATTGAACACCTTGATGGCGGAATGGAAAGTAAAAATATCATTACTTCTTTTTTCCCGCCTCACACAAAAACGTTGATAGATTTGGGTATCGGGACAGGATTAGAATTGGATGCGATTTATAAACGTTTTCCGGAAATTAAGGTCACAGGTTTGGATATTGCCGAAAATATGCTCAAATTGCTTCAGGAAAAATATCCTGACAGAAAAATTCGTTTGTATTGTGAGAGTTACTTTCATTATGATTTCGGTAATTGCCTTTATGATGTGGCTTTATCGGTAATGACATTACATCATTACAATCATCAAACAAAGAAAGACTTGTACCGCAAGATATATAACTGCATCAATCGTAATGGAGTGTATATAGAATGTGATTATATGCTTTCAGAGTATGAATATGAAAATCCGCAAGAACAGGAAGATTTGTATTTTTCAGAATTTGAACGTTTGAAAAATGAACAAGGTATAACTGATAACAGAGAATATCATTTTGATACACCCTGTACTGTATCCAATCAGAAGAAAATGCTTATTGAAGCAGGATTTACAAGCGTAAACGAAGTTTGGCGAAACAAAAACACGGTAATACTTATTGCTGACAAATAAAAATGAAGAATTTCGGACAAACAAGAATGCCAGCAGATAACAAGCGATTTGGCGAAATTGGGGTTAAAGTGATAGTCCAAACTTCGGCGCGTCCTTTAACCGTCAGTGATAACCCTAATTGCGTGCAGTCGACCCCCAACTTCGCCAAGCTGCCGGGACGTTATCTGCAAGCGGCAGACAGTGTATCGGGACAATAAAACAGAAAAATGAACGTTAAATGAAATATAAACCGTCCGAAAGGACATAAAAATTTAGATATGACAAGTGAATGTACAGAAGTAAAGGCTGCCATTATAGCCTTGGAAACACAAGCGTTAGAGTTGTGGAATAATGGAAACCCGGACGGGTTTATGGAGTTGTCGGCTGATGATGTTGTTTATTTCGACCCCGAGCAGAAACTTGAAGGTAAAAGAGCATTGGAAGATTATTATAACAGTATCAGAGGGATGGTTAAAGTCGAAACGTATCAAATGATAAAACCTGTTGTACAGTTATCATCAGATGTTGCCGTCTTGACATATAATCTTAATTCTCACAGCGGTGGAATGATATTCAAATGGAACTGCACAGAGGTTTACAGGTTAAACTCATCTAATCAGTGGAAAATCATACACACTCATTGGTCTTTGGTACAGTCTGATAAATAACGACAGTAAAATGAAAAATCAAGAAAATAACCTGCGCTGCGATTGGAACACGTCAGACCCCATTTACATTAAATATCACGATGAAGAATGGGGAAAAGAAGTTACAGACGACCATAAAATGTTTGAATTTTTAGTGTTGGAAACTGCGCAGGCGGGTTTAAGTTGGATAACAATTCTCAAAAGACGAGAGGGCTACCGAAATGCTTTTGCCGATTTTAACGCCGAAAAAGTTGCAAAAATGACCGAACAGGACGTCGAACGCTTGATGCAGGACAGCGGAATTATCCGCAATCGCCTAAAAATAAAAGCAACCATTACCAATGCCCAACAGTTTTTGGAAATTCAAAAACAATTCAGCAGTTTTTGCAATTATTTGAGGGGCTTTTTACCCGACGGAAAACCGATTATCAACCACCCGAAAACGTTGAGCGAAATTCCTGCTTCAACGTCTTTGTCTGATACAATCAGTAAAGATATGAAAAAACGAGGTTTCAAGTTTTTCGGTACAACAATTTGTTACGCTCATTTACAGGCAGTCGGTTATGTGAATGACCATTTGGTAAAGTGTTCATTTAAATAAATGAAAAACACATGAAAAATGTAAAATTAATAATCTCCACATTTTTATTGACTGTGCTATTACTTGGTTCGTGTGCAACGATAATTAATCAACCAACAGCGAAAGTAAACATATACTCTGACACAGACAGCGTTAAAGTACAAATAAATAATGACACTTTGATTTGGTATATTTTGCCTGCAAGTTTAGATGTTATGCGTTCAAAGAACAATCTAACTATAACTGCTCAAAAAGACACTATCCAAAAACAAATAGAAGTAAAAAGAGGGATTTCTACTGCTTTTTGGTTAGGTAATTTGTTTTCATGCGTAGGAGTTATTGGATATGCTATTGACTTGACAAATGATAAAAGATTCACATATCCAACAACTATTTTATTCAATTTTGACAATGATGATACACTTTATTCGAGAGGAATTTATAACACTTGGCTAAATCCTCAAAAAAATGTTCTGAATATTAAGATTTCCATTCCGGAAGGGAATCATTTCTATTTGAATAAAGGTTATGGTTACGGTAGCGCATTTGGATTTTTAGGAATTTCCGCTGGCTTTGAGTATTATTTTTCAGATAAATATTGTTTAAATATTGATTTTGGAGTATTAACAGATTTTATCATTCCAATTCCTGCCCCTTACGACGTATGGGGTAGTTATAATCGTTCTTTTGCGACTTACGGAGATATACAAATAGGAAGTGATTATAAGCGTTTACACTACGATGTTGGCATTCAAGTAATGCGAACTTCATATTATGAGAGAGAGACGGTCGAATTATTTCCAGAATATATAGACACTTTGAAATTCATGAAAATACAAAATAATTTAGGACTTGCTTTTTCAACGTATTTTCGAGCAACAAAGAATTTCAATCTTGGATTAAATTATTATCCGTCGTTTTTTGTTTTGGGGAGTAGTCTAAAATTTCATTATACTCATTTGTTGTTCTTTGAATTATCTTTTAGAATTGAAGCATATAGACCTAAAAAGAAAAAATAAAACACTTTCAGCCAACAGGAGGTTTATTGTAATGGCAGACGTAGCCCGCAGAAAATTGTGCAATTGTTCCACGTGGAACAATTTTTTAGTAATTAATAAGTGAATATAATTTTTTATAACCATTAAAATTATAATAAATTTTTTAGAAACAATTGTTCCACGTGGAACAATTGCTTTACATATTAGTTTGTCAAACGTATTTTATATTTGCCCAATTTATTTATCTAATCTTGTGTGTATGAAAAAAACGTACAATTCAAACAAGTGGTACATTATTTGTTCTATTTGTTTTTTATTAAATATCTATATATCGTTATTAAATTCTAATAGGTTCTCTTTTTGTAAAATATATTTCTTTTCTAAATCTAACAATTTTTTCTTTCTCTCAATCCCTCCACCGTAACCTGTTAGCGATCCATTTGTTCCGATAACTCTATGGCAAGGTAGGATAATAGATATTTTATTTTTTCCGTTGGCATTTGCAACTGCTCTCACAGAAGTTGGTCTCCCTATATCTTTTGCTTGTTTTGCATAAGTTGTTGTCGCACCGTATGGTATTTTCAAAAGGCTAAGCCATACTTGTTTCTGAAATTCTGTTCCTACCAAATCTAGTGGAACGTCAAAGATTTTGCGTTTTCCGTTGAAATACTCTTCTAACTGCTCTTTTATTGTATTAAAAATCGGATTTTTCTCTTGTATGGGCGAAGTCTTGAATGTATTGGTTATCTGCTTTAATTCCAAATTAAGCAGTTTGTAATCGGCAAATTCTAACATGCAAAGTCCCTTTTCGCTTGCTACTGCTACCATCGTTCCAACATTTGTTTCAATGGTTGTTATATTACAAATATTTTTTGTTTTTTCCATATTTTTAAAAATTTTGTTTCTAATTATTCATATCATCAATTGCTCCACCTGCTACTGCCCACAAATACAAACTTGCTACTGAAGCGTATGGTGTAAAGCGTTTCCAATATGCGTTGAATAGATCTTTTTCAATATTTGTTTTGTTATATACAATTTGCAACCCACGATGAATCGCTAAATCACCGTAACTTAATACATTTGGGCGTTGCATCGAAAAAATCATCAACATTTCTGCTGTCCACACTCCTACTCCGTTCAATTTAGAAAGTGTTGCACAAACTTCTTTATCTGACATCGAAATAAGAGAATTTATATTAAATTCGTTTGTTAAAATTTTTTGTGCAATTGATTTAATATAACCCGCTTTTTTATATGTTATTCCAAATCGCTGTATTTTTTCTAACGGCAGTCTTTCAATAACCTCTGGTGTAATATTAAATAGTTCTTTTTTTATGCGTTCCCAAACTGTATTGTGCGCTTTTGTTGAGATTTGCTGACCAACTATGGAATGTACAAGAGCGGAAAAAAGGTCTGGGTTAACTTCCCGCCTTATCATACCTATTTGGTCGATAATTTTCGCTAATGTTTTATCTACCTTTTTTAGGTGTTTAACTTCTTTTTCTCCGTATTGGAAATAAATAGTCATATTTTTTATCTACTAATGGCATTTGATTCTTAATATCGTTATTTTTCATTTACTTTCTTTCCAAATTTTTTATTTAAAAAAGAGTCTTTAGTTTTGAAACATACCCAATTTCGTTCTCCCATAAATTCCGTAAATTCTATTCTACTTTTTGTTTTAATCATTTCGATTGCTTTACTGCTGTCACTACATTCAACCCACGAGGCTATCTTGAGTAACAAAGGATTGTACTTTTTACATTCCTTTGTTGAAGCGTAAATTGTACAATCGGCGCAGGTAAAAAAGTTATTTTCTAAACAACAGGGTTTAACTTCACATTTTTTATATAAAACGCTACCATTCAACGAATTTATTCTGCACCCTTCACATTTACCTGAGATAAATGCATTACAGAATTTACAATAAAGACCGCAGTATGCTATTAATTGTTCATCGTTGGTCATTTGTTCACTTTGATTATGTTGCATATTTATGACGTTTTTATTTTTTGCAAAATTAATAATTTTTTTGGAAATCATGTATTTTTTCTTATTAAAAGAAGTAAAATATGTTTTACGATTCTTCCTCTCATTTAAAGATTGTTGTGATGTAATATAATTTGATGTTGGTCTTTTTGGTTTGGAGGATTCTGGAAGTTCGTTAAAATTTTTTTCTAATTTGAAACCTAAATTCGTTTAACATATTTGAGTTTATTGTGTTATTTCCGCTACTTATTGTTGTGCGGTTATAATAATGCCATTGACCATAACGTAACCAAACATCCAATTTTGGCATAATTGTATATTTCAACATTGCAATAATTCTGTGACCTTGACCGTAATACATCGGAACATTGAAACTATAAAGAACGTCTGGTTCGTATATATAAAATCTTGTTTCATAATCTTCTGAATCGACTATTCCATATCGTAGTTGCGCATACCACTTACCGTTTGGGGGTTGATAACGAATTTCCTGTGCCATATAAATTCCGTTTGGTATTTCTTTGCCTTGAATTTCTACTTTACAAAAGTCTAAACGTGTAGTAAAAGTCCACTCTTTATTAGGAGTGAAACGAGTTTGTAGCCTTAACTGTGTCTGTTCACGTTTTCCAACAGGAAAAGAATTATCATCTGTAGGTAAATTAATACCTTTCTCTTTGTATCTTAAACGAAGTAGATTTTCCCAAGTTCGGGTTGGCTTATGAGTCAAGTATATAGAGGCATCGTAACCATTAGATGGTGCTTTTATTTGATAACGTAACCATTTGAATTTGAAATAATCGATATATGCTGACGCTACAAGATTGTATGGCAATTCAATGTCAATTCCTGAATAAAAACCTGATTCACCGGAGCCACGAGGAGATTCTGCAAAAGGATTACCTAAAGGTGCAACAAAATCAACGGGAATATATCTATAAGAAACTACCCAATTGAAACGGTTTGCAGGAGATGTCAAAAGCCCTGCCCATATTGCGGGATGCAGCGACTCATTGAAAGCAATTTCAGAAAAAAGAAAGATATTATTTAGTCCGCCTTCAACTGAAAACCAACTATTTCCGTTTTGTTTTCCGCTAAAATAGTATTGATTGTAGTACGATTCGTCGGGAACTACGGGATATTGTAACCGATACTCGAAGTGTCCCGCTTCAAAAGTAAAATATTTTGTAAAATATCTCATTTGTACACCAAACACGTCTTCACGAGTATTGTGCCTTGTTTCCAATTCAGATGCTGTTCTGTGATAACCGTCTGTACGTAAGCCTATTATATAATCGCCTTCTATTGAATCTTTTCTTAATCGTCCGTCTCTATTCTGAATTGAAACAAAGGGATTAATAGAAAATTTATCATTTCCTAAGGATAAAATAAGCCCGTTCATTCCTGTAACTTCGCTTGTAGAAAGAGCGTGTCTAAAATTTGTATTTCTGTTTCTAATAGATGCTGCGTTTCCTGTTTTTCCTGTAATCATGCCTGTTTGCAGCACTAAACCTTGACCTCCACTAATTTTGTATTGTCCCAGAATTATTTGCTTAACAAATTTATTTGGTTTCCATGAAATATATCCCGAAACAAAGTCAAAAGTTGGAATATTTTTACTAAACATTGGTTCGCCGGGGTCGTTTTTTGCAACAAATCCCATAGAAACATTTCGCAGAGGTGATGCTTCAAAACGAGTGTAATACATCTGTTTATAACCTTTATACGCTGGTGGATTATTGTTGTAGTTTGTAAATCCTCTTGGTGTTTCAATAGTAAACCTTGTTCTTAGGAATAAATCTCCACGAAAAAAATGTTTTTTTGGTGCTGTTGTAATCTCGCCAAAATATATTAAAGGCTCAAGCATTTCAATTAGGTTTCTATTAAATCCTTCAACTGTTTGTAATTCATAAATAGTATGAAAAATACCGTTTGTATGTCGGTGAAATAAAAGACTTTCTATTTGTTTATCTTTCAGGAAGAATATTTTACCTAAATCATCTCTGTTGGCTGTGTTTATGTTAATTGGCTCGTATGTAAGTCTCACTAAATCTTCAATTAAGTAAGAATAATCACCTTCTTCTAACTCTTCTGCCATTGATTCGACAATATCAGCAGCCCATTCATAAATATCTTCTTGATTCTGCGCTTTTATGATAGATAAAAATGCAAACAATATTAATGTCAGTGTAGTATATTTCATTATTGAATTTAGTTTATAAAGTTATAAAGTTTATAAAGTAATAATTTATTTATAATCACTTATTTGTTTGTTCTAAATCATTATTGGCGATTGTAAGTTTTGCTTATTTTTTACCTTTTGGTATTGAAAACAAAAGCCCAAAAGAAGAAGAAAAGCCCAAGACAGAATGATGATTTACGGCAATATCTAATTTTATTGGTTTCCATTTAAAACCTCCACCTAACCCTAATCGAATTGGATTCGACATAACCGCTCCTCTTAAAATTATTTTATCGTAAATAGGAACATTTAATGAAAATGAAAATTCGTGGTCGAGTTTCATATTTTTAATTATACCTGCTTCAAACGAGAGTTCATTAACAGGTTCGTAGAGGAATGCTGCCGCTAAATATGATGTTTGATACTGTTCCCAATCGGGCAGTTTCCATTTAACAGCCATCGGATTTACAGCATAAAAACCGAGTGCGGTTTTTTCAGAAGTTTTTAATTGTAGTCCTGCATCTAATGTAAAAATAGAAATTTTTTCAGCATAAATATCACGCTGAACCAAATAATTAAATCGCATACCCATTTTGCACCAAGGAGCGATATTTCGTGCTGCTGATAAATTAATACGCTGAATATTAAATAGTTCAAATCCGTAGTAAACATATCCAGCGCCAATATTAATCAGTTTCGTTGGTATAATACAAAGTGCAGATTTTGAATCAAATTCTTTTACGTCAAAAAGTCGATTATAGCCTATTCCTGCTGTAATTTCATTAATATCTGATATTCCTGAAGGGTTCGAAAAATGGCTCCAACTATCAATTGTTAAAGCACCTGTTCTTCCAACCGCATGGTCAACGGGATTATTAAACAAGTCGTCTTGCGCATTGATATAATTAAATAGATTAATGAAAAGCAAAGACGCTGATAATAAGTATTTTATCTTTTTGCTGATTGTTTTTGTCGATATCATGTTTTTAAAATTTGAATATTTTTGCAAAAATACTAGAATCATTCTATTTTACACTCAACATTATAAAAAAAGTAATAGGTTATCACTAATGGTTTAACATCCAAATATATTAACTATTTTTTCATTTACAGTTTCTGTTTTATGGTATATTTTGTCATCCCATGATTTATCAGCATTACGGTCAAAGGAAACAAGCCAACCCTCTTTACAACCCAAAGTATCCATATATTTAAATAGTTGTTCGGTACCTCTTTCCAAATATTTTTTTCCTTTATCAATTTTCAGTTCTATTGGATATTTTTTGTCGAGGTATTCAACGCACAAGTCTAAACGTCTTCTTCCTGTTGCCATTTCCCGTCTTATATCTCCTCCTCCATTTAACACGCGCTGCAAAAATGCTTGCAAAATTAGGTGTGGGGCTGCTTCTTTATATTGAAATTTATTTTGCCAAATTTCTGAATTTTCACGCCAAAACTTTTGAAAATCTTTCAACATTAGAGTCATATCAAAAACATCATTTTTGTAATATTTTGGCATTTGATATTGTGAAAAACGCTCGTCTGTTTCTAAAATCATCTGTTTATCAAAATTTAACATTCGGATAATTACTTCACCATAGATAGGATTTGCTGGTTCTATAACTTTATTGATATCACGGATTAGTCCTAAATCTTTAACATAACAATAATCATCCGACATCCGTTCGATTTTATCTCCTTCACCTAAAATTACTTCTTCAATTACTTTTTGCACCCTTGTATCTTTCAGTTTATCAAGGAGTTGGTCGATATGAACGTCTCTACGGAGAATAATTGCATTAATTGCTTTTGAAACCATTTCTGAGGTGATTGGTATTGAATAATCTTTTTTAAGTTGTTCAATAATTATTTCTCGTGCAATAGCATTAACAAGCCAAGGTTGTCCTTGGGTTTGTGCAAAAATTAGTTCAAGTGCTTCAATTTCGAAAACCTGTCCTGTTTGGTCAGTATGTTGTTGATAAAGATTTTCTACTTCTTTTTTTGTAAAATTTCGTAGGGTCAAAGATTTTGTAATTATATTAAATGGACTCGCTGTGCCGAGTGACGTTTGATTCTCGCGTATTCTTGCCTTATAATCGCGAATATTACGCATACCAACTAATGCAATAGAAATTGGAAAAGGCGCAAAAGTACGATTAATGTAACCATTACGTAGTTGCCTCAAAAATGATAATAATGTATTATCACTTAAACAGTCGGCTTCATCAAAGAAAATGACTAAGGGTTTGTCGAGTTTGCGACAATAATTTCTTAAAGCAAATCCTAATGCATTTGCGTAATCATCAAAATTTATATTTTCAAGAAATTTATCGTGATTGGGCATATTATGATTCTCTAATGCCATAACGAAAGAATTTATAATCACCGGAATACCTTTTTCAGGCTCTGGTGTAATATATGCATTTTCCAAAGAACAATAAACGGCATAATATTTACTTTCTTTGTTGACTTTATTAGCAAGGTCAATCAACAGCGTTGTTTTTCCTGTCTGTCGTGCAGCGTGGATTACGTAATATTGCTCTGAGTTAATAAGTTCCATCAACTCGTTATACAACCGCTCTGTTGCGTCAATCATATAATGTATGCCCTCCAAGCAGGGACCTGCTACATTAAAATATTTCATAATGACTTTTTTATTTTTGCGACAAAGATATATATTATTTTGAAAAAAACATTTTTCGAAATGAAAATAATAAAAATAATTATATTTTAAAATTTTTATTTACTTTTGCACGTTATAACAGACAAAAATGTAAAAGTTTTAATAATCAAGTAACGAAATCATTTAGGCATTTATGATTGAAATAGTTAAAAAGTAACAAAAAGAGCAAACTACTTATATAAACTTTTGACAAAATATGTATAATAAAATATGAGTATTTTTTAAGAAACATCAAAATATATGAAAATCAAACTAAAACTAATAATTATTCTGACCGCAATTCTCATTCCGTTTTTTACAGAAGCCTCTGTAGGATACGAAATAAAAGTAAAACTAAAAGGATTTGAAGAACAAGATTTAATATTGGGATATCATTTTCGGAAAGCATTACATGTAAAAGACACTGTTAAATTTGATAAGAGTGGAAATGCAATTTTCAAAGGTAACGAGCCTTTGCCCGGCGGCATCTATCTTTTTTATTTACCAAACGGAAAATATTACGAAATATTAATAGACAAAGAGCAAAATTTTTCAATAGAAAGTGACACAATTGACTTTATTAATAATGCAAAAATAAAAGGTTCAAAAGAGTTAGAACTATTCTTTGAAATGCAAAGATTTCTTGATAGTAAAGGAAAAATAATGGGAAATTTTAGGACTGAGTATCAGAATGCTGGAGACAATCAAAAAATAAAAGATGAACTATCAGAAAAAATGAGCAAAATAAACGATGAAGTGAAAGATTACAGAAAAAAACTTGAGATAGAAAACGAAGGAAAGTTTATTTCAGTATTGATAAAAGCACTAAACGACCCTATTATTCCAAGTTTTGATATTTCTGAAGATACACCTAATAGAGATTCTGTGTTGTATTTCAGACAAACAAGTTATGTGAAAGCACATTATTTTGACAACATCGACTTGGCCGATTCAAGAATGTTACGAACACCTTTCTTTCATCAAAAAATTGAAACATATTTTAACACAGCACTTGTTCAAATACCTGATACTGTCGCCGACGCCGCTATTTTTATAATTGAAAAATGCAGACCAAATGACGAAATGTTCCGTTATTTAGTTCCGACAATCTATAATTTGGTCAATGAAAGCAAAATAATGGGAATGGAAACCGCAATGGTAGCAGTTGCCGAAAAATATTATCTTTCTGGATTGGCGGATTGGTCATCGGAAGAATTTTTAACTGACCTCCGCAAACGTGTTACTGACATAAAACCTACACTTTTGGGGCAAAAAGCACACGATCTTAAAATGGAAAGCCCTCACGGGGAATATTTTCGTTTACACGAAATTGACGCTAAAATTACTATAATAGTTTTTTATGAACCCGACTGCGGTCATTGTAAAAAAGAAATACCAATACTTTATAACGATGTTTTTCTAAAATATAGAGAAAGTGGTGTTCAAGTTTTTGCTGTTTATAATTTGGTTGATAAAGAGCAATGGACTACTTTTATTGACGATAACTCTCTTTATGAGTGGATTAACGTATATGACCCATATCAACAAACGCGTTTCCGTCAACATTTTGATATTAAGTCAACTCCTGTAATATATGTTTTAGACAAAGAAAAAAAGATTATTGGAAAAAAAATT
>Ga0099364_10012194_pt1 | contig 11628 bp, 10 predicted proteins | sample TergutTh196P3_FD_73070 | JGI IMG/M metagenome (GOLD analysis project Ga0099364, IMG submission 73070) | Microcerotermes parvus P3 segment gut microbial communities from Pointe-Noire, Republic of the Congo - Th196 P3 | ecosystem: Host-associated > Arthropoda: Insects > Digestive system > Gut ...
CAGGGAAGTGGAGGAAGCGCCCATCATCTGGTTCATGATTTCGCTCATGGCGCTCAGATGCATCTCGTTGAGCTCCACTGCGCCATCTAATTCGCCCGTTCCCCCCATAAGAAGATCGGTAATCAGTGCGGCGTCTTCGACTTTCAGCACAAGCAGGTTGTTCCCTGTTATGCCTTCCACATATTCAATCGTTGCAACAACGAAGGGTATCATATATACGGACAGGACTTCCTTGGCATCAAAAACAGACACCCTGGGCGTGGTAATGCTGACCCTTCTGTCCAAGAGGGAATACATGGTCGTTGCGACGGCACCCATGCTGATATTACCCACTTCTCCGAGTATGTCTACCTCCACCGGGTTCAGCAAGCCCTCTTTTCCCACCAATTGCGATGCCTGTCCATCGTCGGTATCGGCGGTAGCGGGCATTTCCTCTTCCAATCTATCGAAGAGTTCGTCCAGATCCATATCATCCTCTTCTGAGGCACCGTCAGCGAGCGTATCTTCAATCACTGGCAAATCCTCCTGGAACATGAGATCTGTTTCGTCGAACTCACCATCGGAATCGACAGCCTGTGCGGCAACGTCAAGCATTGCTGCGATATCTTCCGGTGACATTATTTCTACAGCTTCGGATTCATCCGAATCATCTCCTGAGAGCAGAGCGTTGACTTCATCTTGCGAAAGACTCATCCTGATTTTCCTCCTTGATAATATCGACGATCTGCAAAGCGTACCTGGACCCCAGCGTTCCCATAGTAGCTAGGAACTTTGGAATATGCTGGACCTTAATGGTAAGCGGTTGATCCACTGCGTGATCAAGTTTTATTACATCGCCGGTTTGTAGGTTAACGATATCTGACACTGTGGCATATGTCTGGTCGAAAAAGGCTGTGAGAGGTATGGGCGTTTCCAGCAGCTTGTTTGTGAGCAGTGCTGCCCGTTCCGCCCCTCTGCCATCGTCCCGGGTCGCCCCGGAGAACCACATACGGGTGTTGAGCTGCTGGGCAATGGGTTCAATGGCAGTGTGGGGGATGCAAATGCTCATCAGCCCGCTTTCATCTCCCATTGTTATGTTGACAATCACCACTGCAACGGGTTCGTTGGGGGCGGTTATCTGGGCGAACTGTGAACTGGTTTCGATTCTGTCAATCTGCGTTGTCAGCTCGATAACCTTGTCCCAGGCTTCGTCAAAAACCCCCACTGCCTGCCTTAGCACCCGTTCCACCAAGGCAAGCTCTATTTCAGTAAACTGTTTCAGATTGTCTCCTGAGGAAACACCCCCAAACAACCTGCTGATAAGCATATATGCAAATTCCGGTGACATCTGAACTATCAAAGAACCGTACATTGGAGGCGCTTCCATAATGGCAAGCACAACCGGTGCGGGCAAAGAATTGTTGAACTCGCTGTAAGAGCACTCTTCTATGGACAGCACTTCGCATTCGCAGGAAACGCGCAAAACGCTGGAAAGCCTGTTTGCGAATAGCTGGCTGAATGTTTCAAATACCACATGAAATGTGCGCATCTGCTCTTTTGGGAATCTATTGGCAGTCCGAAAATCGTACTCCCTGACCTTGAGAGCCAAAGACCCCTCGCTGTCATCGGTTTCAGGAGCCGCGTCCCCTGTCATAAGCGTGTTCAAAAGCTCATCGATCTCCGACTGAGACAAAATATCCGACAAACTGCACCACCTCCTTTTGAGTTAGGAATTAGGAATTAGGAATTAGGAATTTTTAGTTCGGAATGCATAGCAACATAACAAATAACGCGCCACACATCATCCGATTGCAATAGGATAAAAAATATCGTCTCCAATAGTTGCTTGCACACTCCATAACCAGAATGCTCGGCAATTCCTCATTCCTCATTCCTAATTCCTCATTCTTAATTCCGAATTCCGAATTTAGTTCATGCCATTACGAAATCGTTGAAGAGCACTTCTACGAAGAAGTCCACTTCTAGCCTATCGTTTAATGCAACGAGAATTTGCTCGCGCAGGACATCCTGAGTACTCAAATCCAGTATTTCCGGCTCAGTGAGGTCGCGGAGAATGAAAATAATGGTATCCCTGATGCGCGCGTTTTCTGCCGAAAGGGTATCTTCCAGACCTTCCTTGTCGACTATGAGCACGACAGCTGTTTTCAGCAGCCTAGGCGCTCCGTTTACGTTGGTTGTGAAAAACTCGCCAGGGGAGTACACGACGCGTACAGGCGGTTTATCTCCATTGTCCCTCAGTACAAAAAAGTAAAGGAAGCCGCCTAAAACGATTGCAGCTACAATTAGCATGGGAATAATCTTTTTCATATACACGTAAATTCCTTTCGCGAAACTCCTATCATTTTTCTGATGCCATCAGTCGTTGGCGATCCGGTTGCGCTGCCCTCTGTTCCCGGCTTCGACAATGAACTCGACCCGTCGGTTTCTTGCCATATTTTCCGGCGAAGTGTTCGGCACAATTGGATGCTTGTCCCCATATCCCACAGCTGCCATCCGGCTTTCATCGAGTTCACCGACACCATAAATGTAGCCGAGCACATTAACAGCGCGATATGTGGAAATGTGCCAGTTACTCGGGTACTGTGAAGTATTTATCGGTCTGCTGTCTGCATGTCCCTCAACGATGACAAATGAATATAAGTGTTCGACGGTCTTAAGCATTTCGATGACAGAATCAAGTGTGGGATATGAATCCCTCCGTACTGTCGCATCAGCAGTGTCGAAAAACACCTGTTCTTCAAATATCACCCTTACCATATACTGTTCCTCTTCGAGCACAATCTCTGCTTCAATCTGGCCATCTTCAACAAATAGCGACATAAGCGCGTGCATTTCGCGCAGTTCATCCAGATTTGCGGAGCCTTGGGCATCGGATGTCGGACTATTCATGGACTGGGGTCCAATCTGCGGAATAGGGTTTTCGATGGCTATCTCTGCGCTTATAGGGTCGATCCCTATTGGACTGATCCCTGTGAACGACCCGACAAGGGCTTTCCATTTTGCCGCATCGATGTTCGACATGGAAAACAAAAGCACAAAAAACGTCAGGAGCAATGTAACCAAGTCGCCATACGTATCCATCCAATAGGCACCGCCGCCCTCATCGCTACTAGTATTTTTTCTTCTCTCAGAAGCACTAGACATATATAAATCACCTATGAGCGGACAATCCGCAGTCTAAATTTTTCTTATGTTGTTTAAGTCTCACCGTTTTCAGGTCAACGCAACAAGCAACAACCTATTCACCAAACACCTGCTACTTGTTACCTGATACTTGTTACTTGTTACTTGTTACTTGTTACTTGTTATATGCTGCCTGTTGCCTGCCAATCACTCCGCTTCCCTAATCGGCTCCCGTCCATCTGCCTGCACTTCCCTGTTTCCGTTGGTTGCGGAATGGGGGAGGAAAGCATTGAGTTTCTCGCGGATAATGCGTGGGTTTTCACCATCCTGTATAGAAAGGATCCCTTCCAGAATCATCTCTTTTCGGAGGCACTCATCCGCGCTTTGGGCAGCCAGTTTCTTCGCAAAGGGAGTAAAGAGCAGATTCGCCAGCACGACTCCGTAGAAAGTCGTGACAAGTGCGACAGCCATGCTCGGTCCGAGGGTGCTGGGGTCATTGAGCCTCTTTAGCATGTTGATAAGTCCAACCAAAGTGCCTATCATACCAAAAGCGGGGGAGTATGCTGACATTTGCAGGAGTATCGCCTGACCCGATCCGTGCCGCTCCCTTACAAAGACCAGCTCAGTCTCAAGGACGCTTTTCACCAGTTCCGGATCTGATCCGTCTATGATGAGCATGATTCCCTTTTGCATGAATGGGTCGTTCATGTCTTTGACGGTTTCTTCAAGGGCAAGTATGCCCTCGCGCCTGGCTATGTTCGCTATTCTGACGATGTTTTCGATGTCTGCTTGAAAATCCACATTTTTTGCCTTAAAAGCGTTGCCCATGAGCTTTCCCAGGTTTTTCAGCTGATCCATTGGGTAGGACACTATGGTTGACGCTATAACACCGCCGAAAACGATGAATATTGACGGCCAGTTTATATAGTCTCCAAGCACGCCATCGAGAGCAATACAGATTACTATTGCAGCAAATCCTATTACCAGTCCCAATACAGTCGTTATTTCCAGATCGATTCACCTCTTTTTCCGTAAGACTTGGGGTCCTGTGCGCCTGTCGGAGCAGTCCATCCCCAGCCCGTAATGGCATTGCATCAAAATTCCGATGCGCGCCGTATCCGAATTTTTTCCTCTCGGATTTTTTCTATCACCTCAATCGCCGTCTCCATCACCGGGATTTTCTTTCCCGTGTTCAGAGTGAGGATCGTATCCGGTGTTTCTTCGATTATCTCTATCATGTCTTCGTTCACATAAAAGTGATCTGTTTTGTTGATTCGAGTAACAAGAATAATAACGACCACATCCTTTGCAGTTGGAAGATAGACGAGGCGGCTGAGTGCTTTCCCAGAAGCCTCGTCTTGCTTAGCTAACGATTATCTTTTCAGGTTCACAAGCTCTTCGAGCATGGTGTCGGATACGGTGATTATCCTTGAGTTTGCCTGGAATCCCCTCTGGGTCACAATCATGTCTGTAAACTCCGTTGCCAGGTCCACATTGGACATTTCCAGCCCGCCGCCTTCCACCGTGCCTGCTCCGTTCAGATAGGCTTCGCCGATTTCCACCCTGCCGGAGGAACTGGTTTCCCTATATAGGCTGTTGCCGGCTTTTTCCAGTCCGCCTGGGTTCGAGAACATGGCGATGGAGAGCTTGGCGATGGTCATTTTCATGTTGTTGGCAATGACTGTGACTTCGCCGTTTTTGCCCACCGTGAATCCGCTCAGTGGGTTGTATTCTGTGATTTCTTCGATGGGCGATGTGGGATCCGCTGGGTCAGTAGTGGGCACATATTCCGGATTATATGCTCTAAGCTGAATCCGTTGGGGAGTCGAGCTGACATATAGGTCATCCGGATCGAGGTTTGCAGGAGTTGCACCATCATAAACCTCATCGTTCGTCAGAAGCCTCACCTGCCAGTACATCACTGGATCACCATCGTCATCGAGCAAGGGCGTCGTCCCATCGTCTTCAAAAGCCTGGAGATACTCATAACTCGTCACCGAGGTATATCCCAGCACATAATAACCATCCGTTGTTGTCAAATAGCCCTGGTCGTCCAGCTTGAAGTTGCCGGCTCTTGTATAATAATAGCCTTCCTGACCCGGCTCCGCTCCACCTGGAGCTTCGATGATGAAGAAGCCATCGCCACCGATCATCATATCATAGGGGTTGTCCGTCCGCTGGAAGGGTGCCGGTGTGTGCATCACGTCAATGGACGATAGCTTGATGCCAAGTCCTATCTGCATCGGGTTTGTTCCGCCCACGCCAAGCTCGGGTGTGCTTGCGGTGCCACCAGCAGCGGTCTGGCTGAATATGTCTTGGAATATGACCCTGCTTGTTTTGTATCCTGCTGTATTCACGTTGGCAATGTTGTTGCCTATAACGTCCATTCTTGTTTGGTGATTTCTCAGTCCGGAGATTCCGGAATAGAGCGATCGCATCATAATGCGCTTCCTCCTGTATTGTTGTACTATGTAATAAGGTGCCTATACTCAGCTTGCGTTATGCGGTTCCATTGCTCTGTCTTCGAAAGCGGTGACTGTGTTCTGCGCTCAGCCTTCATCGCCGTCGATTGCGCCTGTGCCGCTGTCTTCGCTTCCACTTCCGCTTTCGCCACCGCTGTCAATGGCTTCCGTTTCGCTGCTACCGGTCCCGCCAGCGTCTGCGAGGGACTCAGCACCTTCGGTTTCGCTTCAATCCCCATCAATGCCGCTGATTGGGTCGGTTTCACTGTCACCATCCCCACTAACGCCGCCTAACTGGTCGGTTTCGTTGTCGCCATCTCCACTTATCCCATTGAGAGGGTCTGTTTCATCATCATCATCTCCACTCAAGCCGTTAAGAGGGTCTGTTTCGTCATCTTCTCCCCCACCTATGCCATTGAGCGGGTCAGTTTCGTCGTCTTCTCCCCCACCTATGCCATTCAGCGGGTCGGTTTCGTCATCGCCGCCACCACCTAAGCCGTTTAGCGGGTCGGTTTCATCATCTTCGCCCAACCCTTCTGGCGGCGGTGCTTCTTCCGTTTCAGATGCTTCAACAGTCATGCGGATGTCATATATGCTACCCACGGGTACGAGCCTGTGTTCTTCGCTTCCATCGTTGATATAGGCATACATAAAGCCCCCGTTCACCACCACTCCGGTGACGACCCCTTGCACGGTGCCGCTACCGACCTGGGCAATTACGGTGCGTCCTATTAGATTGTTCGAAGTCTGAATCAGTGCGTCTGGCGAAAGTAGGCTGGAACTGTCGAATACTTCCAGAATATTCGTAACCGGTATTCCGAATTCGTAGCCTTCGATAACGGCGTAGGTTAGCCCGTCCCTTGTGTAAACGCTTTCCACAATTCCATAATACTCGATTGTGTCTGCACCGCTGTTTTCTTCTGCATAGACCAGCTTGCCTATTAAACTGTATGTCTGATATGTGGACATGGCAGCCAGCGTCGTGTTCATGTTCTGCATCTGTTCCAGTGCCGAGAACTGGGCAAGTTGCGAAGCGAAATCAGATTCCGATACTGGTTCAAGGGGGTTCTGATGCCTAAGCTGCATCGCCAAAAGCATGAGAAACTCGTGTTTTCCCATCTCGCCACCCACATTTCGGGGTCTGCCGTTCACATAGTTGCTAGGGTAGCTCGCCTCCCTTGCGTTGAGCGCATCAAGGGCTTGCTGCCTGCCAGTTTCGATTGATTTTTCTACTGCGCTGGGTATTGATGACATTTTCTGACTCCTTCATTGGCTCAAGCGCTGTATTCAACAGAGCTGACGCCTTCTTCAAGGTAATAATCCAGGGTATCTTCGGAGAGCATTGCAGCGTATGATGCGCTGTCCTCTATTCTCCCCGTGGAGTAGGTTCTGCGCGGTCTGGAATCCGACTGTGATTGATTAAAGTTTCTGGATTCCTGATTTGCGCCATTGTCGATGCCTGTGTATGCAACCTCAACTTCCACCACCTGGATGCCTTTGTTTTCCAGCGACGAGATCAATGCGTTTATCTGTCCATTGATCATGTTTCTCACATCGCCATCCGCTGCGCTGATTTTCACATGAAGCCCAGTGGCGTCCATAGCTATCTCCAGCGCCACCTTGCCAAGAAACTCGGGCTTTAGCTCTATGGTCATTGCGCTTTGGTTATCCGTGTGCATGGCATCGATGCGGGAAACCATCTCATCAAAGAGGTTCTCTCTGGCAACCGGCTGATTCGACGCTTCCCTCATTTGCTGGTCCCCTTGGAAGCGCTCCGGTTTTATGCTGTCTGTAATGGGCATCGGATTGAAGTCCATCGACATTTCTGTGTCTTGCGTCCCTTTGTCAGTTGATTCTTTATGGGAATCGTCTGTTTGGGATTCGGTTCTTTCTTTTGTTTCTATCGGTCCAGCGAGTCCATTTTCATTCTCCAAAGGGCCCAGATCGCCGGTTTCCAAGGTTTCGGTGTCATTGTCCTCTTTTTCCGGTTTTTCTGATGTCCTTATGTCCGGCATCCGTGCCGTTACTTCCCCCGCCGCTCCATCATTTGCCGTTTCCGGCTGGGCGGCTACCGAGGCTTCCCTCAGGCTCTCGCCTATTGTCGAGGCAGCTTCTTCGGTTCTAGAATCAGTTGCAGGCAGTATCGCTTGCTCTGTTTCCGTTTCTACTATTGCTGGCTGGTATTCTTGGATATCTATGGGCATATAGTCCACGATATCGCCTAGATTATCCACCAGCAGCGCATCAGCGCTCGTTTCAGGGGCAGTAGCAGATTCCTTATCTCTTTCGAGAATAAAAATGACATTGTTTTGATATCCCAGCACTCCGATTAAAGGGTTGTCTTCAACGTCAGTATCGTCATCAAGGTCGCAATATTCCGTGACATCCGCTTTCTCTTCGAGGGTGGGTTTATCGTCCCTGCTGCTGATGTTACTGAACTCTTCATAGGGTATTTCCCTTTGCGCTTGATCGAAAATCCTGCTGAATACCGAGTCGTTTCTGTCTTGACCCGGCACCCTTTGCCGCGCTCCCGCTGTGGAGACTGCTTGGGGAATCAATATCTGGGATAGAATCTCCATGGGTATCTGCATCGTTTCACCTCCTGTAACATTTATCGACATCTTTGCGGTGAATATTAGTAATTTGGGACAAAAAATAGCAATTAAACATCAAGATTTCACCCGCTCATTTTAGTAGATTTTTAATTAATCGTGCAAAAACACAGGGCTTACAAAATATCAAGCCCTGTGTCTATTCACTTTGGACTGCAGTTGCCAATAATGCTATTTAGCATCTAAAGACAATATCCGTTTGTGACAATAACCACTATTTTGACCTAAGCAAAATACATCATCCACATTGTGTGGAATTCTTCAAAAAATTTGAGAAATCCTGATACTTTGATTAGGTCTTCCATGCTTTCCTTTGCTTTCTCAGTTGACATTGCATTGTAAAAATAATGGTCAATCCTAATGGTTGTGCTGCCAACCTCAGCGGAAATGCTTCCTAGATACACATTGAAAGAACTGTTCCCATCAATGAATAGCAGACTATTGATATAGCATTCGTCATTCTCGGAATTCGAATACGGATTCGGTGATGCAATAACACTATATCTCTCCGAATCATATAGATTCAGGATGACTTTATCTTCATATAGTTCTCGAACAATCTGTTCACTATCTACTGGAATAATGAAGAAGGCGGTAGCATCATAGTCATCCTTGTGGAAATATATTAAGTTTGCTTTTCTGTGATTGTCATGAATGTCCGTTATAATTCTCAATTCGTAATCTGTAATAATATTGAAGTGCGAAAAATTATCATATCGTTCTTGGTACTCTCTATACCCGAAAATATATTGATTTCTTTCTGGAAATATAGAATAAAACTCATCGAAAAAACTAACATCAACGCCCTTTCGAGCTGAATCTAAGACTACTTTGAATTGCTCAGCCATAGTGTTTGGTACAGTTTCCATCTCCATTTTGTGCAAACCAGTATCAACATCGAATATATCATTCCCGATATCCGTAAGCAAATTCACTATCATGTCAGATAGCCTAATAATCTGGTCAACATTTACACTCTCAAGATTATCAGAGAAAATATGCACATTATCCAGATAATCAGTAGAAATAAAGTTAATAGATGGTATTCCAGCATGAATAAAGCTTGTAGCGTCGCTTCTATAAATAGAGTTCAGATCACAACGAATTCCATACTGAACCGCAAATTCTGAAACGATCCTAGATAACTCATTGCTTCCCGTTTGCCCAATGGCGTAATATTCTCCATCATTTTGCCCAACGCAATCAATATTGATATTATAGATGCTTCGATATTGCTCTGCTACGATTGGCACAAAGCATTTGCTCCCCAGCGGATTCAAATCATTATAAGACGTAGATATTTCCTCGCTATTGAAAAAGACGATAACGATATCGAAATCAAAAGGCTTTTGTTCTGATGTCGCTTTAAGCTGTTCTGCTATGTATATCAAACTTGCAACACCACTTGCATTATCAAGGGCACCAGGAAAGTGTTGCTTCCCTGCTTGACCAATATGGTCGAAATGCGCAGATAATACAACGCATTTATCTGAATCAAGACCTCTAATCATACCTGCAATATTGTATATTTCCTTATCCTCATAGACAATTTCATTTGTTATATTAACTCTCATGTATTTCCCTTCAAGTAGAATGTTAAAAATTTCATCGGATACTTGAATATTTTTAACTATATTCTTACCTTCAATTTCAGGGTGTCCTGCCGTTGAATAAAACTTATCTGCATACGAAAAAAATATAAATATCTCCGAATTGCTACTTGCTGCATCTCGCTCAAAACTATCAGCAGATCCTAGCATTGCGAAGTTTAATGAGTCTGGTTCGAGCGTAGCACTAAAGCTGCCTTCCCCGAGGGAAATAAGGAAGTCTTTGCCTTGGATTAGTTCTCTTTCGCTACCATCTGCGAGTTGTATTGTTATTTGACTTTTACCATATGTGTTTGACCAACCAGGAAATCCGATTTGATACTCTTCTTCAAAAGCTTCGATACCGAGGTCATTCAACATTCCTGAGAGCCAATTGCCTGTAATTTCATTGCCCTTCGTCCCAGACATTCTTCCAGCAAATTCCTCCGATGTTAGTTTTGCTATATAGTCCGATATTTGTTGTTCTATGGCAACAATAGGTTCAGCTTGATTCCTGTTTACAATTGAAGATTGCTGATTTGTGCATCCAAATACTAGCATGTCAATCGCAACTATCATTAGAACAGCTTTTACTCTTTGTTTCATATGACTCATCTCCTTAACAAAATGGCAAAAATCGGAGCCATCGCACAAATATGCACGACAGCTCGATATGACATATAATGGATTGACTATCCACCATAACCACAGGTTGAGCATTTCCATCCCCAAACCTCAACGATTCCAAGTGGTAAACCAGGATACGAACCATCATTAAAAATGGTATACAGTATCTGGTAGCTCATAAACCCACCGCAATGACACGGGATTACTTCTTCGTGGTTTGCAAAAGTCACGGTATCAAGGTCATACTCAAAATCGTATGCTAATGCAAACGACATGCTCGACATGACTACTAATACCGATAACACCATTGCTAAACGTTTTCTCGTATTCTTTCTCATATGAATCACCTTTCAATTGTATTTGTGTTGCTCAAGAATTGTTTATACCGTTTCTCCTAACCTATTGCTTCTATTGATTCCCCGCTGCTTTAGCTACCTTACCTACAATGAACTGATACAGAACCTTCATTGTTATTAGTAGCATTCATCACCTACAATATTTATCGACATTTATACTGCGAATATTAGCAGTTTTAGAAAAAAAGTAAGATGCCACAGGCTGTTCTTGCCGCGCAGTGACTTTGTGATCGTAGTGATACCTACGATTGAGAAGATTTACAAAGAGTTCCAATGGATGTCTATGTTTTGATGAGGATGCTATTAATAAACTCTGGTTTTTTTTCTATCACTTTAAGAAACACAAGGGGACGGTTCCCCTGTGCGATTTCAAGCCGCACAGGAGAACCGTCCCCTTGTGTTACTCCTGTGTTATTCGCTACCAGCTCTGTTCGCTGACGTAGATCTGGGCGCGGGACTGGATAATCTCCACGGCGTCCTCCAGCGTCCTGTCGCCGCTGAAATACGATGGAGCCACTTCTTCGATGATCGTCATGATGTCGCTGTTGTCCCTGTAGACGCGGTCGATCGATTCAATCAGTCCGCGAACTGTGGTGATTTCCTCTGATGTCGCATCCGTGTATGTCACGCGCCATGTGTCGCCCTCGCTGTCGTAGTATCCTATGCTGGAACCGGCCTCTTCGTATTGCGCCGCATTGTCGAGCCTTTCATCCAAGGCATCGCAATTCACGGGGAAGCCGTTGAGCGAGTTCAACTGCACATCATATGCAAGCAGTGTCTTGATGAACTCCCAGCACTCGTCTTTATACTCGGATGCGGCGTTTATCGATATGCTCCCGTTGAGTACAAAGGAGTTTCCGAC
>Ga0099364_10012195_pt1 | contig 11628 bp, 11 predicted proteins | sample TergutTh196P3_FD_73070 | JGI IMG/M metagenome (GOLD analysis project Ga0099364, IMG submission 73070) | Microcerotermes parvus P3 segment gut microbial communities from Pointe-Noire, Republic of the Congo - Th196 P3 | ecosystem: Host-associated > Arthropoda: Insects > Digestive system > Gut ...
CCCGAAGTTTCTTGGGTTCAAAGCCGACTGCCGCTACCAAGCCTTTATCACGGCGGCCGGCGCACGCCGGCAATACGGCCCGTTGGTCAAGCGGTTAAGACTCCGCCCTTTCACGGCGGCAACAGGGGTTCGAGTCCCCTACGGGTCACCAGCGACATTCAAAGGTGAACTCCGGCAATCGTTACGGTTGCCGGAGTTTTCCTTTTTGCTCATCGCGGCGTCGATCTCCTCGTTGGTGACGCAGATTTCGCCGTCCGTGTATTTCAGGCAAACCAGCATCTTGTCGTCGTAGACATGAACGCTAAGTAAGAATGTGTCAATCAGCCGTTGTTAGGGCCAGCCCTAAGACCCGTCAAAATCCGAAAACTCGGATTTTATTAAGCCGCCGTTGGCGTCTGCTGCGCGTCCTGCGGACGCTTGTGGAAAACGGAAAAATGGGCGGTGGTGTGGGGCGGGACTTTTTCGCTTTGCACCGGCTGTGAAGGGACGTGTTTTTCCCGTTGACGAAAGAGAGCTTGACTGATATAATTATTTTGTAGAAATTCAGCCTGAACAAAGGAGCGTGATGAAGCTATGATACCAAGCGTAGCCGTAAAAATCAATATGCCATCCGCTCCGTGGACAATGCAGGAATTTTTTGCAGGCAGCGGCTTAGTAGCCTATGGCCTTGAAGGGGCGTTCCGTCCTGTATGGTCGAATGACATCTGTGAAAAAAAGGCTGCTGTGTATCGGGCAAATTTTTCAGACGATCACTTTGTCCTCAACGATATAAAAAATATCAGCGGCGCTTCTCTGCCACAAGCTCATTTATCGTGGGCCAGCTTCCCGTGTCAGGACTTATCATTAGCAGGCGCCTTGGGTGGAATCAATGCGGAACGGAGCGGACTTGTTTGGGAGTGGCTTCGGATTCTTGGCGAAATGCCTGAGCGTCCATCCATCCTGTTGATTGAAAACGTGGCAGGACTGTTGACGGCCAACAAAGGAGAGAACTATACCAAGCTGCACTATGCTTTATTAGATTTGGGCTACAGGAGCGGCGCCGTACTGATTGACGCGGTTCATTTTGTCCCGCAGTCAAGGCCGCGAGTATTTATTATCGCCGTCAAGCAGGAGATTCAGCTTCCATCAGAACTGCAAGACTTCGGGCCAAACTGGTTGCACAATAAAGCGGCCGTCGAGTTGGGGGAATCCCTGCCGGAATGGATATGGTGGTTTGTGAAAATGCCGCCGAAGCGGCATATTCAATTAGCGGATATTATTGATTTTAGTTTGCCATACGACAAGGACTATGTTCTGGAACTTATACCGCCGCAACATAAAAAAATTATAGATAATTTTGAAAATATTACCGCGACCGGTTACCGCAGGACACGAAACGGAAAGCAATGCTTAGAATTGCGCTTTGATGGCGTGGCCGGTTGCCTTCGGACGCCAGAAGGTGGGAGCAGTAAGCAGTTTTTGATTGTGAAGCGCAACGGAGAGCTGCACGCAAGGGTATTGTCGCCGCGAGAGGCAGCGCGGCTCATGGGAGCCCCGGATAGTTTTGTACTTCCCGAAAGGGGAAATGACGCATATAAAGCGATGGGAGACGCGGTGGCAGCACCTGTGGCGGCATTTGGGGGACGAGAACTCTTAATGAAATTAGCGGAGATGGTTTACGGTGATAAATGTGGCAGAGCGTCTTAAAAATTTTCAAACTGAGCATAACGCCGTAACCAAAGGCCCTCTTTCACTGTTGGTTCAACTGACCAGATCGGTGCGGTCAAAATCTTTTCCGCTCAATCCAGAAGATTTTTTGACGGAGAACAAAGGGCAAGTGGCTGGTCTCAGCGGAGGCAATCTGAAAAAGATACTTAAACAACACGACATAACACAGACGCTTGCATCGGAAGGTGGGCGAACCAGCCGAGGCAATATGGGTCTAATGATGAAATATATGGAATTTCTCAATACTTGGCAAACGAGTGAAGCAATCGACTTTAATACGGTTGAAGCATTTTGGGCCGAGCAAGTACGTGAGTATTTCAGGAACCAACCTTTTATACTGACGGCTGACCCCTCGCGCACAATCGGCGCGAGTTTGGACGAGCTTTTCGAGCAGGCCAAAAAGCGGCAGAGGCAAAATCCGGGGACGCAATATCTTGGAACGATTTTACAGCATCTTGTCGCGGCAAAACTGTCTTTGATACTGCCACCGGATCACTTTCAAATACACGGCGCTTCCGTTGCTGATTCATCCACGGATCGCAGTGGCGATTTTGTTATAAGCAACACGATTCTTCACTGCACGACGGCACCGGGCGAACCGTTGATTCAGAAATGCAAAGCAAATATTCGCGCCGGATGTCTACCCGTAATCATAACGATTTTTGACCGTGTGAGAACGGCGCTTGACTTGGCTACCGACGCAGAGCTAAGTGGGCGCATTGATGTTTGGGACATTCAGCAATTTGTATCGACTAACATTCACGAACACAGTGTGTTTGACGGCGCGGCAAGAAACTCGAAGCTGGCAGATGTCATTGACACGTACAACGCTATTATTGACGAGAAGGAAACTGATCCGAGCTTGCGGATTGAGTTTGAGGCGAAGTGACTTTCGATGGCAGATATGTTCAACGCCAAAAAGCGAAGCGAGATTATGTCAAAGGTACATAGCGCCAATACGGCACCGGAAATTCGCGTTCGTAAGCTGATTCATAGCATGGGCTATCGCTTCCGTTTACAGCGGCGCGATTTGCCGGGAAATCCTGACATCGTTCTGCCAAAGTACAAAACGGCCATATTCGTTCACGGTTGCTTCTGGCATGGTTGCCCCGCTTGCCGCCGCGCGAAAGTCCGGCCTGTTGCTAACGCGGAGTATTGGAACAGGAAGCTCGACCGCACGTTAGAGCGGGACAGAAACAATATGACGGCGCTGGAACAGATGGGTTGGCGAGTGGTGATTATTTGGGAATGTGAGACGAGAAAGAAAAACTTGATGTTATTGGCTCAGAAAATTGAGAATAATTTGATATTTATCAAGTAATAGAAATAGAAAAGACTTGTGCAAAATGGCAGATCAGTCATCTTTCCCAATGTTATCCGAAAAAAGCTGGCGGACACTAAGAGACAAATTTAAGGCATCTATTCCTGCAAATCTTAGCGCTACCTTTGTAAAGTCGTTACTTTCGTTAAGTAGCGATGCTTCTGCGAACAACAATATAATTGTACCCATGAAACGTCTTGGATTGATTGATGAAGATAATAAGCCAACAGCAGCAAGTTGAAACAATATTTGCAAGTATGGCTAAGCACCTCTATGGAGTTGATAACTCTTGAGTTATCAGACGAGTATTTTAGCTTTAGTAAAAGTGCTAAATGATGAGTTAGTATCTTTGGGTGTTGCATAGGGTGAGGGTACTTTGCGCAAAGTAGTTGAGGAATCAGAATATGATACTATAATAACCAATAAACTTTTACGAATGAAAACAGAAAAAATTGAATATGCTCCGATGATGGAGAACAGCTTTCTGACATTTTCAGAGACCCGGTGGATGCTGCGAACCGGGAATGGCTTTAAGCATAATTCCGCTCCTGAGGGTGTTGGCGATGAGTCAGCCCGGCGCGCCGGTCATAGCGCTGAAAAGCTGTGTGTTTGCACAGAAAGTTGGGTGGCACCACGGGAGCAATCTCTCGTCCCTTCGAGGACAGGGGATTTTTTATTTTTCATAAAAAATAAAGGAGTACCGACCATGATTGACATTGCTTTTATCAGAGAAAACCCGGATGTTGTCAAAAAGGCGTCCGCTGACAAATTGATGCCCGTTGACGTTGACAAGCTGCTTGATTTGGACGCTTTCCTGCGAAGGGCGGCGTCAAAAGCGGATGCCCTGCGAGCCGAACGCAACCGTATATCAAAACTAATTCCAGCGTGCGGCGACGAGAAAGAAAGAGAAATTCTTACCGGGCAAGTACGTTCGCTCAAAAGTGAGCTGTCTGAGCTTGAAAATATTATTAAAAATTCCCGAGTGGAATTTGATAATTTGATGCTGCGCGTACCCTCTGTTCCCGCACCTGAAGTGCCGATAGGAAAAGGCGAAGATGATAACGTGGAATTGCGGCGCATAGGTCAAATTCGTGAGTTTAATTTCAAGTTCCGTGACCACATTGAACTATGCGAAATTCACGATATGATTGATATGCCGCGAGGCGCAAAGATAGCTGGAAGCCGCTCATATTTTTGAAAAATAACGCTGTTATGCTGGAAATGGCGCTCTGCCGCTTCGCGATGGATTTTTTCTCGGCGAGAGGCTTTACCCCTATGACTGTTCCGCATATTGTAAAAGAAAAAGCCATGCAAGGCACAGGGTATTTTCCTGTAGGTTATGACCAAGCGTATAAGCTGCCGGAAGATGATTTATTTCTAATTGGGACATCAGAGGTTTCTCTCGTGAGCTACCATCAGGATGAAGTCCTTTTACTGTCGGATTTGCCGCTCAGATATGCCGGATTTTCTTCATGTTACAGGCGCGAGGCGGGGACATACGGAAAGGATACGAGAGGGCTGTATCGTGTTCATCAATTTCAAAAAGTTGAGCAGGTTGTTTTCTGTGAAGCTGATCATGAAAAAGCCGAGGTTCTGCACTATGAAATACTCGGAAACACGGAAGCGATTTTACAGGCGTTAGAACTGCCATATCGAGTTTGTCTTGCCTGTACCGGTGAAATTGGAATTGGTCAAATCAGAAAACATGAGGTCGAAACGTGGATGCCCAGCAGAGGCGCATATTGTGAAACACATTCATGCTCGACGCTCGGTGATTTTCAGGCGCGGCGTTCGGGTATTCGTTATCGCGATATGAGCGGGAATATGCGATTTGTTTTTACACTCAACAACACAGGAATCGCTTCTCCGCGAATATTGATTCCACTGTTGGAAAATCATCAAAATTCTGACGGCAGTATCACCATCCCAAAGGCATTGCGACCATACATGGGCGGCCGTGAAAAGATATGACTTTATTCTTTGGTAAGCTTTATATCGTTTTGCGTGTTTTCGCCATACCCTATTTTCTTTGCGACGGCGGCTATCTTTATATGCGGGTCGCTCAAGTATTCCTTTGCTTTCTCCATGCGTGTTTTTGGATATCCTTGTGGAGCGTATTTATCTCTACGAAGGCGACGACCCAAGATTAGAGATATATTGCCGCGCAAGTGAGCAAAAAAATAAATTGCCCCATAAGCGAACCTCGCGGTTCGTTTATGGAGCGGTTTGGCACGCCCACCACGACTCGAACGTGGGACCCTCTGCTTAGAAGGCAGATGCTCTATCCGGCTGAGCTATGGGCGCGTATTCACTTTTATGCAGGGTTTCATTCATTTTTGGACTATGCTCACCGGAGACTTAGAAGGCAGATGCTCTGTCCGGCTGAGCTATGGGCGCGTATTGAGAGCATACGGCACGAGCCGCATGTGCCTGACGCGGATCATGCCGCAATTCACGTCCTTTATTATAATAGCCGATTACCGATTGGTCAAGAGCATTTTCGTTGTGGCCGGAAGTCAACCGTGTCAGGCCGCCCATACTTTGGGATTCCCGCCGGACGCGCGGTTATTTCATCGGCCCGGCCGAGATGCCCTCCTTCGTGCGCATGAAGGTGGTGAACGTATACTCCGACTGAAGCGGGAAATGCTCGGAGCCGATGATAATCTTAACGCCCGCGAAAGCCGTATTGGAGACCTTAATAAGACCGGTGCCTATATGAGTGAGCTGTTCCTTGACTATCTCATGCTCCTGCGTCAGCTCCGTATATGTGTTCTTGAGCTGGGCAAGCAGATGCAGGGACTTTTCAAGCTGCTCAAACTTATCGGGAGTGAGCCGGCCGGCGCTTTTGAGCTGGATAAGCGTTTTGACCATCATCTCGACCTTGCGTATGTTTGCCGCGCAGGCCTGCATTTCTTTAGGTATCTCGTAAGAGCGCTTGGCCAGCTCAGGGTCGTTGCCCACCTCTACGATGGTTCCGCCCGCGCTGCTGGCGCTGCCGAGATTGACGGCGGACACGGAGACGCGCGCCATGACATGGCTGCCCATAATAAGGCCCTTGCCCGATAAATTTACCGAACCGCCGCAGTGTACTTCGGCGTTCAGTATATAAGTTGTAGACAGGTTGCCGGTCAGCTTGATATAACCGCCCTGTATGAATTTGCATGTGATGTTCTCGCCGGCCTCCATACGCCCTCCATCGACGCCGTAAAAGCCGCCGCGCACTATGACCGAGCCGCCGGCTATGACCTGCGCCGACTCCACGGTGCCCTGGACGTCAACGTTGCCCGACGCGCTCACCAGAAAGCCTTTCATGATATTTCCCTTAACCAAGATGTTGCCTGAAAAGTTGATGTTGCCCGTGGCGGTGGAAACGTCGCCTTCAATGGTGTGGGTGTTCAGCACGTTTATTTTGTGGTTTATATACTCGGCCTGCCCCGTTATCTTGGCGGTCAGGGTAAGCTTGTCGGCCGACAGAACCGTGTTTTTTCCCGCGGGCATAACCGCGTCCTTGCCCGCCTTCGGCTTGACGGGCTGCCCGAACACGTTTATACCCTCTTCGCCCAGTGTTCGCGGCTTTTTTTCGCACAGCAGCGCGCCGGCCTCCACCTGCTCTATTATGCCAAGGTCGCGGAAATCGACGCTCCCGTCCTCCTTGACCTTTGGCTTCAGGTCTTTTTCGAGCCTGATGTGGTATGTCAGCACGGCGTCGTCGCCGTCGATGGGAGGGGAGCCGCTTGCGACGAGAACCGTATCGTCATACATCGGCAGCTCCGCCAGCGATTTAAGGCGCTCGTGATCTACGCCGTGCATAACGCCCTTTTGCGCCAGAGCGGACGTAAGCTGCATATAGGTCAGCGATGCGCCGCCGTTAAGCGGAGGCGTAAGGAACACCAGAGCGTGGAGCTTATCGGGCGAAATCCTTATCTCGGCCTTTGCGTCCACAGGGGACAGTGAGGTTGCGACTACATCAGCCATAACGACCACCTTTCTTCAAGCGCCTTGAGTATTATTTTATGTATGACACGGAGTTTAATTGAAGTTATAATTTCCGTCTAAGGACTTTTTAATCTTGAGGCGATATAATAGACCTTACAAACAATTCAGTTGGAGGAATAAATATGAAATTCAGGGTAATAGCGGCTGTGTTTTCTCTGTGCGCAGTCATGCTGAGCGGCTGTATGATCTCAGTCAACGGCGCGTATGGCGGTTCCGTGCGCGGCAGGGGGGCCTATGTCGGCCGCGATTATGATGTGGAGGAATTTACCAATATCGACATCAGGGGCGGGTTTGAGCTTATATACCGCGCCGAGGATTCCGGCGTCGTCAAGCTTGAAATGTACGAAAACCTGTTTGACTACGCGGAGGTCAGCTCGCGCGGCGGCACGCTGTATATCGCGACCCGGCGCAATATCGCGGGCAAGCACACGCCGCGGGCGTATGTGTCGGCCCAAACAATCGAAAGGCTAACCGTGTCGGGCGCCGTGATGATGAGCGACGCGGACGCTATAGAGACCGACAGCCTGCGTATTGACATCGAAGGCGCGTGCCATCTTGATATCAGCGTCGAGACGCGCGACATAACCGTGTATACCGCGGGCGCGGGCAGTATCGTGCTTGGCGGCGCGGCTGAAACTCTTAAGCTTACCAACGACGGCGTGGGCAGGGTGGATGCGTCGAGGCTGGAGACCGACGACGCGCGGGTGGTAATAAACGGCGTGGGCAGCGTTGAGGTAAATTGCCTGACCAGCCTTGACGCCGAGATAAACGGCCTTGGCAGCCTGAAATATTGGGGAAACCCGTCGGTGAGCAAGCGCGTGTACGGGCTGGGCGCGATAACAAAAGCCTGATCCGCGCCGCGCTTGAAGCATATGCCGTGCCTGATCTATGGGCACGGCGGTCTTGCGGCGCGCCGGCTGCACGGTGGATTTTTCTTTATTATATCATAAATTACAGGCAAATGCAAAAAATGTTTGGGCGGCGGCCCGTGAATTTCCGCCGGGTAAATACCGCGAACGCGCTAAAGGAACGCGCGGCAAAATACGATAAGAAGAATGAAGATCAGTATGGGGGAAATAACCTTGAATGAGTATATCGCCCGTCTTATCGAGCTGTTGACGGCGCAGCGTGACATATACGCGCAGCTTGCCGCGCTGTCCGAGCGGAAACGGGAGTCCATTCTGGGCAACTCCGTGGACGTTCTCGATAAGGTGATAAAAGAGGAGCAGCTGCTGCTGGCGCGGCTTCAGGAGCTTGAGCTGGGGCGGAAGTCTCTGCTTGGCTCGCTTGCCGTCGTGATAGGGCGGCCCGCCGAAACGCTGAGCATAACGGACATTCTCGACGCCTGCCCGCCGTCGCTGCAAACGAGCCTTATTCAAATACAGAAAGAGCTGTACGCGCAGCTTCAGGCGCAGGGCAATATAAATGAGGTAAACCGAAAGCTGATTGAGACCCGCCTTGAATACCTCAGATTCATGACCGAGAGCCGCGGAGAGGGCAATTCTTACGACACGTCGGGCGGCGACGCCCGCAAGCATACGCAGGGTTCCCGTATCATCGATTTGGGAGTATGAGTACCCGTCCCTAAGGAGGCAAATAAATGAGATCTACATTCTACGGGCTTGATATAGCGTCAAAGGGCCTTTTTGTGGCGCAGAGACAGCTTGACGTCATGGGGCACAACGTCGCCAACGCCAACACCGAAGGCTACAGCCGCCAGCGTTTTATAACGGCGGCCGTCCCGGCTCCCGGGGTCATGGGCAAGTTCGCGCCCATGTCGAAGGGACAGGTGGGGCACGGAGTCGAAACGCTCTCGCTTGACCAGATACGCGACAGGTTCCTTGACCGCCAGTACCGTCAGGAGGTTGCCAAGACCAGCTATTGGGACACCAGGGCTTCCGCCCTTTACTATGTCGAGGACGTGTTTAACGGTACGGCCGACACAAGGCTGGACGCCATTATCAGCCGGTTCTTCAACTCCGCTCAGGAGCTGACCAAAAACCCGACCGACCAGTCCATCCGCACGACGCTCCTCAAGTCCGCCGAGCATTTGACGACCGTTATGCACGAGTACCACAGCCAATTGGTAGACCTTATGTATCAGCAGGATTATATGCTGACCGTACAGGCCGATGTTATAAACCAATACTCCAAGCAGATCGCCGCCCTCAACGACAGCATACTGCGCTTTGAGCAGGGCGGACAGATAGCCAACGACCTGCGCGACCACCGCAATCTGCTGCTCGACAAGCTCGCGACGCTTGTTGACATCTCATATGAGGAAATGGGCATCGGGAAATACAGCATCAACGGCCGCGAGCTGACCACCATGATGGTCACCATCGGGCCGGAAAGAGATTTGCTGATCGGCCACACCGAATATATCGAGCTGATAAGCGAGCCGGACAGCTCTATTGACAACTATGTAGTCGATAGCATGGACTCCGACGCCCTGCACACGGTGCGCTTCGGCGAGGTAAAGGACTACCGCCCGGACAGGGAGCCTACCTTTACCTATCAGGACTTAGGGCTTTTCCCCGATTTTCCCAGCGACGGGGACGCCGTGATCTTCGGAGGCGGCGAGCTGAAATCGTATCTCGATATGCGCGACGGCATAAACAGCGAGGACATACGCGACGGCGCCGTCGGTATACCATACTATATAAGGCAGCTTGACATATTGGCGCAGGCGCTGGTCGAGGAGTTCAACAGGGTACACACGGAGGGCTGGACGATGCCGTATACCGACGCCGACGGCAATGATTGGGATTCCAGGAACGGCGTATTGTTCTTCGCGGTTCCCGGCGACCCTCCCGAATATGACGCCCCTTGGATAACGGCGGGAAATATCCGGCTGTCCGAAGATATTCTGGCCTCCGTTTTCAATATCGCGGCCTCCGGCGAAACCGTGCTGAGGGACGAGGACGGGCACTTCCATACCGGCAACAACGAAAACGCGCTGAGATTTATCAGCGACGTTAAGGAACGCAACGATATAGACTATATCGGCAGCTTCGAGGGCTTTTTCAAGAGCTTTATAGCCGAGCTGGCGGCCGAGGTCAGCAGCGCCAACCAGATGTACTCGGCCGAGGCCGTGCTGACCGACAGTATTCAGGCGCAGCGCCTTTCGGTCATGAGCGTCTCGCTCGACGAGGAGATGCTCGACATGGTTCGCTTCCAGCACGCCTACAACGCCGCGGCGCGCGCGCTCACCACGATGGACGAGATGCTCGAGGTCATGATAAACCGCATGGGGCGCGTTGGATTATAACTTCTTGACAAATTTACGCTGATATGCTAATCTAAGATTGGGGGAAAGTACAGTGGCGCAGCGCATCACTAATTCCATGATGGTCAACACTTTCAACCGCAACCTCCGTATGAATACCGGGCGCATGGAACGGTTTCAGTCACAGCTTGCCACAAACCGCAAGATCGTAAGGCTCTCCGACGACCCTGTCGGTATTATCAAGAGCATAAACGCCAGGTCTAAGCTTTATGATATAGAGCAGTTCAAGCGCAACGTCGAGGACGCCCGCGCTTGGATGACGGCCACCGAGACCGCCGTCAACGAGGTAAACACCGTACTTAAACGCGTGTATGAGCTGAGCGTTCAGGCCGCCAACGATACCCTCGGGCCTGACGACAGGGTGGCCATAAGCCATGAGATAAAGCAGCTCCGCGACCACCTCTTGCAGATAGGCAACACAACGCTGGGCGACAAGTATATATTCGGCGGCTACAACACGCCGGGAGAACCCGCCGGAGTTCTGGGAACGGACATGATAACCGGTCCTTTTACGGTCAGTGACGATGGGCAGAGGCTGCTTTTCAACGGATATGACTTATCTTACTTTGACAGGATGCCGCTCACAAAACGCTCCGAGATCAATGCTATTGATCTGGCGGCTTACCCGGATCCCCTCGGAGCGCCCGGTGTTACGATTGATTTATCGGCCCTTAACATATATGATTTTCAGGATCCGGCCTTTGACCCCACCACTGTCGGTATTACCACGGCCCAGTGGGCTGCACTAACGGGAGATGAGGATCTTGAAGCCAAGCTGATGACGAACATGCTCGACCTGCTCAGAAGTGATGTTCTGACCTTTGACGTGGGCCCCTCGGTATCAATGCCCGTTACGATAAGCGGTATCGATTTGATTTTGTATAATACTGTGGACGAGGAGGGCGTGGCGGTGACCCGCAATATGTTCAATGTCCTTAACGATTTATATACAGTGACAAATAGCGGGGCGCCGGCTGAAGATATCAACAAGTACATAAAGCCTTTACAGGACGGACAAAACCATCTCCTTACAAAGACCGCCGAGATCGGCGGCAGGACAAGGCGGCTTGAGCTTCTGACAGCCAGGTATGAACAGGACTATATCAATTACGAGAGAATGAAGTCCGACGCTGAGGACGTGGAGTTTGCGGAAGTCATCATGTACCAAAAAATGGCGGAGGCTGTTTATCAGGCCGCGCTGTCTTCCGGAGCAAGGATCATTCAGCCGACGCTTATGGATTTTCTGAGGTAAATTAAAAAAGCTATCAACTCATAAAGGAAGGTGTTTATCGTGGCAAGGATAGCAAGGATAGCG
>Ga0099364_10012196_pt1 | contig 11628 bp, 4 predicted proteins | sample TergutTh196P3_FD_73070 | JGI IMG/M metagenome (GOLD analysis project Ga0099364, IMG submission 73070) | Microcerotermes parvus P3 segment gut microbial communities from Pointe-Noire, Republic of the Congo - Th196 P3 | ecosystem: Host-associated > Arthropoda: Insects > Digestive system > Gut ...
TTCTTTAATGGCAAAAGCTTATGGCGATGAAACAAACTCAATGACGTCGAGTGTCTAGGCCCCCGCCTGCGCGGGGGTGACGATAAAAACTCCAGACCAATTTTTAATACGCTCTAGAGGAACGGGTATACACATTCCGTCTAGATTCCCGCCTTCGCGGGAATGACGAAATTAGAGGTTATGCAACGGTTTAATATCGCCGTCACTTCGACGTGGACGTGAAATCCGACGAACACCCATAAAGATGGGAATAAGCGACCGAGTTACCATTGCGAAGTGGGCTCATCGTGTTTTTCCGTAGAGGTTAGGGCCCAGTTTCAGGTTGACAAAATCCCGAACTTGTTGCGTAATGGCAAGTTCGGTCGGCAATCGCTCCATGGAACTGGCACCATAGAAGCCGTCCACTCCTTTGCAGTGGTCGAAAATGTACTGCGCATCATCAGGATTGGCAATCGGGCCGCCGTGACAGAGAATCAGGCATTCGTCGTTGATGGACTTGACCGTATCGACGATCGCTTGGACTTCTTCGGTACATTGGTCGAGCGATTTAATGGTTTTGGCTCCAATGGTTCCGCTGGAGGTTAGTCCCATGTGGGCCACGATAATGTCAGCTCCAGCATTGGCCATAAGCCTGGCTTCATTCGTATTAAAAACGTAGGGTGTCGTCAGCAACTCCATTTTCCGTGCGGCGGCAATGCAGTCGACCTCCATTTGGTAGCTCATTCCTGTTTCCTCGAGATTTTCCCGAAAAACGCCGTCGATCAGTCCCACGGTCGGGAAATTTTGAATCCCCGCGAATCCCAACGCCTTGAGCTCCTGAAAAAAATAAGGACGCAACATAAAGGGATCCGTCCCACAAACACCGGCCAAAACGGGGGTTTTCACGACGGCGGTGAGAACTTCGAACGCCATTTCCTTGACGATCTGGTTGGCGTTTCCGTACGAAAGCAAGCCGGAAAGTGAGCCGCGACCAGCCATGCGATAACGCCCCGAATTGTAGATGACGATCAAGTCAATTCCGCCCGATTCCTCACACTTGGCGGAAATTCCCGTTCCGGCTCCGCCACCAATGATGGGAACGCCCCGTAAAACTTTCTCTTTCAGACGCTGAAGAATATCGACACGTGATTCAGGCATGTAGGTTGTAAATCTCCTTTCCCCGTAAAAAAAATATCGACAACAACTGATCTTCCAACCGGAAACTTCAGTGTACATACATTCCAAGGAAGTTGCAACGTCTCCCTATGCAACTCGACGATTACCAACGCAACCGCCAGATACTCGGTTGCCTGGTTTGTTAGTGGACTGCAATGTCGAGTGATGATCCGGATTTTCTCAAATGCCCCACAGGACAGGCAGACCGTCTTCAAGTTTCTTTTTTTCAATGAAAAAGGAGCGAAAATGGCGGAAAGGAATGCGAAAAATTCAAAAAATCTTTCCGCCTCTTTCGCACTTTCCGCATAAAAAAATAGCGATGGGGAACTTGACGACGGACTGCGGGACAGGACAAAATTTGTCTTACCCATGTTGGATGAGCTTGTCGACCTGCTATAATTTATGGAGCGTCGGCCTACAATCTGTTACACCAATCGCCCTCTCAAACACGCGAGAGACCGGGAAATGTCCAACACCATTATTCGCGCATCGGCGGGGTCCGGAAAAACGTTCCGATTGAGCAACGAATTTCTCAACGCTGTCTTTCAATCAGACAAGGCCGTTGGTCCAACGCTTGATTCCATCCTGGCGTCGACCTTCACTCGTAAAGCGGCAGGCGAAATCACCGACCGGATTTTTACGAAGTTCGCCGACGTGGCACTCAATACGGAAAATCAACGAGAAAAACTCGATGCGTTTTTGAATTATCCGCGTTCCGACGATCCCGATAAAACGCTGCAAAAACTCCTTGCGCAGCTTGCACGCAATATGTATCGGTTGCGAGTCGGAACGCTGGACTCCTACTTCAACAAAATCGCAACGGCGTTCTCTCTTGAACTAGGACTGCCGCCGGGTTGGAGTATGGTGGACGATGCCGAGTATCCGCGTTTCCTCGCCGAAGCCGCCCGTGAAGTGTTCAACGAATCGAAACGCAACGACGCCCGGAAACTCATGCACCTCTTCCAAAAAGGTGAGGAAAAGGTCGTGATGATGGACGAACTCGTCGACCTCGCTAAAAAAATGTTACCATTAGTCCGCGAGACCACTCGAAACGAATGGAATCACGAGACGCCGGACAGACTGGGAAGTTGCATGAGTGGTTTGCTCACCGCAGAGAAAATCGACGAGCTCCTTGTCGACATTGAAAATTTCCCCGATGGTTTGTTGCCGCAAAGCGGAACGGGAAAGAACAAGAAGGCCAATGGTCATTTTCGTAACGCACTTGGCGGCCTCGCAAAGTCAATGGCCTCGGAAAATTGGGATTCGATCCTCGGAAGCCAACTGATCAAAGCCGTTGGTACAAAAATTGCCGATCCCAATGCAGTGTGCGAATATCAACGTAAAGACGTCGAAGAACAGGGACAGGAACTGTTCAACGTCGTCGCCGCCGTCCTGGGACATGTCAAAGGTCTGAAGATAAAAATTCTCGTCGATCAAACAAGAGCGATTTACGATCTGCTCGAAATGGTGGCCGAAAAACTGGACGCCGTTATGGAACGCGAACGCAAATTCCGTTTTGAAGACATTACCCGAAAGATTGCCGGTTATGGTTTCGGTAACCGATTGGATTCGTTGCAACACCGATTGAACGCGGAAACGAAACATCTGCTGCTCGATGAGTTCCAGGACACGTCGTTGTCGCAATGGCAAATTCTGGAACCGCTCGCCATACAAACCGCCGACGACGAAAACAGTACGTATTTCTGTGTCGGTGACGAAAAGCAGGCGATCTATTCCTGGCGCGGCGGTGAAGCGGCAATCTTCGGATCAATGAAAAACCGACTGAAGCAAGGGCGTCCGAATCTGCGAATCGAGGAAACCACGGAGGAAAAAACGTACCGCTGTGCGCAACCGATTGTCGATACAGTTAATACGCTGTTCCAAAACATCGCCAATCTGCTCGAAAAAATTCAAGGCCCCGAGAATGTCCGCGAACCGTTTGTGAAAGCCGGACTGCTGTGGCAGGGACTTCCCGACAGCGAAGGGAGGTTCAAAAAACATACTACTGAAAACAAGAAGCCCGGTTATTGTACCTTGGAAGAGTCGCCCTTCGTTGAAGACGAGTTACAAAAATTAAGCCAGGCCGAACGGAACGCCGAAAGGGAAAAGGCGCACATTCGATATGTCGCCGACAGGATTGCCGGACTCCTTCCCATCGTTCAAAACGATCCGAAATTGAAGGATGGAATCGGCGTTCTTGTCTTAAGGAACGATTTCGGTGCAAAAATCGTTTCCGCTCTGAAGGAACGCGACATCGAAGTGACCGGCAAAGGAAGTTCGCTGCTGCAATCGCCCGCCGTGCGGCATATCGTTTCGGCTCTTGTTTTTTCCGAACATCCGGGAGATACCGTTGCGCGATTCCACCTGGCCCACGGACCGCTGGCCGACGCCGTCAAGCTCGATCAGTTGCACGATTATGAGTGTTCCCGGAGTATCCGCGACAAGTTGGTGAATTGGGGTTACGGAGCCGTCGTCGGCGATTACATCAAAGTGTTGGCCGATTCCTGTAACGCAATGGAGTTGGAGCGTCTCGAAAAACTGCGGGAACTCGCTTATCGCTTCGATGAAGTCTCAACGGGAGTCCGCACGCAACGGTTTATCGATATGATCGCAAAAGAACCGGTCTCCAACGATAATACTGCAAAGGTGCAGGTGATGACGATCCACGCCGCCAAGGGATTGGAATTCGATATTGTTGTCCTGCCGCAACTGGATGAACCGCTCCAGGGACATACTACAAACGTCAAGTATGTAAAATCGCACAAAATTCCGGATGATCCGACGTCGCCCGTCGATTTTGTGTTGCATTATGCTAACAAGGATGTGCAGGACATACTGCCGGCGAATTACGGTGCGGTTTTCGACCAACGCATCCAAAGGGAAGCCGAACAATCGCTCTGCAAATTATACGTCGCCATGACCCGTGCGCTTCGGGCACTGGTGATGATTGTTCCTCAACAGAAAAAAAAGGAATATGGAACAACATTTGAAAACATCCTGCGGGAACTTCCGCCGACCTCTGCGTCTTCGTTGCCGAACGCTCTGTACGAAAACGGCGATCCGAACTGGCATGGAGACGGTGACGTTATTGAAACGATAAAAGAATGTTCAGCGACCGGCCCCGACGTATTGGAGTTCAAACTCGATAAGACGGTCATGCCGCATCACGTTCCGCGGATTGTGCCGTCGAATCTGCACGAAAAAATAAAATCGGCAAGCGATGCAAAATCGGGCAAATCGGTACGAAATCCGGAAGACGCCGCTCTGAAAGGAACGCTGATTCACGCTTGTTTCGAAAACGTCCAATGGTTGGACGACGGTGAAGGTTTTCACGAAGGTGAACTTCGAGAGATGCTCGATGACATGCTCGAAGGCCGAACGGCGTCATTCAAAACCTGTGACGTTATTGACGAATTTCGTAAAGCTTGTCAAAGTCGGGAGATTATCGATGCACTTTCCCGGTCTCGCTATCTGCCGGATCAAGAGCCGGAATTGGAACGTGAACGGCGTTTTGCCGTTTGGATCGACCATGAGATCATGCGGGGTTCCATCGACCGACTCGTCGTTCAGCGGGATTCGTCGGGGAATGTTACAAGAATTGAAATCCTCGACTACAAGACCGGCGACTCGACGGACAATATTAACGTACTCGTGGAAACTTACCGAGAACAGTTGGCCGCCTACCGCCGGGCTGTGTGCGAACTGTACGACACCGCAGCCGTCGAAACGACGCTTGTTTTCGTAACATTAGGGAAAGTCGTGACCGTTCTGCCGAAACAATGAACGCTCACAGCGTAAGGATGAAATAATGAAACGTATATTCCTGAACTGGGACGCACCGCTTCTCCGATTGACGGCGGACTTTCTGTGCAAAAACCATACGGACGGAACCGGTCGGCTGAACTTGAAAAACGTCACCGTTGTCCTGCCGGGAAGTCGTGCCGGCAATCGACTGGAGGAAATTCTCGCTTCCCGCGCTGCGACGATGAAAAACAAGGCGTGGCATCCGCCAGAATTTCTGACGCTGGATTATTTGCCGGAAAAATTTTACAAACGCAAAAAGCAGACGGCGGAAGAACTGATTCGTTGTTTTGCATGGATGTCGGCAATTCGACGGCTGGACGACAGCGATCCTCAATTACTGAAACGATTATTACCGAACGTGCCGCAAAACTTCGAGTCCCGATTCGCTCTGGGAAAGATGCTTGCCCGACTGCATTACGAACTCGCCGCCGAAGGGCTCGATTTTATGCACGTTAGGGAGGCTTGCCGACAAAGAAATCTCGTCGGTGAAATCGACCGTTGGAACGCGCTTGCCCGGTTACAAAAATTCTATGCTAACGACGATCCCGAAGAACCGGGTTATCTTGACAAACTCGGCCTTTGGGATAAACAAGCGGCGAGATTGTATGCCATTGAAAGACAGGAACCCGGAGAGCGGGAAAAAATTCGTACAAAATTGCAGCGGGAGGAGAGAATTTTTTATCTCGTCGGTCTCGTCGATATGAACAAATTGCAGAAGGAGATTCTGAAAAATTTTGAGACATTTATTAGCCCTCTGGTATTTGCCCCGGATGAACCGGCGATGCGAAACCGCTTTGACGAATTCGGCTGTCTCAAACCCGATGTGTGGTGCGATGCGCCGATTGAAATCGACGATCACTATATCAAGATCGACTTGAATCCGGAACGCCGGGTCGATACGATCGTCCTGAAGCCTGAACATCAAGCGGATGCCGTATTGCGGGCCATCGCTTCAATCGGTAACGATTATTCATCCGGCCAAATTGTCGTCGGTGTTCCTGACAAACAGATTGTCCCGTTTCTGCAACAGCGTTTTGCGCAAGCCGCCCTGTCAGCGAGACTTGTGGAAGGTACACCGCTGAAACAAACCGGTGTTTATCGGTTCCTTGAAGTTCTCTTGAAGTTTCTTCAAACCGGTCTTTACCGTGATTACGCCGAGTTGATCCGGCATCCGGACATCGAATCTTTTCTGCGACAAGAGGTCGATTCCGCCAAACATCAGGATTTTATCAAACAGTTGGATGTTTGGCATAAAAAACGCTTTCCCGTTTTCGTACCGGAAACATGGGCCGACGACGATTCCGGAACCTTGCAGTCCAATTGGGAACAGATCAGACAACTTCTTGGTTTTTCGTCACAGAATTTTACGGCGGAACGACGTTCGCTCGGCGGATGGATGGAATCGCTCAAGACGATGCTGGATCGACTCTATTCCGGCCGCCGAAACATCAAGCGGACGCAGGATGCGTTGAAAATCGTAACGGAAACACTTGAATCGCTGCAAGCATTGTCGAAAGACATTCCGGAGCGGTTTTCCTTCATCGAGGCCCTGGTGGTTTTTCTCAAGGAACTTGAATCGGCGTCGGTTCCCGACGTGGGCCAATCGGGCGCTATCGAATTGATCGGCTGGCTAGAAACTGCAATGGACGATGCGCCGGTTGCGTTTATTACCGGTATGAACGAAGGTGTGATTCCTTCTTCGTCGAGTTCGGATATGTTTCTGCCGGACGAACTACGCAAGGAACTCAAACTGATGGACAACAGTCGCCGCACGGCACGCGATGCCTATTATTTGAACGTTTTATTGGAAACACGCAAACAATCAGGCAACGTTACACTGATCGCCGGTCGTCGTTCGACGGAAGGCGATCCGATGTTACCGAGTCGTTTTTTCTTTGCGTCGAACGATGCCCGAAAGGTGTCACAGCGGGTTTGGGAGTTCTTTCAGGAACTCGAACCGGAAATTTCCGTCAAGCTGACTTCGTCGCTTCAACCGGGTTGCGTCGGTGTTCATGCCTTTACCGTTCCAGAACTTCCTTCGCTGCCGAAGCCGATTGAAAAGATTTCCGTAACGGCAATCAAGGATTACAAGGCGTGCCGCTATCGTTTTTATCTGAAGCACGTTCTCCGACTCACGAAGCTCAACGACGACGCCACGGAATTGGGACACGACGATTTCGGAACGCTTATTCACGAGGTACTGCGTCGTTTCGGCGAAAGGGACAGTCCTGTACGAAATTCGACTTCCGCCGGGGAGATTGCCCGGTTTTTGGATGTGCGTCTCGACGAATTCGTCCGTGATCGTTACGGTGTGAGTCCGATGTCGACGGTTGAAATTCAGGTCGAACGCGCACGGGAACGCCTTCGCGCCTTTGCCCGGTGGCAGGCGGAGCGACGGAAATTCGGTTACGAAATTATCGATGCGGAACTCAAGTTGGAAGTCCCGCCGATCACGATTGCCGGTATCCGACTTCGCGGTCAGATTGACCGTATTGATCGAAAAGGAAACGAACTCGTCGTACTCGATTACAAAACGTCGAAAAAAAGTCCGGAGGAGACGCATCGCAAAGGAAAAGAGGAGTGGATTGATTTCCAGTTGCCGTTGTACTATTACATTCTGCGGCAGACCGGCTATGCAAAATCGGACGATATTGTCAAGTTGGGTTATGCAACGATTTCGCAAGACATCCATGACATCCGCGAAAAAACGGCTGAGTGGGATGAAGCGACCGTACAAAGAGCCATCGCCGAGGCCGAGCAGCTCGTTACGGAAATGGCGGCGTTCGATTGGACCACCGTTCAGCCGAAAACTTCGCCGCCGAAATATTCGGAGGATTTTGCATTTATCTGTCAGGACGATGTTTCGTGACGAACACCTCACAGAGTCCGATGCGTAAGCCGGGTTCCGTGAGGTGTGCGCTTAATCCAAATCGAGCGGACTCAGCCACGCGGCCTTCAGTCCGTCAACGTTCGCGGTGAGAGCATCGCCGAAGATTAACGTTTTGTCTTCCGTAACCTTGCCGAGTTTGCGGAACGGTAAGCCGGCAAAGAACGATTCAAACGCCGCAACGTCGCCTGCTTCGACTTCGACCACGAACCGGCTGTTCGATTCGCTGAAAAGCGCAACCGTATCGAACACGCCGTCCAATGTTGCACCGAAACCACCGGCAAAGCACATCTCGGCAACCGCAACGGCAAGGCCGCCTTCGCTCAAGTCATGAACGCTACGAAATAAACCCTGCTTGATGCCGCGATGCAGCGTTTCGTAGAGTTTTTTGGCCTTCGGAACATCGAGGGACGGGACAATGCTGTTGGACTCCGGAGTAGCGGCTATGTGGGCGTAGTGGGAACCGCCGAACTCGTTTTTCGTTTCGCCGAGTTGGTACAACACGTTGCCCGCCTTCTTCAAGTCCATCGTTACGCAAGTTGACACATCGTCGACCTGTCCCATTGCGGAGATCAACAACGTCGGCGGAATCGAAATCGGTTCCTTGCCTTCCGGTCGGAACTCGTTGTTGAGACTGTCCTTGCCGCTGATGAACGGCATTTCAAAGCCGACGGAAACATCGTAACAGGCAAGAGCGGCTTCGACCAGTGCACCGAGCGTTTCGGGCCGCTCCGTGTTTCCCCAACAGAAATTGTCGAGGATTGCAATCGTCGACGGATCGGCACCGACGGCCACGCAATTTCGGACCGCTTCGTCGATTCCCGATGCCGCCATACGGTACGGATCGAGATCGCCGTAATGCGGATTCATACCGCAGGAGATGACAAGACCTCGTTGCGAATCCAATCGGGGCCGTATCACGGCGGCATCGCCGGGACCGTCTTCGTTCGCACCGACAAGCGGTTTGATAACGCTATCGTGATCGTACTGCCGAACAATCCAATGCTTGCTGGCAACGTTGAGCGAGGAAAGGATTTTGAGTAAAACGTCCGTTAGCCGCGTCGCCTGCGACGCGCTGAGGGCCGGGTCAATCGCTCCGCAGGCGGAGCGGCTAACATGCACCGCATAGCGAACGACGGCGGGGCGTCCTTTGTGCAGCAACTGCATATCGAGATCGGCAACCTGCTTGCCGTGATAATTCAGTACCAGCCGTCCCGTCGGTTTGAAAGTTCCCAAAACGGTCGCTTCAACGTCTTCGCCGTCGCACAGTGCTTTGAATTCGTCCCAATTTTTCGGCGGAACGGCCAACACCATACGTTCCTGCGACTCGGAAATCCAGATTTCGGTGTACGACAATCCTTCGTATTTCAGCGGAGCGTTCGACAGTTCGATTTCGACGCCGATGTTTTCGCCCATTTCACCGGCAGCACTGGAAAAGCCGCCGGCACCGCAGTCCGTAACGGCATTGTACAGATTCCGGTCCCGTGCCTGAAGCATTACGTCGAGGACCATCTTTTCCAGACAGGCGTCGCCGATTTGCGTTGCTCCACCGGCCAACGTTTCGCTTTCGTGTGTCAGTTCGCCGCTGCTGAACGTTGCCCCGTGAATTCCGTCGCGGCCCGTCCGACCGCCGAGAGCGACGATCAGATCGCCCGGCTTCGGTTCCTTGAACGACTTGTCCTTGGGAATAATACCGATGTTGCCGCAGAAAACGAGCGGATTGCCGAGATAACGCTTGTCGAAATACACGGCTCCGTTGACGGTCGGAACGCCCATTCGGTTGCCGTAATCTCTGGCGCCGGAGACGGCACCTTTCATTATACGCCGGGGATGCAGCACACCGGCGGGGATTTCCTTCGGATCAATGTCCGGCGGAGCGAAGCAGAACACGCTGGTCGATGCAATCGGCTTGGCACCGAGACCGGTTCCCATCGTATCGCGGATGCAGCCGCCGAGTCCGGTGTGCGCTCCGCCGTAAGGTTCCAACGCCGAAGGCCGATTATGCGTTTCCGCCTTGAACGTAACGTTGTATTCGTCGTCGAAGGCAACGACTCCGGCGTTGTCGGCAAAGACGCTGACGCAACGCTTGGCAACGTTTTTGCTGGTTTTCCGTAGTTCCTGCGTTGCGGCAAAGATCGTTTCCTTGAGCATGTTCGTGAAATGCCGCTCGGACTTGGTGCCGTCGGCGTTTTCCCGAACGAAATGGATGCGTCCCGCCAAGGTTTTGTGCGAACAGTGTTCGCTCCAAGTCTGGGCGAGCGTTTCGAGTTCAACGTCGGTCGGATCGCGGTCAAGTTCGACGAACGCTTTCTTGATCGTCTGCATTTCGGGCAGCGAAAGATAGAGCATCCCTTCCTTGCTGAGTTTTTGGAGGGCGGCGTCGTCCATTCCGCGAATTGGAACGGTAACGAGTTTGAATTCGTAAGGCGAACCGACCGTCAACTTATCGAAGGGCAGTTCGCCGAAGACGACTTGGTCCACGGCGTCGTTTGCAAGGAGTTTCGCTGCCAGTGTTCGGAGCGTGTCGTCATCGACATTGGCAATCCAGTATTTCTTGAAGGTTCTTACGGCTTCGACTTGGAATCCGAAGTCGGCGATTGCTTTCAGGGCGTTTGCCGCAGCGGTATCCATTACACCGGGTTTCGGCAACACCCAAAGAGCCGGGGACCGCTCAAGAGCCGGGGGTGTTAGCCCCCGGACCTCCACCGTCTCGACAACGCTGTCGGCGAGGAGTTGATCGGCCAGTGTTTGGACTTGTTCTTCGGTCAGATCGCCTTGGATCAAATACCCATAGGCGGTCTTTGCCGTGATGTTCTCGGCGATTCCGAGGGCGGCGGCGTCCTCGGCGACCTGTTTTGCACGAAAATCCGACTGCGACGGAGCCGGAAAAATGTCGATTTCCCAGAGCATAAAAACTCCTGTGTATGGAACAACGCTTGTTTTTAGTTTTTAGAGAAATTATTTAACTCTCCGGAGATGTTTTTCAACACGAACCACACGAAAAAATGAAATGCACGAAAAATTTTTGTTGTCGGAGTTCGTGCTTTTCGTTTTTTGTGTATTTTTTGTTAAAAAAGATTCGGGGAATCAACAGTATAATTCCTTCTTTCAGATCTTACTCTCGACGATAAAAAATTGCAAGAGTCGTGCGCTCAATGCAATCGGTGTTCCTGCGACACCTGTCGCGATGATCGACAATAGACCTGTTGCATAACCCTGTCACCCCCATACACAACCGCCGTCACCCCCGCGTAGGCGGGGTCTAGAGGGCAGATATTAACCCTGTTTCTCTGGATTCCCGCCTTCGCGGGAATGACGAAATTTTGGGTTATGTAATGGTCTAATAATCCCGACTGCGTGGAAAGGCACTACGAACCGGGAAAAACATCGCTTATACTTCTCACCGCTATAAAGCGGTCGTTTTTGTAGGATTGGAAGTTCGGCCTGAAAGGCCGGAGCGTTACTGCCGACCTGGGTAAAATTTAGCCGGTACTCCGCTGCCCAACCGCCCTGCGACAACCGGTTGACCTTGCCCTTACAGGGCGAAATACGCAAACCCCCATAAAGTTTTTACACTTCCAAAGACGTCCATCCTGACGAAAACCGTCTTGCTTTTGTCCGTGTTTCTGCGATAATGCTTTGGAGAGAGGAAAACCATGCCGGAAAAAAACGCAATTGCAAGGCCGGACGGCTCTATTTCGCCGTTCGAACGGATCAAACGAACGAACGATGCCGAAAGGGAATTCTGGTCCAGTCGGGAGTTCGCCACCGTCTTGGGGTAC
>Ga0099364_10012197_pt1 | contig 11627 bp, 24 predicted proteins | sample TergutTh196P3_FD_73070 | JGI IMG/M metagenome (GOLD analysis project Ga0099364, IMG submission 73070) | Microcerotermes parvus P3 segment gut microbial communities from Pointe-Noire, Republic of the Congo - Th196 P3 | ecosystem: Host-associated > Arthropoda: Insects > Digestive system > Gut ...
CTATTCTTCGAATAATGTCAACTGAATTTGCTCCGGCTCTGATTTTACAGCTCTTGCAGGAGCGGGCTTCGTATCACCGGCTGCGCTTTTATTTTCCTTGACTTCATTTGCCGCCTTTTTCGGCGGTCTGTTGAGTTCGGTTTCATCCGGCGCGTCCCCGTTAAGCTGTATATCCATCTTGAATGATATATCCGCGTTCGGGAAATATGACTGCACCGCGCCGCGATACACGTCTATGTCTGATATTTGGTTGCCGCACCCGTACATTATTTCAGCGCAGCAGTCCGACAGCGTTCGCGGCGTTTTGTATACCACTTCCGCGAACCGCTCATTCTCTCCGCAGAAATGCGTCAGCGTGGAAGCCACAAATTTGCTCACAGCATTTTCTTTACAACCCCCTTTGAAATTCTCTAATTCCTCGGCGATTTTAGATGCCGCTAATTCTGAATAGCTTTTCGTTTCGTTCAATGCGTTGGTTTCCATGATTTACCCTGCTTTCTCCCCGTTTAGCCGATAGGTCAGCTTTTTTAATTAATTATGTTATCTTTACATATAAGTGGTTACTACTTGAAACTCTAAATCATCATCAAGTATTTTCACCTCTGTTATCGTGCCGTCACCGTATTTCCTGTAAGCCCTGTCCGCTATATTTCTATAACCTTTCTCGGTCTTTACTATTTTCATTTTAAGTCTGCCGCCGTCCGGCTTTATAACAAATACATAATAAAATTTTTCCATTTCTAAACCCTCCGTAAACTTTGATTATTCGGCGGTTTTGCCGCCGCCCTTTCGGCTTAGTCTATTTTATTGAGCAATCTCGTTTACTGCTTTAACTCTGACTGCTTTATCTTTTGTTATCCACAAATCTACATATTCAGTATTTTCCGAATCAGGGAAAAACTCGTATTGTGCCAAGTTATGATTGTAAATCATTTTAGAGCCGTCTCTTGTGAATTGAATGTTATACGCGCTTCGATTTGTAATTTCAATTTTCATGTCCTTGTCACCTGATATCTTGTACACCTTGCCTATTTCAAACTTTCTCATTTCTAAATCCTCCGTAAATTCGTTTTAATTTATGTTTATAAGTATATTATACACTATTTAGAGTATTAATGTATTAACCAATTGTAAACAATACACTATTAAGAGTATTATTTTAATGTTTTTATTGACTTTTTAAATTTTTTATGTTAGAATAATAATATATTAGAGTATTTTTTTAATGAGGTAATTGTGTATGGCTGTATCAGACAAAGTAAAGGCAGGATTGAAATTAAACGGGATTGAAATAAAAAAGCTCGCAGAACACTTGAATATCAACCGGCAGTCAATGAGCAATAAATTTGCCCGCAGCAGCTTCTCTGCGGAGGATTTAATCAAAATCGCTGATTTTTTGGGGTATAAGCTGGCTTTCGTCGGCGACAGGCAGAGCATCATGTTTGATTTAGACGATATACGGGCGGATAAAGCCCCGCCGGGCGAATAAGCCGGAAACGCCGCTAAATTGCGGCGTTTTTGTTTTCATGCAGTTCGCATAATCCGGCGTCCATCGCCCTGATAAATTTATATGTTTCCTGTGGTATAATTTTATTCATGCTGCGTTCTGCGATTTCCTCTTTTGTTAAATTTCCAATTTTATTCATTATAATTCTCCTTTTTTGTTTTATTGCTCTGCCGTTCCCCGCGCCGTTTCCGGTATGAGCGGCTTTCCCAGTATGCACGTTATGTCTTTCCTGCCTTTTCGGTCATATTGGTCGTACTTTATCCCGCTTGCCGGAAATAATCCGTCTTTAACCAGTTCAGCGCATTGTTTTGGGTAAGGGCATTTATCGCACTTGCTGTAATCAGTTACACAGTTGAAAATATGCTCCATTTTCTCGTTGTAATACGGCAGCATGATATTGCCGTTTTCGTCCGAGCCGAGTTTATATGCCTGAGCCGTAGTTTCGCTGATACCGCGCAGTTTTATATATTCGCTCGCCGCGTTATTGATATTAACCGGCTTTTTCGAGGGCGGCTTATATATTTTTTTCACCGGGATATAACTGTTCTGCTTTTCCGTATTCACTCCGTAGTTTTTGCATAATTGCGAAAAATGCCCCTGAACTCCGCATGAACCGCGCTTGCAATTATATGTCCTGCTGTCAATGTTCAGTGCGAAAGTATATTTGTCGCGGTGTTCGCCGCCGTTGCATATCGGGCAGTATACCGGGATTATCTCCGCGCCCTTGATTTTATGCTCGCCTAAAAATTGCCTCGCGAAATCGAGTGGTGTGTAGTCCATACCTGATTCCCCCTTTAATTTTTAATTCCAATTGGGCGAACTACCCGCCTTTGAGTTTACCGCACTTAACTCATGCTCTTTCAGCGGATAAACGGTTTTCCAGCTGTTCACAATCGACTTGTTCAGCATAGCCGTTTTAACCGCGTCGTCATATTTGTCCAGCTCCGTTAGCAGCATTTTGACCGCCCTTTCAGAATTAACCGCCCTTATCTTTTTCCGTAACGCTAAATATTCGCAAAACAAAGCGTCAAGCTCCGGATTATCAAAATACGCGGATTTTTCTTTTTTATTTTCTTTCTTACTTTCGTTTACGTTTAGTTTATGTTTATATAATGGTCCGGACTGCGTATCAACTTGCGCCGCACTTGCGTCCGCATTGTGTCCGGTTTGTGTAACAGGATTTGGCGTTTCTTGTGACGCAAAACTTATTATCTTATATGTCCCGCATTGATTCCCGTTTCCTTTTTCGTATTCGATAATACCTTTCTGGCACAAAACATTTCTCACTCTGTCAAGCTCCTGCCGCGATATACCCAAATCTTCAACTAACCTTCCGTTTGTTATGGTAAAATCATCTGCCCAGTTAAACGCGTTGCAGTACGACATTAATCTATGCCATAGAGCCTGCGCGTTAGCTGATATAGGATTTTGAACCTGCCAAGCGTAAAAAGCGTTGATTTCAGCTATATAATTCATGTTTACCCTCGCTTTTATTTTTCTCCGGGGCGGACATCTCCGCCCCTGTACTGCCCGCCGTTACGCCGGAGCTTCCCACGGCAGTTTATTCCCGAACTTGTCAACGTCAGGGTTTTCTATAACTTCGCCCGTCTCCGTGTCAACGGTCAAACCCTTTTCAGCCAGCATTTCAGCGGCTTCTTTAGCCTTTTTTATGCACTTGTGGCACAGGCACCTGCCGTAATTTTTCTCGCTGTACTCTTTTATATCCGTTTTGAGCTTCACCACGGAACCGTCCCGCTTTAAGTCCACTATTTCAGTCCCGCAGTCCTCGCACTTGTCGAAACTGCTTTGCATGGGTACGCGCTGTTCTTCCGGCGGGTTCTGCCCGTCCGCGTCATCGTGCAGGTTCTCCGTAGGTATGCAGAATATTTGCAGGAGCAGATACTTCATAGCCGCAGACATCGCTTTATTCGTGCCTTTGTCGCCGTTGTCAGACCCCTCTCCGATTAGCGTGGTCTGTATGGAGCTGCCGTCCTCCGCGCAGAGTATTGTATACTCTATCGTCAGTATCACGCGCCGCCACGACGCGCCGCTTTTAGTCGCAAAATCCAGTTCCTGCCGTTCTTTTATGTTGGGTATAATAATAACGCCGTGTTTGCTCATCGCCGGGTTAAGCGCGTTGTATATATCGTCTATGCCCCTGTATTCGTAGCCCTGGTCTTTATTTTTCTTGCCCTTGGAAACGGCCCCCACATCTGCCATGACGTCGCTGATTGCCTTATATATTTTTGGTACGCTTGACATATTTATTCCCTCCGTGTTTTATTTGTTAATTTTTTTAAAAATCTCTTGACATTTTCGGGAAACCCTGCTATACTAGTAGGCGGTGATGTTTTCAGTATTTCCCTTGACCGCTTCCGGTACTGCTAATACTGGCTGCGGTTTTTACTTTGCTGCTGTTTTTGCCGGAAGCAAATCGTCCGCGCTTATACCTAATTCGTTCGCTATATTGACGGCGTTTGCGCGTTTCGGACGGCGATGCCCGGCTTCGTAATATTCCAGCGTTCTCGAACTAATCCGCACGCTTGCCGCAAGCTCCGTCTTCGTCATGCCTTTCAGCTTGCGCTGTGTTCGGATAATTTGAGCGTACTGCGGTTTGCCGTATAAATACTGCTCTTCCTTTTCGAACGCTCCTATCGTCGGCTGAACCCGCATATCGCTGAGTCTGGTTGTATTCTCCGCTCCGTACCCTTTCCCGACCGGCGCGGTTTGCTTGGCTGCTCTTTTCATGTTTCTTTCTCCCCTGCATAATTTTAAGTGTTTCTCATCAACTCATCTAATGGTATTGCCTTGTCGAAATACTCGAAAAGTTTAAGCCAGTTTGTTTCGCTTGTGCCGCGTGTGCCGTATTCTATTTTTTGGTAGGCTTCTTTTATTATGCTTAAATACTCGGCTACTTGCTGTTGCGTTAGATTTTTTGACTTCCTCGCTCTTTGAAGTTCTTCTCTCATTTCGCTCCTCTCCCTTGAAATACATACTATTTGTATGTTATTGATTATATTATATCATACTATTTGTATGTTGTCAAGTGTTTTTTGAAAAATTTTTAAAATATTTTTTAGGGGGTTTATTATGTTTTCAGAAAGGCTTAAATCAGCCCGTAATAGCAAGAATGTCACTCAAAAAACTGTTGCTGATTTTCTCGGAATTAATTTAGAAGCGTATCAACATTACGAATATAATATTAGAAAACCAAAGTTTGATACCCTTATCAAGCTCGCCGATTATTTCAACGTATCGCTCGACTGGCTCACAGGTAGGAGCGATGAGCGGTGAGGTCATGCGTTGAGCTTCAGCGGCTCTAATCGCGGCAGGAACGCTAATTCTTTTATAATAACGCACTTAGCTTTACAAATTTGATAGATTTCCTTATAATGCGTACCTTTGTCGGCTTCAAGCGATATTATGTTCTCTATAGCTTTTTCTAAAAACCGTATCGTGTCGACATAGTTGACCGGGAGATTATCGCGCTGCCCGGATTTTATACCCAGCACCATGTTTACAAGTTTTGAGTAGTTCATGTAAAGCAATCCGGCGTTTTCGCTCCCCTGCGATTCGGCAAGCGGTATCAGCTTCGTCAGGATTATATCTGTTTCCTGTTTGCGTATTTCTTTGCCGACGACCCTTGACGTTTGCCACTCGGCAGTCTGCCGCTCCATTATGAACCGGCGCATACGGAAAAATTCAGTGACTAATTTTAGTTTAAATTCAACGACAACTTCGCTGTTTCTTAAAAGCGTCATCAGGAAAGTTGCTTGAGGCTCGTTCAATTCGTAAATTTCTTCTTTGCGCCCGCGTGTTTCAGCGCGATTTATTTCCCGATTTAAAATCGGTAAAGTCCCTAAGGATAAAAATTGTTTTTCGTAACTTGATATTAAGCGCTTGATACTTTCATGCTGATTTTCCGTGCCGGTCGCTATAATAAAAGTATCTGTGTAAACTTCATCTTTTTTTATGCGTACTAATTCGTTCATCTTGTGTACCTCGTTTTTATTTTAAAATATAGTTTGTTTGCGTATCGCTCGATTATCTGCTCGGTTTGAGCGATGAGCGTTAGTTCGCCTCGCTCAATACAAAGGTTCCTCTGTCGTTAAGCAGTCTGCGGATATAGTCAAGCCCTTTCTGGTAAACTACCGTCTTTATATTGACGTGTACGCTTCCGTCTGGCTTGCTGTAACGCTGTTCAATCGTCCGGAAATACTCGCGGTCTATAAATTCTTGGTACGGCTGATTATTCGGCATAAGCACGCCTTTATATCTCAGGAACGCGAACAGCTTGTTTCTGCCGACTCCCATATTAAGCACTTTTGCCGCGCTTCCTATGTCTATAGCGTCCGTGCTTTCGGTTACAGCGTCGAAAAATTCCGCTTTAGGCGCGAGTTCTGCGATATGCTTATTTTTAACCTCAATCAGCTCCGCCTGTTCAGCCGCAAGCCGTAACGCTTCTGCGTATGTTTGCGGGATATGATAAACCGGCTGCCGGTATCTCTTTTCAACTTCGATAAAATACTGCCGGACTTGTTTGCCTTTTTCTGTACGGCACAGCATACATAATTCTTTAGCCATATCTAAAGTTATTATAAAATCTTTCGTAAGGTTACCGTTCGACATTATGTCGAGGGGTATATAATCAATATTTTCTGTAAAAAAATCATTTTCTGTTATATTTAATTTATACCACCTGCTCCACTGGCTTTTGTCTAATCCGAGATTATCATATAATTCTTTGCAGCTTACTGCGGGTTCGTGATTTTCGTTCACGGTTATTTTTATTAAATCTTTCATCTTTTCTCCTATACATACTTTTAAGTGTTTCTCATCAACTCATCTAATGGTATTGCCTTGTCGAAATACTCGTCCCACCTGTTCTAACCGCTATTTCTTAGCGAATTTCAAGTCTAAGCAGCACGACAATATATTCTCCAGCTTCTTGACGAAATTGTCGTAGTCTTTTTGTTCTCCTGCGTCTATTTCGCCTTTGCTCGTAATGAAAAAAAATTGGTCGACTTCAGGTTCTATCTCTTTCAAGTCTTTGACGGTTCGCATCGCCACTTTAAGCAGCGGCTGATTCGTGCTGATTTTCGGGATAACTTCCTGATTAAGCGGGTTCTTGTTCGCAAGCTCCGCATATAAATGCTGCGCGTCAAGTATATTAACTAACCGCCGGACTATTTCCGGGTCTTTCGGTATAGTCTTATCACTCTCGTAAGCCTTGATTGTGCCGACCGAAACCCCGGTCAGCTCCGCTAACTTTTCCTGTGTGTAACCTTTAGATTTTCTTGCCGCCTGAAAGATATTTATATATTCCATCTCTCTTGATTCCTCCCTGCTTCCGTGTTATAATATTATTATCTGGTACGTCTTGTTATATAATCTTCGAACGCCGACTTTTCCACCGTCCACCGCTGACGCTTACTGGTGCTGCTTTTCATATTTTTATTGCCGGTAATTGTCGGGCAGTCCCGCTGGTGTAAAATCTCGTAGGCTTCGTTCTGCGTGAAACCGTACAGCTTCACTATGTCGGCAGGTCTCAATATTATTTTATCTGTTGTAATTATTCTATCTGTTGAAATTGTGTTCATTTTTCTCCCTCCCTTCTATTCCCTTTTATTCTCCTACCGCGTTTTGCTGCGCTTGGTGCCACTTCATTACGGTTTCATAATTATCTGTGAAATATCCCGCCGCTTTATTTATATACCAGTTTCTTGTGTGACCATGCGCTTCGATTATCTTATTTGTTTTATCCGCGAGCGGGTTCGGTATTTTAGCAAAATATATTTGCCACTTATCTTGTTTTTGTGCCATTTTCTTACTCTCCCTCTTGACAAATTAAAAATTTTGTTTTATAATATTAAGTGGGTAATATGATTTCCGTTTTCTTTACCCTGTAGTTATATCATAATACAAATATTTAGATTTGTCAAGAGTAAAATCTATTTTTTTGTATTTTTGTTAAAACTGCACAAAAACAAGAATATATTCTTGTGCATATTTCACAATGTTTAAATTGTACTTGCAGAAAATATAAAAAAAGCGTATAATAGATATAGATAAATCATTCTGAAAGGAGTTGAAACGCATGAGTTTACACACGTATAATCAGGAAAACGGGAAAAAAGATACCGTTAAATCTATAAAAACTCTCGAAATCGACGAAGAAGATGCCGGTGTTACTAATGAGGAAGAAGCCCGAATAATAATTAAGGCTTTGAAAAATGTTGAAAAAATTTTGAGCGGTGAAATTAAAACACAGCCTATTAATAAAGACGGTTGGCTTGACGAGTTAATAAAATGGGCGGATAGCGAAAGGAAAAAAGAGAATGGAGAATCAGGCTGATTTTTTTGAGATTGATGAAATAGAGGATTTCAGGAAAAACGTAAAGATTGGTTAGAAAAAAAAGATTTCTGTCTTTGCCCGCGCAAATTAAAGATTTAACCGAAAAATTTTCACGCGGCGAGTTCGAGGGCGACAGAATAACGCACAGCGATTTTCCTACTCCCCACGATGTATATAAACTGCGCCTGCCTAATCCCGACGCCGGCGTTGGAAAATCTAACGGCTACCGCGTTATTTATACGGTTGTCACAGAATTTAAGCTCGTGGTGTTCCTGACAATATATTATAAAAAAGAAGATGAAGCCGTTTCCGACGCGTATGTGAACGGCTTAATAGACGGGTATTTTCTGCACTCGCTGCCGGAAGAATAAAAAAACACCCTGCAATTTGTGCAGGGCGTATAAAAGGTTATTGTATTATGGATTGTTTTGATTCAGCAAATATTATCGCGATTATATCGCTTATCATTTCTATAATTTTAGTTGTATTAAATGTTAAGCGCTATCTCAAAGAAAAGTTTAGTATTGTGATAAAATACGAGGAAAATTTTTGCTTTTTTATCGAACCTGTCAGCACTGCTTATGGCAATGACAATTCAGCCGTTTTATCTGTCAGAATAATTAATTCATCGGTCTATCCAATAACTATATCTAAAATATCCATGCTCGGAGGCAAGACAAGAACCGGAAACGGTTTTGCCGAATATCCCGCAGAAAATATAGACAATTTATCATTTGTTTATGATAACGGCGACAGCACCAGAACATTAAATTTAGCGAACGAACAATTAAAATTACCTTTAAAAATAGAGCCTTTTGACGAGAAATGTGGATATATTATATTTCCGTATTCATGGGGAAGTGATTTTTCAAAAAGCAAAAATCATTTAACTAAATGGAGAATAAAATATTCAACATCAAGAGGTATTAAAATAAATAATTGTAATATTTTAGATAAAGGTTATTTGAATGAACGGTATTAAAAGTATCGGATATAAAACTGCAATCAAAAGTTCTTGCTACGAGAACTATAATTGCGAATAAACAAAGTATTATCATTAAAATATGCAACGAAATAAATAGTATATCATATAATATATCAAAAAACGTTCTCATGCCAACCCCCTGTATATTAATTATTTTTGTTTATATATATATTATAGTCCAAATATTTAGATTTGTCAAGGTGTATTATGCAAGAAAAAAATAAATTTCACCCTATATATGAAAGACTTCTTGATTTGTGTGCTGAAAATAATTTAAAAATAACTCCGCTATGTTTAGAAATAACAGGCTTCAGGGGAAATTTAGATACATGGAAAAAAGGCAATATAAGAAATGATTATTTAATTAAGCTATCAGAGAAATTCAATGTATCTACTGATTATTTGCTTTGCAAAACTGACGACCCAACGCCGCCGGACAAAAAAAATAGTCCCGCGCATGACGCGGAACTATCCGAGGATATAAAAAAACTATTAGAAATAACAAAAGACCTTACCGACGCCGACATAGAGCTTTTAATCAATCAAGCCGATTTTTTACTTTCTCGGCAAGATAAATAATTTTTTCTCTGTCGTAGGAATTGAGCAGCTTAAATTTATTGATTAATTCCTCAATTAATAGTTTGCGCTCATCTCTGGTTTGCTCTTTTTCCGGCGCTTGTTTTAAAATCATCATCATTTTCATCTCCTTTTTACACTTTTATCTTTCAACTTATCAAATATGTATTCGGAAACTTTGTTCAGTATTTTTTTAGTGTAATACTCAAATGTTAATTGGGTATGACTAAATATTCAAACTTTCAAAAATTTCAATATTGCACTGTTTTGTGCAATATTAGTGTTTATTAGTATTATATCATAAATTTACGCAGAATTTTGTCAGATTTTGCGATTATAAAAAATATAAGTTTTAGTCATTTAATATTATATTTCATATCATAAATTAATAATAAAATAAAGAATCGGAGCGTTAAAATGGGCAAACAAAAAAATAATTTCAAGAAATCGCTATACAAAAGATTATTGTTTAAGGCAGTCTGTATAGTTTTTTTTATTGTATTGAGTATCAATATACCAAGCTGTGATTTTGATTTAGACAATAATAATTCAACAACTACCACTGATTTAGATAAAGTTATGGCTGCAGATGAATTTATTTCAGAATTTGCAGAAGCAACGACCGATGAAATCGAAACAGAACCGCTCGAAACAGAACCGGCGGCAACCGTTCCTCCAACTGTGCAAGCTGCAACAGCAGCGGCAACAACAGAAGCTGTTACAACACAGCTCACGACCGTTCCGCAAACAACTCAACCTCCGGCAACAACAGAAGCGGGCTTAAACGGCGTACATACGCAAATATATGATAACGGGGATAAATACGAAGGCAATTTTGTAAACGGCGTAAGGCAAGGGCAGGGCAGATATGAATGGGCGAACGGAATCGTATTTATCGGAGAATTTGAAAACGGAAATCCGGTTGCAAATAACGGCGAGTATATTCACCCCACAGAAGCTCCTACTGACCCGCCTCAAACAAGAGCTGTGCAGGAGCGAACGGTCTATTGGGTAGAAAACGGCGAAGTATATCATTCAAAAAGCAGTTGCCGGACATTAGCAAGGTCAATAAATATATATTCCGGAACTATAGCGCAGTCAGGCAAATCCAGAGGATGCAGAGTTTGTTAATGATATAGTGTGTAATTGCGAATGTAAAAAAATATTCCCGCTCCGGCGGGATAAACAAAAGAACATATTTCCCGAACTTATGAGTTCGGAATTGTTGTTCAGAACAACGCAAGGTGCATTTGTTCTTTGCAAGAAAGCAGGTGAAAATATGCCGAAAAAGCGCACTCGCAGCAACGGTGAGGGAACGATATATAATAATGGTAAATATTGGGTAGCGCAGGTGACAATCGGACGGGACCCGCAAACCGGTAAGCTCCGGCGTAAATCAGTATACGGCAAAACAAAAAGAGAAGTCAGTGAAAAACTTGTTGAGATTCAAAACGGACTGAATAAAGGCACTTTCGCAGAGGCTATAAACGCGACAGTTAGCGAATGGGTCTTTTTTTGGCTTGAAAACTTTAAAAAGAATCAGCTTAACGGGACTACATACGAGAATTATCAATACAAGCTGAATAAACATATAATAGAACCGTTCGGAGATATGAAATTCAAGGAGCTTAATACGTATAACTTGCAGGAATATATAAATAAACTTAAAGACAACGGATTTTCAAGTTCTTATATAAAAAGTTTGAAAAACACTTTTAATTCTATGTTCAAACAGGCAGTCAGGCTTGAAGCAATTGCTAAGAACCCATGTGATAACTTGGTTTTACCGAAAGCGGATATGAAAAAACAAATAAAAGCATTGACTAAAGATGAACAAGGCATATTTGTGGAATACTGTAGCGAGAATGAAGAGTTTTTATTTTTATTTTTGCTCGGCACAGGTGTAAGAATAAGCGAGGCTTTGGGTCTGACATGGGACTGCGTGGATTTTGAAAATGAAATAATGTATATAAGGAACATTATGCTAAAACTGAAAACAGTATAAGAGATATTCCGATGAGCGGCAAAGTAAAGGAAATTCTTTATAATATGAGAAAGAGGAAAGATGAAAAAAATATATTATAGTATATTCAGTTGACAAAAGCAAAAGAATGTGATAAAATAGTAGAAAAAAAACAAAGGGGAAAAATATGTCATACAGTGAAGATTACAGAAAAGGGATATTGAAACTATTGGGAACAGGG
>Ga0099364_10012198_pt1 | contig 11627 bp, 7 predicted proteins | sample TergutTh196P3_FD_73070 | JGI IMG/M metagenome (GOLD analysis project Ga0099364, IMG submission 73070) | Microcerotermes parvus P3 segment gut microbial communities from Pointe-Noire, Republic of the Congo - Th196 P3 | ecosystem: Host-associated > Arthropoda: Insects > Digestive system > Gut ...
GCCGAAACCGAAAAGAAAATCGCCCAGTACCGCGACGATCAAAAGAAACATCGCGACGTCTGGCTTGAAAACCCACAGATCGAGTCGCAATATCTCGCCTCCCTTCGGGAATTGATCCTTCCGTCGAAGCCCAAGGAATCCAGCGATCACGAAACGGTTGTCGTCCGGAAAGACACCGGTCGTAGAGCACCACCCGTTCAATACGCAACCGACGACGAGGACGACGACGAAGACGACGACTTTGTTCCGGCCCCGATGCCGCCGCCTAAAAAGCCGAAAAAGGAGACCTCCGCATCGCCGTATCCGTCGATCACTCAACTCGAACAAACGCCCCCGGTCGCTCCGAAAAACGATATTGTCCAAGTTGCCTACACCACCGAATCACCGGACGGCGACTGGCAAGCACAAGCCCGAATCGCCGCCGATATGCTCCGTGCAAAAATCGCCAACACGCCGAATGGACGCTCTTTTGCCAACGAAGCGAATCTTCGCCTGTTGGAACTCGCTCTCGGCAATCGTCAGGAAGCGGTCAGACCGTTCACACAGGTCGAGAAGCCGATCAATGACTTTTGGAGCAGCCAGATGCTTGGATTCTCGACGCTCCTCGACGAGGCCGCCATTCCGGACAAAAAGAACCGACTGGCGACGGCATGGTTCCGATTTGACGAGGGAGCAACCGAGCTGCGACGTCTTTGTCCGATGAAACTCAAAAACGTCCAACTCGTCAAAGATTGGGTGGCGTTCGGTGTTTTTCTGCCGCGAAAAGAAGACTGTCAGGCCGGTGAGACCATCGGCCTCTATCTGGAACTCGACAATCCGACCGTGAAACGCTCTGCGATGGGTTACACGGTCAGACCGACGATCCACTACGAAATTCGGGACTCGGCGTCGAAATTGGTGTCCCGATCCGAAGACATTCCGCTTGAGGAAACGACGCCGAGTCAAAAGCGGGACTACTGTATTCATCTGAAAGTCCTGTTGCCGAAGGGACTGCCACACGGACAATACCTTCTCCGCGTCAGTGTTACGGATACGAACAGCGACAGCCTCCAGCATGCGGAAGAACAACTGTCCCTCCGCGTTCTGCCGTCGGCGAAATCCTATCCGGATGAGTGAGGCAACCTGTTCCGTCACGGATCGTCCGTTTCATCGACGGCAGTTTTCGGATAGAGGGAGTTTTCGATCTCCACTTCCAATGCACTGGGTAACGGGTTGACGCGAACAACGTTGCCGTCACGACCGATCAGAACGAGAACCGGTGTCGCTTCGATGTTATAGAATTTGGTAAGCTGGATAAACCCCGCATTGGACGCTTGGTCGTCAACCAAATTCGGCCAAGTGATACGACTACCGTCAACCGTTGTACGGCTGATAAATTCCTGAACCGTTTTGAGGCCACCCTCGGTACAGACACCGACGACTTCGAAGCCACCTCTACCGTACTGTTCACGAAGAGTGGCGAGTATCGGTATCTCGGCACGACAAGGAATGCAGGACGGCTTCCAAAATTGGACGAGAACGACCTTGCCCTTCAGCGTGTCGGGATCGAAAGCTTCACCGGTGGCCAACACGCCTTCGAGGAGCATCGGTTTTCCCGACAATGAGAGGAATCGGCCCGTTGCTTGCAATTCACGGCCCCGTTTCTTGTCGACGGCATCCGTTGATTTCAAAAAATGAGGGGCCAGACTCTCGGCGAAAACCAACATCATTCGGTCTCGCTGGATCGGCGGCATCGTCTTGATACGATCTTCCAATTGCGTCACAAGCGATAACGACTCCCGTTCAGGATACGTTTCGAGAAAGAACAACAGTCGGTCGACGAATTTCTCGAAATTGAGTCTCAATGGTTTCGGGTTATCCCGGTTCGGGAGAGTCGTAACGAGGACAATTCCGAGTTCTAGAATATCGGTCTCGACCTTTTTAACGATGACTTCGCAATTCGGCAATTCTTCGTATTCGTTAACCGCCGCAAGCAATTTACCGTAATATTTCGGCGGATCGGCATAAGCCAGCATGATCTGGGCATAGGCCTTCTTTCGTAGTGCCCAATTCCGGAGGTCGTCATGAATTTCCGGTCGGGACAAAATCTCCTTGCTACCCGCCAAAATCGCTTCCGCCAGAACGATCAGCTCGGGACCAAGACGCCGTGCCCTGTACAGGCCATCCGCACTTTTGTTATGTTTATCAACGAATTCGGCGAGTGTTTCGAGGGTGGCGTCGTCTGAAACCGTAATCGTTGCGATCATTGGCAGCTCTTCCTCCACTGCCTCTTCTGCCGCCCAAGTGAACGGTAAGGTAAGGAAAAACACCAACGAACAGGCTGATTGAATCGTAAACCGTTGCATGGTAGAATGGACTGTAGAATAAGGGAAACGGGATGACACAAACCACCCGCTTATTGTACCCCCTATTCGAGACAATTCCAGAGCTACGGAGATTTTTCAATGCCGGAAAAAACGATTTTCAAGCGTATCATCGACAAGGAAATTCCGGCGGATGTCGTCTACGAAGACGACCTCTGCATGGCGTTTCGAGACATCAACCCACAGGCACCGGTCCACGTTTTGGTGATTCCAAAGCGGGAAATCCCTTCCACGGACCAACTGACAGAAGACGACGGTCCCCTTCTCGGACACCTTTATACTGTTTTGCGAAAACTGGCGGTCGAACTCGGTCTCGAAAACGGCTATCGGGTTGTGTCGAATTGCGGTCCGATGGGCGGTCAGACGGTTCCGCATCTCCATCTCCACCTCCTCGGTGGACGCCAAATGACCTGGCCGCCGGGATAGCGCAGAGTCTGAAACGCACAGAAGCGTAAGCGTGGTTCCCAATGGCTTTCATCCAATTGGAGAGCGACAATCCGAGTTTTCCGATACGGAATTCCGTGAATTTATCGCAACAGCAATTGAGGAAAGCGGCGCAACCGTACATTTTTTTATCTCGACGATTGCGTCGACGGGATAACACTGCAATCGGCGGCAATGATCGAATCGCCTTGAATATGTGAATTCGAGTAACACGAAACACACGAAATAATTTAACGAAAAAATTTTTTCATTCGTGATTTTCGTGTTAATCGTGTTACTCATATTAAAAAATGAAGTTTCATCTCCACACGACCATTCTTCTCTGCGGCCGATCCTGTTGTGGTAAGACGTTTTACGCTCAAAACTCGCTGATTCTCTGTCGGAAAACGTTGACGTTCAACGGGTGATTTGGTACACTGTAGCCAATCTCCTATCCTGAACACTGAATATCGGAGCGTTTTCATGAACAACCGCAGTGGATTTCTCTTGTTTCTGGCCCTTTGTTTCGCTTCATCGACGTTCGGAGCCTTGCCGACAACCTTCGAACCAGGCCGTCGTGATCCGGCAACAGGCAACATCGTCGGCACCGGCCCGAATGTCCGTTGGGCGGTTCCCATCGGTTCGCCGACATACGCCACACCGGTCATTGCCAACGGCAAAGTCCTGATCGGTACGCTCAACGGTGCCGAATGGGACAGCCGCCGCTCCGGGAGTCGAAGCGTGCTGCTCTGCTTCGACGAAAAGACCGGCGAATTTCTCTGGCAGCTTCCGCTTCCAAAAGATTACCGAATTTCCAGTATGTTCGATGCGTTCTGCGTCGGGATTTCCTCGACGCCGACGATTCTCGGCGACCGGGCCTTTCTGACAACCGGACGTGGCGAGGTACTGTGCCTCGATTTGAACGGACTCGCAAACGGTAACACCGGCCCTTACACCGACGAAGCCTATCTCTACACTTTCGGAGGAACGGATCGCGGCAGAGTAACCAATCGGAGCGGTAACGTGCTTCCTCTGGCAAAGACCGATGCCGACATTATTTGGCGTTACGACGCTTTCGGCGAACTGAAATCCAAGCCGCACGATACGAACAATTGCGACATCATTTATTACGACGGTCTGCTCGTCGTCAATACGGGAAACTCGCCGGATCACACACACGTTCATGTTCCGAACCCGGAGGCACCGTCGCTGATTATTATGGACGCCGAAAATGGCATTCCGCTGGCGCGGGACGATTTCGACATCGGTAGCGACATTTCGCACGGGCAATGGTGTTCGCCCACCTTTGGCAAAGTCGACGGCAAGGACATGATATTCTACGGCGGCGGAAATGGTGTTCTCTATGCCGTGGAAGCACCGAGTCGGGAAGTCCTTTGGAAGCAATACGAGGCGAACGGTCGGCAACTCGTTCAACTGAAAACGACGTGGAAGTTTCAGGGCGATCCGCGTGCCCACCAACCCGGTGGAAGAGTTCTGCCGTTCGTGATGGGCGTCGGCAGTCCGTCGTACACCAGTTTGCCGCCACCGGTTCTCGACGACGAAGGTCGAATTTTTATGCTCTTCGGTCACGATGCATGGAACGGTGCGAGGCCCTTCCGCAGTTGGATGGCCTGTGTTGACGCCAAGACAGGCAAATTCCGCTGGGGCACTAACAACATCGAAGGCGGGGCGGTGGCACCGTCCATTGTCGACAACGGATTGCTTTACTTTGCCGACCGGCAGGGCAACTTTTACTGTTACGATGCGGCAACCGGCAAGGAACATTGGAAACTGCCGCTCCGTGGAGATATTTGGGCGAGGCCGCTCCTTGCCGACGGAAAAATTTACGTCGGTACCAGTCGTCGGATGTTCTACACGTTAAAAGCCGGATTGGAGCCGCAGATACTTTCGGAGATCACGATGCCCGATGGAATTTACGCTCCCGCCGCCGCATCCGACAACACGCTCTACATCGCCGGAGACGGATTTCTGTACGCTGTCGATGGACGCTAGTATCTGACCAGATCTAAAATTATGGATTCCATATCCGTCATTCCCGCGTAGGCGGGAATCTAGAGGAAGGGGGATAACATCCTCCCTCTAGTATCCGACCAGCCCTAAATTTGTGTTTAGCCATGGATAACACGGAAGAAGCACGGATAAGATTTTTATAGAGGAATGATCCGGTGTCATCCGTGGCTCTTGCTCACAAAATAAGGTTTGGTCGGGCGCTAGAGCGTATTAAAAATGGGTCTGGACAACATTTCCGTCACCCCCGCGAAGGCGGGGGCCTAGAGGACAAATGTTCACATATTCTTTAATGGCAAAAGGTTATGGCGATGAAACAAACTCAATGACGTCGAGGGGCTAGGCCCCCGCCTGCGCGGGGGTGACGATAAAAAATTCAGCCCCATTTTTAATACGCTCTAGTGAAGTTCAAGCCGGAAACTCCACTACCTTTCACGTTGCCTTTTCGCCTCGTAAAAGAGGACGGCGGCGGCGGTCGAAACGTTGAGACTGTCGGCGATCCCGTGCATCGGCAGCGAAATGGCCGTTGTACTGGGACCGTTCCAAATGGCGGAGAGGCCGTCCGCCTCGCTGCCGAGGACAATCGCGGTGGGCCGTCGAAAATCGTAGTCCGTGTAGGGTATCGCTCCGTCACAGCGGGCAACCGCTAAATGGATGTCATGTTTCCGCAACCAATCGAACGCTACACGACTTTCCGTAACAGCGGTAGGAATCTTAAAAATCGTGCCCAAACTACTGCGAATCGTGTTGGGATTAAACAAATCCGTTGCCGGGTCCGTTACGAGAATTCCGTCCACCCCAGCGCCGTCGGCACTGCGAAAAACGGCACCGACGTTGCCCGGCTTCTCGATGCCTTCCAGCACCGCCAAGAGCGGCAAGGCGGTCGTCGGAAACGTGTCCAGCGACCACTGCGGCGTCTCGGCAACGGCAAGGATTCCGTCATTGCGGTCGCCGAACGCAATTTTGTCGAAGATGTTCTCCGCAACCAATGTTGTCGGAATGCCCGAAAAACGAACTTCTTCCGTTACAAAAAGTTCCAGAATTCGGATACCGCAATGAATCGCCCGTTCGACTTCACGCCGTCCGTCGATCAGAAAGCACCCGGTGCGCCGACGGTGCCTGCCTTCACGCAACTTGGCGACTTCCTTCAAACGTGGATTGGACGGACTGGAGATCATTGGAGGCGCCGGAGTACCGGCGAAATTAAGGGTGCCGAACTCGACCGTGTATGTACACATTGTCGTCCACGATGCGAATTTCCGGCGAGTCGAGTTTCGCGGCAGATGGCATATCGGCCAAACCGATGCCGCCAATGGGAGCAACCGCCGCGTCGCCGCCGATCAGTTTCGGTGCGATAAAAGCGTGAACCTCGTCGATCAATCGCAGATCAAAGAGTCCGCCGAAGAGACCGCCGCCGCCTTCGACCAAAAGATTCGTTACGTCACGCTGAACGAGATGGTCGAAAAGCATCTCGAACCGTTCCCGATAGTCCATAGCGTCAGTGTACAGTATTTCGCAACCGGCCTTTTCGAGTTCCGTAACACGCGGTGTATCCACTCCGACGACGATCAATACCGGCACCTCTTTCGCAGTTCGTACCAATTGACCGTCCAACGGCGTTTGGGCCTTGGAATCGAACACAATGCGCAGCGGTTGACGAGGGGCGGTTCCGTCCGATAAACGAACGGTGAGGAGCGGATCGTCGTGCAGTGCCGTTTGGCTGCCGATCAGGATGGCGTCCATCCGGCTGCGTAACCGATGGACGATTTCCCGTGAGGCAGCGTTGGAAATCCATTGACTGCTGCCGGTTCGGGAAGCGAGGCGACCATCAAGCGTCATTGCCCACTTGGCGATGATCCACGGACGATTCTTTTCCAACCGAGTCAAATAGGGAGCATTGAGATACCGGGCTTCGTCTTCGAGAACGCCTTCGGCAACATCCAAACCGGCTTCCCGGAGGAGTTGGAGGCCGCGTCCATTGACCTGCGGATTCGGATCACGCATGGCAACGACGAGTCGCTTGAATCCGGCGGCAAGCACTGCTTCGGTACACGGCGGCGTCTTGCCGTGATGCGAACACGGCTCCAGCGTTACGTAACAGGTTGCACCGACGGTATCTTTCCCTGCGGCACGGATCGCTTCGACTTCGGCATGAGGGCCACCGAATCGGGTGTGATAACCTTCGCCCAGCACGGTGCCGTTGCGGACGATGACGCAACCGACCATTGGATTCGGCTCCACAAAGCCTTCGCTGCGTTTCGCCAACTCCAAGGCACGGCGCATCAATAACGAGTCGAAGTCCATCGGATTCTTGCCTACGAGCCATCATTTATCAAAGTAGATGTCGTGCATTATATCACTTTTTACGGCGTCTCCAATACAAGGCGGTGGCTTTCCAATGGACTACGCCGCACCTGCGCTGTGCGGGACCGGTCTATTCCTTTCCGAATTGAACTTGCAAAACGGTAAGCGAATCTCTACAATTCTCCGCCATGAATAAGGAACCGCCGAAACCGCCGCTTTCGAAAGGCCGAAGGATGCTGAATTACTTCCTGCTCGGTTTCTTTTTGATGATCGCCTATATGGTCGGCTGTCAGGCCGACCGTTTGGCGAAGCCGTTGCTGTTTCGTCCGGCAAAATTTCCAGCGGGGTTTTGGGACGACCGAACGTTTTCCTACAAAGAAGTCCGTTTCCTCAACACACGAAACGAAACCTTACACGGTTGGTATTTTTCCTTCGACGGAAAGCCGAAGTCGGTGATTCTCTACTGTCACGGAAACGGCGGAAACATTTCGTACCTTGCCGACTTTGCCAATGAACTGCGCAAGCATCTTGAGAGCAACGTCCTCGTTTTCGACTACGCCGGTTACGGGAAAAGCGAAGGGGAACCGACTGCACCGGGCATTCTCGAAGACGCCCGCTCCGCCCGGCGCTGGCTTGCGGATCATTGCGGCGTCGAGGAATCGGATATTGTCGTCTACGGTCAATCGCTCGGCGGTGCCGTTGCCGTTGACCTCGCCGCCAAGGATGGGGCAAGAGCGCTGATCGTCGAAAGTTCGTTCACTTCACTCGGCGATATGGGCCGACTGATGTTTCCCATCCTGCCGATCAACTGGTTGCTCAAGGAGAATCTCGTATCGGTCAAAAAGATCGGCGACTACTGCGGTCCGGTGTTCATTAGTCACGGCAAAGCGGACGAAACGATTCCGTTCGTCCAAGGTGAGCGGTTGTTCGAGGCAGCGAATGAACCGAAAACGTTCTATGTTCCAGCAAGGGGGGGCGACTATCACAGTGCGCCGCTCTCCAAGGAACACCTTGAAAAACTGCGGGAATTTGTCGATGGACTGCCGGAAGGGATGTCCGATTAAATCGCTTAGGAACGCGCTCTTCTGTGGCCGACGTTCACCACTGCGGCATCAATCGAACTTGATTCAGCGGTAGAAATGCCCGTTTGATCGGTTTTCTGCGAATCCCTTCAAGTCGGCAATTCGTTAAGACCGATACGTCCGATATATCTTGTCATAATGTCGAATTGCTCGAAGGTGGAACGTTCCATGCGCCTCTCGAAAACAATTTTGGAGATTGCCGTTGCCGTACTTTTCGGTCTCGGCGCGAGCCCCGGCCTTTTCAGCGCCGGGCCGCCGACCTGGCCGCCCGGCGAGGTCCAGGCGACCTCGCCCGAGCAGCTTCTCGCTCAGGGATTCGACGCCGAACGCCGGGGAAACTTTGAGGCCGCCGAAAGGTTTTATCAGAACATTCTCCAAACCATCAAAGCCGAAAACGACCGCAGCCGCATTCCGCCGTTACATCGGCTCGCCGTTCTGAAAGCCCGGCAAAAAAAATTCGACGAAAACGAACATCTGTTCCAACAAGCAGTGCTGCTGGACGGCAACAACCTTGCTCTGCTCGGCGACTACGCCCAGCTCCAATTTGATCGCAAACAGTATCGGGATGCCGAAATTATCTTGAAATACGCCTTCCTGCTCGAACCGAACAACACACGAACCCTGTACAACCTCGGTTATGCGGTCGCTCTGCAACCGGATCGGCAAACAGAAGGCTTGCGCTATTTAAGACTTGCCCTCGGCGAGCCGCGGGCATTCCGGGAATTGGCGTCGATCTGTCGGATTCTCGGTGAAAATGAACAAGCTCAATTCGCCGAACAGCGCGCTGCTCAACTGGAGCAGCGGTTGCAAGCTGGCGGACAGACACCGGAGCCGCCGAGTTTTGAAGCCAGAAAGGAACTGTACGATCAAATCAAGAAGGAGTTGATCCGGGCAAAATCCGTTGAGCTTGCCCATGAATTTGAGCGGGCCGGGATTCAGCATATCGAAATGCTCGACGCCGAAGAACAGAAAAAAAACGCGGCCTCCCCTCTGCCACCACCGACGTCCTTGGAACCGCTTGTCGGCACTGAGGTTCCGATTAAAATAGCTCCATCGGCAACCCAAGATGCCGATTCCTTCCTCACACGGATTGAGCCGACGACACCCGTGCCGCCTGAACCGGTCTCCGAAACGCCGTCCGATCCGTGGGCGATGATAAATCCATCTGGAAATACAGTTTCCGATTCACCGCCGGAGATGCTGACGACAAGCTCCGCCGTGGACCTAAAACCGTTGCCGGTGCCAGAACCGTTGCATGAATTGGATGACCGCCGCCCCCGAATTTCCAACGGACAGTCGGCAATTCCGTTACCCTCGGTCATCGATCAAGGGAGCGGAGGAGATAGGGTTCTCCGAACGCCGCCGACGCTCGCCGACACCGCAGTCGCTTCCCAATATCCCCGGTACTTCGAAATTTCACCAAAGCCTACAATTGTCACACCCTCCCAACGTCCGGAAAACCGAGCCGTCGCTTCCGTCGAAGAAAAAGTGAACATTGCCGAGACGCCGAAATCGGTTTTACCGGCAACATTTGACCTTGTCCAACCAGTCAATCTTGTTGCCATCTCGACACGGCGAGAACAGGGTGCGTCGGCTCCGACTGCACCGACACCGGAAAAAATCGACGAAATCGCCGCATGGCCGATGGTGGCGATTGTGCCCGTTATGGAAGCCGCCAACGAAAAGGGAATACCTCCCACAAATATCGCACGGCACCGATCACAGGAAACACCGCTGAGAAGCAACGCACCGATGCCGGAAAACATCGCATCGTGGACGCCAACGCCTGCCGCAGCCCCTTCAATGGAAAGACAATCCGACAAAGGAAAAGAATCGGGCGCTATTCCGAAAGGATGGAAAGAAATCCACGTCGAACCGTACGTTTACGTCGAAAACGTAAGACCTCAAAAGTCCAAGGAGACGCAATCGGACAACGAATCAAAGCCACTCTTCGCACTCGACGATCCGTGGAAAACACCGTTGCCATCTTCAGACCCGGTCGCCGTTTTCCGTGAAGACCATTTCTCAGAAAATACTGAATCGAAAGCGACAAACGTTCAGAAACCGACAACCACGGTAAAGTCCACTCAAGAACCGCAGCCGAAACAGGCAATTCCCCCCATTCCGCCACCCGCCGTCGAACCATCCATCATTGCTCGGACGCCGCCCACAGCCGATCCGGAAACGACTCGAGAACACAGGCAAGAAACGGTGGACACCGTCAAACCGGTGCCTGCTCCCGCCCCACAACCGAGACCAGCGCAAATGCAGGAGTTCGCCAAGAGCGGTCCACCGATTTTGGTTGCGCCGATACAAAATCCGCCGGAACCGAAACCTGTGGAACATCGGCAGATCCCGGAACCTTCACCAATTCCTGAAGTAACCAAGAAACAACCGGAACAACACGGACCCGTTCACCCGGTTCTTTCCGAGGTCGTTCTGGTACCACCTCAACCGACACGATCCGCACCGTCACCGCCTCAGTCAATATCGTCCCAACCAAGACCGCCCTTGCCGACACCGCCGCAACCGCAACTATCGCCGCAAGAAGACGATGTTATCGGCATCGCCAAAACACCCAAGGTCAATAACGTCAATGTTTTCGACCTCGAACCGTCCTCCGATAACCAACCCGGCTTCGCACGAAGCGGAAAAGCAAAGTAGTGGCAAGGAGCAACCTGCTCGTCCATCGCCGCGTCCCCTCCAATGTCATACGTCTTGAAAGCGAATCCGTTAGACGAATTGGACACGCTCAATCATTATTGTTGTGCGGGACGCCGTGATTTTGTACATAATTTTTCCGTCCTGACGGTCAATGCATCTTCCACCGGCGACGAGACGATTTTCCTTGCCGTACAACTGGGAGACACGGACGCCACGATTGTTCATCACGATCCGGACCCGGCGGCACTGGAAATGGTTCGCCATCGTGCAAGGCTGCTCGGCATTACGGATCGAATTCGGTTTGTCGGCGGTCCGCTTGCGGCACTCGACAATCCGGCGTTTCCCCGACAGGACGATTACGGCCCCTTCGACTACGTCCGCTGTACGAGCAGCCTGAACGACCAGGAAAACTTCGAAAAGGGATTCTCGTTACTGCTCCGATTACTCAAGGCGGACGGCGTACTCGGAATGTCCTGTTACGGATATTATGGTCGGGAACCGTATCGTCAAATGCAACGGATCGCGGAAAGTCTGAACGCCGATCAACCCGACGAACAGGAACAGCTCGACCGTCTGAAGGAACTTTTCCCCTTTACCCCGGAACGAAATGGAACGCGACTGGCGTTCGACAATCTGTCTCCGGCCATTCGTTCGATGAAGGACGATGCCTTCATAACGGAATTCCTCCATAAAGACCGTTACGGACTGACGGTTCCGCAACTTTACGAACTGCTGGATCGGCACGGAATGCGACTGGCACAGT
>Ga0099364_10012199_pt1 | contig 11627 bp, 10 predicted proteins | sample TergutTh196P3_FD_73070 | JGI IMG/M metagenome (GOLD analysis project Ga0099364, IMG submission 73070) | Microcerotermes parvus P3 segment gut microbial communities from Pointe-Noire, Republic of the Congo - Th196 P3 | ecosystem: Host-associated > Arthropoda: Insects > Digestive system > Gut ...
GGGTCGTCCGCAACGACCACCATCATTCCGCCGTTCACGCCGATGTATGACATGGTGAAGAGCGGGTCCGCCGCCACGTTCAACCCGACGTGTTTCATCGCGGACATCGCGCGGGCCCCGCCGAGGGACGCTCCGCTCGCAATCTCCACCGACACCTTCTCGTTCACCGACCACTCGGAGTCTATCTCCTTGTAAGCCGCGACGTTCGCCAAAATTTCCGACGACGGGGTCCCCGGGTACGCCGCCGCGACGTGACACCCGCCTTCCCAGGCGCCTCTCGCGATCGCCTCGTTGCCCGTCATGATTTCTTTCATCGTTATGCCTCCCGTACAATTTTTTTTGCAGAATCCATAGAATTATATAACAAATAACAAACATGAGAAGAAAAAATAAATAACGGGACGCCGTTTTTACTTTGGCCTCAATTGAAAAAGTAACTGCAACCGTGTCGGGGTGCTATGGCCCGTAATTTGCTGAAACGTAACAGACCAATTGATGAAATCATTGAAGATACCGGCTTAACCCGTGAGGAAGTTGAGACCTTACGTATCAACTGAACCACGCTGCTACTTTTCAGTGTCCAGCAGTTTTACGGCTCTCAATTTGTTTTCCGGAGCTATTGGTATCGATTCGTTTATGCAAACATTTCAAAAATTCAGTTGGGTTTAGGTGAACAATTGCTTGCCGATATTAAACCCCAAATCCCAGACTTTATGGGCGAGGTATTTGAACACATCTGCAAGGAGTACATGTGGAAAGCAAAGTTACCCTTTATCGTCTCGAATGTGGGACGTTGGTGGGGCAGCAACCCAATTAGAAAACGCGAGCAGGAAATAGATTTAATCGCAGTTGACAGCGGCAAATCTAAATCCATATACGCCAAAATCTTTCCGAGCGGCATTTGCGGTAAAATGTTTCATGAGTTCGCCCCATCCTCCTTTTGTCCCATGCGTCATGAACATATTCTACCCTCGCGATGGACAATAGTATATAATCAAACCTGCGCGGCCCCGTGAGCATGGGGCGCACAGGAGGAGCCCCCGGCAATACCTTGAGAGAAACTAAGGAGAGGGGGTGAAGCGGATGATCAAAGGGGACGAAGAAAAGAACCGCCCAGTTATGACCTGGGCGGAGCTCGTTTGGAGAATCCTGTGTATCATTTTACGCAGGCCACGATAGGGGGTTAATCCCTCAGTCGGGCTGCGGTCCCGACTGAGGCCCTTATTAACCGGGGCCGTGTTTATAATATCACCTCTTTATAATTTCAACCATCCGACTTTTCGACCACTCGCCAACCGCTCACCCTGCTGAAATAATAGAGACAAAAAACGCGTTAAAAACACTTAACCATCACTTCATGAGCAATTTGGCGCGCGTTTTCGCATCCGGCGTTTTCGAGCGCCCATAAGAGCGCCCCGATTACCGGAGGCTTTTCGAGAACGATGAAATTAAACTGCCTTTCGGGCACATTTTCGCGCAGCCATTCGCTCATGGCGCTGATGTGAATATCGCTCCATCCTTTGGTAAACAACGAACCCACGAGAACGACGTCGATTTCTTCGTCAGGAAAAACGAGCTCAGCAAGAAGACCTTTTATACTCAGCGCGAATGTGCGCCCCATGCGATGAAGCAATTCGACCGCTTGCCTGTCGCCGAGGTTCGCGGCGTCAAACACCAGCTTCGCAAGGCGGGGAATGGGCACGTTTCCGCTGTGCTCCCCTTCCATCACATGTTCCATCAATTCGTACTTTGAAGTTATCCCGTAAAAATCGAACATAAGCTTATTCAGCGGCGTATCCAGATTATGGCTGAACAGATTACGGTAGACGATTCCCACGGCATCGGTCGCGATTATCCGCCCGCCGCCGTAGTCTCCCGTGAGAAGAAGCTGGCCGCCAAGCTGGAAGGACTCCCCCAAATGATTCATGCCGACGGTATTCGTACCGGTGCCGTTTATCAGACAAACGCCGTATCCGCGCTTCGTGCCGGCCTTGATTCCAAGAAATGTATCGTTCGCAAGCGTGAAATTTACCGCGCCGGTTTCTTTTAAAATATCCGAAAGAATTCTGTGCTGAACCAGGGTATCAATACCCGCCATTCCCCATACGCTGTGGGTTATCCTGCATCCGTGCCGCTCTATTTTGCGGATTATAACGTCGAGTCTCCGCCGCACTTCGTCGAAACCATCGGCAAGGTACTCATGATTTGTTCCATCAAATGTTTCAAGGAATACGTCATGCCCAGTTAAGTCGCAGAGCAGCGCGTGCGTCTTGGTACCGCCGCCGTCTACCGCAAGAACATAGCTCATCCGCCAAAGCCTCCTTTTGTTATCTTTGTTCAACCACCGACGGAAGCCGGGATTCCAAAACTGTTCGCTTTATGCGCCACAATCTCCGCAAGCTCCTTTGAGCATTCATGAATATCCGCAAGCTCGTATCTCAGGCCGAGATACTCATACTTTCTCAAGCCAAGCTTGTGGTACGGCAGAATATCCACGCGTTTCACCGATTTGCCGAGACCGGCAATAAATTCGAGCTTCGCGTCGGTTTCTTCGGGGGAGTCGTTTATGCCGGGAACAATCATAAGCCGTATGAACATCGGCTTACCCGCTTCGGCTATCCGCCGCGAATTTCGCAGTATCAGTTCGTTGCCGATGCCGGTGAGTTTCAGATGAAGATTCGTATCGAACGCCTTGATATCATATAGCACGATATCCGCCTCCGCCAGAACCGGCGCGAGCATTTCCCACGGAACGCCGCCGGCAGTGTCAAGCGCCACGTTCACCCCTTCGGCGCGAAGCAGGCTTGCTGTTTTTCGGACGAACTCCCCTTGCAGGCATGGCTCTCCGCCGGAGAACGTCACCCCGCCGCCGGATTGCGAGTAAAAAACTTTGTCACGCAGCAGTTTATTCGCCAGTTCCTCCGGCTCGACGTAATGACCTACTGCTTCGTACGCGTCATAGGGGCAGCAATCGACGACTTCGCCAATATTGTTTAACCTGTCGCGATCAATCTCGCAAATTCCTTCAGAGAGTTTGATTGAACCGCCCGAGCCGGCGGGAACGCATGTTCCACAGCTCCTGCAACGGTCGGAGAAATAGAAAATTTGCGGTACGCTCGCGATCAATTCCGGATTCGCGCACCATTTACACCTCAGGTTACATCCCACAAGAAATACGGCGGAACGTATGCCGGGACCGTCTTTCGTGGAGTAGCGCTGTATTTTTGAGATCAATCCCACGAGTCCCATGAAAGTCAGTTCCAGCCGTGTTCAGTTCGTTCGATTATCGCCTCCTGAGCTTCGGGCATTAGTGTGCAAAACAGGGCGCAGTAGCCCGCGACCCGCACCATAAGGCCGGGATGCATTTCGGGATTTTCTTTCGCTTCCCGCAGCATTTTTGAGTCCACGATGTTAAATTGATTATGGAAAACATTTTTTTCGCGTCCCGCCTCAATAAAGCTTACGAATTTTTCCAGATTTTCGTCGCCTTCAAGCGCGCCCGGCGAAAAACGCATGTTGAGAAGCTGCCCTCCGGCAATGCGCTTATTCGGCAGCTTGGATATGGAATTGATAACCGCCGTGGGACCTTCCCTATCCGCTCCAAGGCATGGCGACGCGCCTTCATTCAGGGGTTTTCCGGCAAGGCGGCCGTCCGGCGTTGCGCCGACGTCAAAACCATTAGGCACATAGGATGTTATATTTGATGTGGACATCGTGTATCCGCAGCCGATAGGTCCCCTGCCCTTCCGATCCGTTGAATATCCCGGAAGCAGTTCGAGATACGATTCAAAGACGTCCGCTACGATCAAGTCAACATAGTCGTCGTCATTACCAAACTTGGGAGCGCTCCGGCAGAGCTTGCGAATTTTTGCTCCCTCAAGCCCTTCAAAATTCGATTTAAGAGCTTCTCTCAGTTGCTCAAACGTAATTCTCCCGTCCTCAAACACAAGCTTTTTAAGCGCGGCAAGCGAGTCGCCCACAACAGAAGGACCGATATTCGACTGGCTGATGTAGTCGTATTTTGAACCCCCGTTTTTGAGGGTCATTCCGCGTTCAAGGCAGCAATCAATTGTGGCTGATGCGAACGCGTCAGAATCGTGATATTTGAGCGAACGGTCGCAGATCAGATCGCATTGAACGGCCAGGTCGAAGTAGAATTTCAATAATTTTTTCCACGCCTGCCACAGTTCCTCGTAGGATTTGTAAACGATATCCTCGCCGTTTTGCCCATTTATGCTGATAAGCTGAATTTTTGTTTCCGGATCGCAACCGTTATTCAGCGCGAGTTCTAAAACCTTTCCGAAATTTATATATGTCATCCCGGTCGCGCGATGCCCCCATTTACCGGGTATCCCGGTTTCCACGCAACCAATCGACGAGTAATCACGCGCTGTTTCGAGATCGATTTCAAGAGTCATCATGGCCGGAACAACAACCTCGTCGCAAAACATCGAGGGCATGCCGAATCCCTTGCGTATCAGCCGCGCGCTGTCAACAAGAAGCCTGCGAGGAGTTTTTTTCCAAAAACGCACGCTGAAATTCGGCTCGGGCAGGCGGCTTTGAGCCATTGCCTCAAGGCATAAATAGGAAACTTCATTCGTTCCATCCGTACCATCGGGCTTCATTCCCCCGACCATCAGATTCGAGTAAAGAGGATATCCGCAGCTGTACTGCGTGTGATTCCAAGGACGAACTTTGTTGAGCGAATTGGTCATGATGAAAAAATGGGTAATAATTTCGAGCGATTTTTCCTCGGATATCACGCCCGACTCGATATCCGATTTATAGAAGGGATAAACATACTGATCGAAGCGGCCGAACGAAAAAGAGTGCCCGTTGCTCTCGATCATCATTAAAAGATGCGTCATATATACTGCCTGCACAGCTTCGTGAAAACTGCGCGCGCCGCCTTCCAAAAAATCGGCGAATATTTCACTGAGCTCCAGCAGTTCGCGCTTGCGTTTGTCGTCCGGCTCGTTTTTCGCCTCCCGCGCGGCGAGCTTTGAATAGCGCTTGATGAAGTATAACGCGGCTTCATGCGTGATAATTACAGCTTGGTAAAAATCTTTTTGATCCTGCGTGAGGTTAGGAACGTCCAACCTTTGCCGAGCTTCGCGGACGATCCCGCCAAAGCCTGCGCTCAACATGAAATCGTGATTTGGGATAATATGCCCGTCGCCCGACATACTTATGCCGCCGAAATGCAGTACGCCTTGCTTTACCGCCTTTGTGACTACGTCAGGCATATTTCGTCTAACCTCATCCTGATGCGTTATATCCCTCCAAAAGCCCTGAAGCCCCCGAAGACGCGCTTTTGTTTCATCCGAAACGTTAAAAAAATCTCCCGGGCGAGTTTGGAACTCATCAAGCTCTTCGATAACCCAGTTGAAGGAATATTCCGGAAACACAGGAGCTGCGAAATTTACGCTCGCTTGATTGCCTATGATTAGAGAATCGGGTTCAATATAAATCGTCATTTCATTCAGGACTGCGGCAAACGCCCTGGCCCTGCGAATCACCATCGGTTCGTTTTGAGTTTGCATATAGACTCGCGTCGCTATTTCCGCCCGTTCAGGACAAAGCGACGGCACGCGGGAATTCATACGCCTTTGGAGCCGATCTATTCTTTCAAAATCACAATCGCCGGTTTTGGGTGAGAAACTCAAACACTCCATTATGAGGAACCTCCTGTTGGCGTAAGATAAATTACTTTTCAAAGTCAGCATAGCACATGTCCCGCAAAAAGGTATAAGAAATCGCTTAATAAACCATAAAATCTTTTATATGGGCGCGAAATTGTTGCCGTACCGGTTCAATTCTGTTAAAATACGCAGGCATTAAGAATCCGATTCGAATAGTAATAATGCTTGGACGTGATTGAAATGGCAAGTCTTAAGAACAGTTCCGACGTAGAGATAATGACCCGGGCCGGCTATGAAAAGCTGAAACAGGAACTCACTAACCTCCGTAAGGACGGGCGTCTTGAAGTTGCACGCAAACTGGAAGAAGCCCGCGCGTTCGGCGACTTAAGTGAGAATGCGGAGTACCACGCGGCAAAGGAAGAACAGGAAAAGTTAGAGGGACGCATCGGCAGACTGGAATTCAAGCTCAACAAGGCAAAGGTAGTTGACATCGACGACGTTGACACCAGCCACGTAAACCTCGGAACGACGGTCGAAATAAAAGACCTTGACGACGATAAATCATACACCTACATGTTGGTGGGCACCGAGGAGTCAGATCCTACCGATAACAAAATATCAATTGCAAGCCCGGTTGGTAAAGCGCTGGTTGGTAAATCAATTGGAGATGAAATCAGCGTCAGGACTCCGAAACGGCTAAGGCGCCTCAAAATACTCTCAATTTCCGCTCAAACCTGAACACGCGGAGGATCTAAAAAATAATAAACATAGTCCGCGCAAACACCCGCGGACTATGTTTTATATTATTAACGGCGAATGCCCGCCGCTTAATGCGCGAACGGATTACTCAGATCATTACCGGAGCCGAACAGCCTGAAACTTCCGCTCGGGAAGTCAGTGATGGAGAGATTGAGCCCGAACCAGTCGTCATTTCCTTTGACATCGTTCCTGTAGACAGCTTCCCACAACAGACAATGATGGTTGTAAGCCAACTTGTAAACCATCTCGGCCAGTTCGTCGGATTTGAAATCATAGGCTGCCCGCACTCCGGCGTTCCAGTAATAATCAGATCGCTTTGTGGGAATGGTCATGCTTATTTCCTGATATAGTTCATCGCGTTCACCGTATCTGTCCCATATCATAGGTGAACCGCCCCGTACCCACTGGCGCAGGTAAGCCGTTTTGAAATCGAATTGCCCCGCGCTGACCAACACTCCAACTCTGGCGTTCATAATCTGCTGATAATCATAAAAATCGTCATCGTAAAGAAAATGAGTGTAGCTTGCGTTGTAAAATGGAGTGATATTTTCCCTGGCTCCGGGCGTTCCGGCTATCTCTATGCCAAGCCCAGTCCTGTCGATATTTCTCGCCTCGCTCAGTCTTAAGTCATCGTAATTACCCCACACGCCGTATACCCTGAACCTTCCGCCTACCGCCGGGTCGGGAAACCATGGGCTGGCAATATTGACCTCGGGGTTCCTTTCAAGCGTATGCCGCGAAACATTCCCGGCGCTCTTCTCAATGGCAATCAGCTCACGCCTGGTCCATCCCACCGACGTATTCCAGCCGTTAATCGAGTAGTTCAGTCCCCATCTGGAACGCCAGTCGGTCTCTTCCATATCCTTGTCGTAAGCCCGCCTGATACCCGCATAAACTGAAAAATTCCGGGTAATATACTGTCTTGCGACGGCGTCCATTTCGAAAATCCCTTCTGTCCATCCGACGAAGTCCATGTCAAGGCTGCCGCTGTTCCAGTCTAAAGCTCCGCTTATCCCCATCCCGACGCCCTTAGTTTCGTCATAGCCAAAGCGCGGGAAGAATTTCTGCGGCTGTCTCTCATCAAGAGGCACGGTAATATCGAATGGCGAGGCTAGTAACAAAACGTTTCCAAGATATGCTTTCGCTCTATGAAGCACCATTTTTCTGCCGGGATATATAGTAACGCTACGAGCTTCGAGCCTGTAATGCGGATGCGGCAGATCACAGGCGGTGAGAGAGGCGTCACTCCAGACGGCCGCCAGTTCCTCCTCCGTACTGTCGGGTGACGTCTGTGACGGCATAACTTCAATCTCCTTGCCCTTCACATGGAAAACATCGGCCTTTCCGTCCGGATTAATCATCTTACCTCGTCTGGTGACGAGATTATAATCTAGTTTGTCGCCCTCCAGGCGTTTCCCTTCCGTTATGAGAACTACCTTTTGCGCGGGCGATGAGAATGCGGTCACCTGCTGGCTGTTGTTGTCAAATTCAAGATAAGGCGCGGTAGCGTAGAATTCGTTATCAGCCATGCGCACATTGCCATCGGCGGTCGCAATGCCCGTGGATTCCTCAAACGTTATTACATCGGCGTCAAGCCTGACAGAACCGCCTTCCGCCGCAAACGACAAGGACGCCCAAAAAACGGAAACAGACAGAACCACCGCAAAGAGTGAGCAAATACGGATGAATCTTATTCCAGTTCCCAACGTACACGCGCTCCTTTCCCCAAGCTCAGGATACCATCCGTTTCCAACCTGGCAACCCCGCCTGTAACAAAAATTCTGTCATCGCTGGCGGCAATTCCCTCGCTGAAATACCACACGTCTTCCGACGAGTCATAATCAGCACGCTTCGCGTAGATATCGACGCTTCTGTCCTCCAGAAATATAATTCCATCAACGTCGCGGAGCCACATCTTATCGTCTGTTGTTGAGTATTCCCCACCTGAGGCGTATATCTGCGATCCCCTTTTCGTGTCGGGTTCCAGTACATTTATGTCCAGTGAACGAGCGCTTATCATCCCTGATTTGCTCTCCGCGTCAATTGCCTTCACCCTCCACTCCCTGCCATTTATTATCCGAACAAAGTCAACTTGCTCAACGACTATATCAGGCAGGTCAACAGCATTCAAGTTTACGGAAATATTGCTGTCAATGAGCATAAAATATATGAAAAGCGCCGACGCAACGATGGTAATTACAAATATTATTTTACCACGAGACACGGGCCGAACCGTCTTCCATTACGAAATTAATCTGTTTCGTCTCCAAAGTTCTGACGAAAAGCATTTTTTTCGCAACCGTCACGCGCGCCGCGTCTCCAACCCAGTTGACCTTATAGCCTGTGCGAAGACCTCTCCTAAAACCACCGCTAGTAACTTCACGGTTGAAAAGCTCCCTTGAAATTCTGCCCTGAGACTCAGCGGACAGCAAAGAGTACATCGTTTCCGCGTCCCCGTCGATCCACGCTCTTAAGTAAATTTCGAGCGCCTGTCTCGGGTCGAGAACCGGGGTATTAAACACGGGCTCTTCGAGAGGTTCATCGAAGAACTGCGGCGGCGGCTCAATCGGTTCAGTCGGCGGAAATACTTCTCCGACGTCGTCGAAATCACCAAAATCGAACATATCTATTGCAGTGGGTTCCGGCTGTGTCGGGAAAGATTGAGTTTCAGCCGAATCCGCACGTCTCGTTGGTATACGTACGACTACTTCGCGTTGAGACGCATTTTCAGGATTTAATGAAATGGAATTTTCCGGGCTTGTTGATATGACAGCGGCGTTTTCTCCACGCGCGGTTCCAGAAAAAACAAAGTTGGTCTCCATATTGGGAACGAGACCCCTCATGGCTATGCTGAAATCTTTACCTTCCTGCAGCGGGAAGAAAATAAAGCCCTGCACGAGACCGGATATAGGATCGTCCAGTTTTCTCTCGAACACAATCGGTCTCACTCGTCTACCTGAAGAATCTATCAGGACGATATTTTCACCCATGGGGGAAAGGCTAATCGGAGACGCTCCATATCCGTAAACTGACAATAAGAAGGCAGTGGCTGAACCAATACGCAGTTCGTCGCTGAACGACCTCCGAAATTCCTCAATCTGCTCGGGGCGCATTCTCTGTTTTTCTGCTTCAGAGATAACCCACGGTTCCACCAGTTCCTCCGGATAGTGAACTATCCACGCTATATTATCCTCGCCCCACCTCACGCTGGTCCAAGCGTTAAGAATATCAAACGCAGCTCCCCTATCCGCGGCTTGAGAGACTCCGCAGCATACGCTCAAGCAAAGAGCGGATATAAAAATAAATTTTGCGCGTTTTGCCTTAAGCCAGGACATCTCTCGCTATTTTCGGATCAATTATCAGTAAAAATTCTCACCGGGCGGCGGTGTTTGTGAGCCTGAACCATCAATCGGAACAAAATCAGACGGAGATTGTCCGGCGGATGGTTCCGAGTAAAAGACTCCGCCCGAGGGAGGCGCAGGCGCCAGAAGCGCTCCGGTTGTAGGATACCCGGGAGCGGTAAACGCGTCGGAAGTCTCAACATACATTAATGTACCCTCCGGTATCTGCCGATCACTGCCCCTGACTAAAAATCCACCGGCAAGCCCAAGCGGCCCCAGCACAAGAAGTCCCCCAAGGGATGCGCCCGCGGCGCCTATCGTTCCCGAGTCAATCTCCATCGCTTTTTTCGCCTCAGGCCCTTGAATGACAGGAGTACGGCGACCGCCTAGCGTTTCAATTTCTTTTAATTCAACCCTGATATCCGAGGGCCTTCCGAAACTGCGGGGACCTCTTACTCTCGTGACTTCTGCAAATACTCTGTCTCCATTGGCGACAATGAGAATACCGCTGATAATACAATCCTCGGTGACATTGAGTTCCACGATGTCTCCCCTTTGCACGTTGCGGACAGTCAGAGTTCTAGCGAAAGCGGCCTTGAATACAGTTCCCGCCGGTATTGTCACGGGGGCTGAGAACACGCCGCTTGGAAGCACTCTGGTCAGTATTCGTTCCAAACGCGCCGATAACGCTCCCATCTGAGGCTCGCCTTCCAATGCCATCTCAAGAATAGCAACTCTTTCAGCCAGCGGTTGAGAAGGATTCACTTTATTTGTAGTCACCCACTCCGCAACGGCAATCTTGAATACCAATGAAGGCTGTGTGGGCGTTCCTTCTTCAACAAAGTTTAAAAGCGCCTGTTGACGTTCGGTAAGACTGCCCGGAAGCTCCATGCCGAATAGATCACGCTCGACCCGGGACAACCTCATAAACAGGCCGCCGGTACCGTGCGCGCCGTAGATAATCATCTCCACCTTCTGAAGGGATTCCTGCTGTAGAGAGCTCTCCGCATCACCATAGTCCGCGGCATACGCCCCGCTTGTGAATATCAGAAGTGAAAAAACGAGAATAAGCAAGACCGTACGTTTCATTTTCAATCCTCCCTCGGTTATAGTCCGGCACGGCGTACCGTGGCAGCAATAAAGTCCCTGAATATCGGATGTGGGCGCAATGGCCGCGACAAAAATTCAGGATGGAACTGAACTCCGACAAACCACGGATGCGACGATAATTCAAGTATTTCCGCCAGATTCTTGTCGCGGCAAAACCCCGTCACCATCATACCCAAGGACTCGAACCTCTCCCTGTAATAATTGTTAAATTCGTAACGGTGGCGGTGACGCTCAGATATTTCGAGACATCCGTAAGCCTTATGAGCCAAGCTTCCTTTCTTGAGTTCGGAGGAATATGCGCCCAGCCTCATCGTACCACCGAGATCGCCTATCTTTTTTTGTTCCTCCATAATATGTACCACAGGATTCGGAGTGGCGGGATCCATCTCGGAGCTATTCGCGAGAGCAAGTTGCGCCACATTTCTGGCGAACTCCACCACTGCCGCATGAAGTCCAAGGCATAGCCCAAGATAAGGAGTTCCTGTTTCGCGCGCATAGCCCGCCGTGGCTATCTTTCCTTCCATGCCGCGCGAACCAAAGCCGCCCGGCACTAAAACGCCGTGTACGTCTTTTAAGAGAGCGTCCGCTCCATTATTTTCGACGTCTTCGGCGTCTATATGCCTTAGTTTCACGCTGACGCCGTTGTGTATCGACGCGTGAAGTATCGCCTCGTTAACACTCATATAGGCGTCCTTGATGCCTGTATATTTGCCGACCAAAGCAACCTCGACTTCGCCCTTTGGGTGCGCCTGCATATCGAGAAAATTCATCCAGT
>Ga0099364_10012200_pt1 | contig 11625 bp, 12 predicted proteins | sample TergutTh196P3_FD_73070 | JGI IMG/M metagenome (GOLD analysis project Ga0099364, IMG submission 73070) | Microcerotermes parvus P3 segment gut microbial communities from Pointe-Noire, Republic of the Congo - Th196 P3 | ecosystem: Host-associated > Arthropoda: Insects > Digestive system > Gut ...
GGATTTGACTGTGCATTGGATTTACCAAAATTATAATTATTGCGAACGTCTTGACTTACCATATAATTGTTTTGGTTCGACAGATTAGAAACCTGTATTATTTGTCCCACACAATTATTGTCGGCGTTGTCCATTTCTACACGTACCCTATAAGATATTAGTTGTAGTCCCTGAATCCTGATAGAATGTGTTGAATACTCGTTTTGTAAGACATCGTCAATAAATAGCCAAAAATTTTGATTTGTGGCTGAGGTTACGGTAAATGTACCGTTTTGAGCAACTGTTAAAGCAGTTATGATGCTTATTGCTACTATTAAAAAAGTTCTTTTTTTCATATTATTTATATTTTTTCAATTAATGTGTTGTTTAACTTGTTGAAATAGTTTAATTTAAGTTAGTTGTCTTATGATAAAAATTTTTGTAAAGATAACAAAAAAACATAAAAAAAATTGTTAATAATAGTTTTTTTCTTTAAGTTTGCACCCTCAAAAATTATATTTTTAACTTATGAATTTCTTTCGTTCTCCATATAGTATGCCCCCTGTGGTTAAGAATTTACTGATAATTAATGGTATTTTTTTTCTTGCCACATTGTTGTTATCAAAAATCGATATAAATTTATACAACATTTTTGGACTTCATTATTTTCGGTCAGAACTATTTAAACCGTGGCAGATTTTTACCTATTTATTTATGCACGGTGATTTTACTCATTTGTTTTTCAATATGTTTGCTCTTTGGATTTTTGGTGCAACAATAGAAAATATTTGGGGTTCGAAACGATTTTTAAATTATTATTTAATATGTGGACTTGGTGCGGGGTTGATACAAATGATAGTGCTTGTTGTGCGTATATTTATGCTTACAAAAAGTATGCAACCCGATGAAGTTGAATTTGTATATGCCAATGGATTAGAAGTATTGAACCAAGGGAAAAATTATAGTTATGAGTTGTATGGGAATCTAAATAAAGCCATAAATATGGCAACTGTTGGTGCTTCGGGTTCAGTTTTTGGGTTGCTATTAGCATTCGGTATGATGTTTCCCGACTCTAAAATTTATGTATATTTTTTATTGCCTATTAAGGCAAAATGGTTTGTAATTATTTACGGAGCCATCGAACTTTTTTATGGAGTTACAGGAACTCAAACAGGTGTTGCACATTTTGCACATTTGGGTGGTATGCTGTTCGGTTATTTACTAATAAGACATTGGAAGCGAAAAGCAAATAAATATTAGAGTATATAGTTTTCAGTTTTCAGTTTTCAGTTTTCAGAATCTTACCACAAAGGCACACAAAGGTTTTTTCACAAAGGCACACAAAGGTTTTCAGTTTTCAGTTTTCAGATATAAAAAAAACGATGAAATATAAGTTATTATTTTATTTAATTATTTGCATATCAACCTTTTATTACTTAATTGTAAGTTGTGAAGGTTATGAAAAGGATATGCCACCTCCTCAAATTTTTTTTAACGTTCAAGACTCATTAGTTGAAACAAAAATTGGTGATACAATATACCTTACCCCAAAAATAACATACGACTTAGAATCTACCTATAAGTGGTACATTAATAAAGAATTCTTATCTGACGAGCGAAATATAATGCACATTTCTGAAACACTTGGAGAAATTTTATATGATTTTACTGTCGTTACTCCACATGGTAGAGACTCGATTTCATTGATAATAAGAACAATAGAACTGATTGATTTTAATGATTTCAATTTAAGTACAAACAATTATAATATTGGCGAAGATTTATCTGAAGATGAGGGATTTGTTTTTGCAGGATTATCCCTTCTTAATAGGGTGTTGCCCGAAAAAAAATGGGAAGGTTTTGCAATGAGTTATTTTTATGATACAAAAAGTTATCCTAATGATACAATTTACAGTGTGTATGGCACTAACAGTCAGACAAATAGGATATTTACAATGCTTTCTTTGTCAAAAACATCTAAACTTAATGCTTTTAATTTTAATAAAGATAGTTCTTATTTGGTTGGTAGCATTGATGTTTGCAACTCTACACGCGTTTATAACATGATTGTTTATGGTGATAGAGAAATAATTGAACCATTCGCAAGAAAAAATGAATATTATAACGGCGATTCATTATTTGTGAGGTTCAATGGATTTGATGCTCTTGGTAAGTTTACAGGCTATGTTGATTTTTATTTAGCCGACTACAGGTTTGAAAAGAATAGTGATGTTTATCAGATAAAAACTTTTACTTCGGTTGATTTGTCATCATTGGGATATATTAACAATATCGTTGTAGAAATGTTTTCCAGTTTGAATGATAGCGAGGGCAATATACTGATTCCTCCTTATGTTTGTTTCGACAACATAAAGATTTTCGATAAAATAAAAACCACAATTCCTTAATGTATTCTATAAATCGAATTCACTCACCATCATTTCCCATAGTACTTAAATCTACACGTTGTAACGGATTTGAGGTCAGTTCTTTATACTCCATCCTATTTTTATAAATATCAATAGATAGATATATTGCCGCCAAGAATGATTCGTGGTTTGCAATGTTTTGACCAACAATATCAAATGCTGTGCCATGGTCGGGCGATGTCCTCACTATTGGAAGTCCTGCCGTAAAATTAACTCCAGAATTAAATGCTAATGTTTTAAATGGCGCCAATCCTTGGTCGTGGTACATTGCTAATATAGCGTCAAAATTTTTATACTTATCAGAACCGAAAAGTCCATCAGCAGAGTATGGACCAAAGACCATTATATCATCTTGATTACGAAGTGTTTCCAAAACGGGAATTATAACTTCATTTTCTTCAATACCAATCACTCCTTCGTCGCTTGCGTGTGGATTAAGACCAAGAACTGCAATTCGGGGTTTTCGTATATTAAAATCAACTTTGAGTGATTCGTTCATGATGATAATTTTTTGGTTAATTCGTTCCTTTATTATTGCACCAGCAACGTATTTTAGAGGAATATGTCCCGTAACAACTCCAATCCTTAAATCACCGTTTACTAACATCATAAGAGGTTCGCCACCAAAACACTCAGCAAGGTATTCGGTATGTCCGGGAAATTCAAAATTATTGCTCTGTATTGCTTTTTTGCATATAGGAGCCGTAACCAAAACGTGTATTGCATTCTTTTTTAAATCTGAAACTGCTCTTTCAAGTGACTTAAAGGCTGCATTACCGCTTATTTCGGTTGCTTTTCCTAACTCAACACGTATATCGTCTTCTAAACAATTTACAATATTAATTCTTTTTTGGTGTGCATCGTCTCCCGACCGAATATTGTTCATGCTTATTGTTTGAAAATCAATCGCTTTGCGATGATATGCCGCTACTTTTGAAGAGCCATAAATTATGGGAGTACAAATTTCAGTCAATCGGGGGTCTGACAAAGATTTTAATATTATTTCATAACCTATCCCGTTGATATCGCCTTGTGTGATACCAACTTTTATTTTTTCGCTCATATTTTATTATATAAAGTCTATTAAAAATTTACAATTCAGTTAAAAGTTTGTAAAGTTTGTAAAGTTTATAAAGTTTGTAAAGTTTATAGTTTATAGTTTTCAATAAAATTATTCTTATGCATTGTAATCCTATTAGGGATGCAATATCGGTAGAAAATCAATTTACATTCGACAAGGCATGCCTTGTCGCTACAATTTACTCATTCACATTCTTATCACCCCCAACCCCCTAAAGGGGGCTTTTTCTATTCTTATTCACTTATTCACACACTTACTCATTCACTCATTCACTCATTTCTACTAAGGGAACTTATAAAATAAGGGATAATATGACTTATTTACTCATTCGCCCATTCACCCATTTACTCATTTCTACTAAGGGAACTTATGAAAATAAGGGATAATATGACTTATTTACTCATTCACTCATTTCTACTAAGGGAACTTAGAAAAATAAGGGATAATATGACTCATTTACTCATTCGATTATTCACTTATTTACCTTTTATAATTATTTGGGTCGAAAGTTCCGTCTTTTACTTCCTGAATTATTTCTTTTATAGTTTCCCACTCGGCTGCTGTCATTCTTGAGAATTGGACAATAAAATAAATCACGAAAATTACACCTAACGCTAATCCAATAATAGAGCAAATCTTTGCTGCTTTTGCGTTGTTGTACGATACGATAGTATAGTTTTCGGGATTGTCTGCAAAAAGTTTCAACGCATTAATACTAAGCATTAATCCTATTACTCCCAAAATAATACCAAAAATAAGTGGTACAACTAAAACACAGCAGCAGAAATTAAATACTATTGCAATAATACCAAGAACTAACGAAGTAGTTGCATTCGGCAGTGGAACTTGAATAAAGTCCTTGTAATTAACTTGTTCAGAATTTTCCATAATTAGAAATATTTAAATAAAAAATTTATATACAAAGTTTGTAATAATAATTAATATATTGAAAATGAATAAATAAGTAAGAATTTTAGCACCACGTTTAAATTTAAAGATGCTGTGTGCAATCAAAAAACCGAACATAAAAGCGAGCGGTAACAATGCAGGAAAAAATTTTATACTTTCTAAAACATTTCCTTTTATAAGAGCAATTATAGCACGCTGTAAACCGCATCCTGGGCAGTCGTATCCTGTCAATAGTTTATAAAAGCAGGGCTGTTGCAAATTTTCTATTTTGTCGATAATCCCCATCACGTATAAATTTTTCCAAAAATTGGTATTAATTGTTAATAAAAATCAGACTGTCAAAATATCTTTTTCTTTTTTGTCAGTAAGTTCGTCTACTCTTTTGATAAATTTGTCGGTAGTTTTTTGAGTTTCTTCTTCGGCATCTTTTTCCATATCTTCGGGTAAGCCCTCTTTTTTTAGTTTTTTAAGTTCTTCGATGGCATCGCGCCTAATGTTTCGGATTGCAATTTTTGTTTCTTCGCCTAATTTTTTCACTTGTTTAACTAAATCTTTACGGCGTTCTTCGGTTAGAGGTGGTACTAAAATACGGATAATTTCGCCGTTGTTGTCGGGGTTCATACCTAAGTTAGCCGCCATAATTGCTTTTTCAATAACGGGAATAGTTTTTCTGTCCCATGGTTGAATAGTAATTGTTCGCGGGTCGGGTGTGTTAATATTTGAGACCTGCGACAGCGGGGTCAACGTTCCGTAATAATCTACTTTTATATCTTCTAACATCTTAGGATTTGCCTTCCCCGCACGAATTTTACCTATCTCTTTGTCGAAATGCTCAATGGCTTTACCCATCTTATCAATTGTGGTGTCAAGCACTAATAATACATTGTCTTCCATATTATCTGAATATTTATTTTTTTAAAATAATTTGCAAAAATAGTTATTTTTATTGAAAAAAACATTTTATGAAAAAATTTGTTTATTTTTTGTATCTTTGCAGCGCAAAAAAATATTAGGGAACTTCTAAATACTACAAAATCAAGAAACCGGCTTTCAGAGATAAAAGAGGAGTTTACTTCTTGTATATGAGCATTTTAACTACAGTGCATGAGAATGAGTCTGTAGGTTTCAATGAGTTCTCAAAAAAGTGTTATATATATTTTATATGGAAACTGAAGAATCAAAAGACATATTATATACTAAATTGTTAGTAAAACGGTATAAATCTCGCACTGTTGTAAAAAAAGTGTCAGTTGAAGTGAAACAGGGCGAAATTGTTGGACTTCTAGGTCCAAACGGTGCAGGAAAAACTACTACTTTTTATATGATTGTAGGATTAATTACTCCAAATGATGGCGAAATATTCTTAAACGACGAGCCAATTACAAAACTTCCTGTTTACAGACGTGCGCAGAAAGGAGTTGGATATTTAGCACAAGAAGCAAGTGTTTTCAGAAAATTGAGCGTAGAAGATAATTTAAAAGCCGTTCTACAGATGACAAAATATCCAAAAGAATACCAAAAGAGAAGAACCGAAGAGTTACTCGAAGAGTTTGGGTTAAGTCATATTCGCAAAAGTCTTGGAATACAACTATCAGGAGGTGAAAGAAGACGCACCGAAATAGCACGTGCATTGGCAATTAATCCTAAATTTATCCTTTTAGACGAACCTTTTGCAGGAGTTGACCCCATCGCTGTTAGAGATATTCAGGAAATTGTTGCTAAATTGAAATTTAAAAACATTGGTATTCTAATTACAGACCATAATGTACACGAAACGCTATCGATTACCGACCGTGCATATCTGCTTTTTGAAGGAAAAATACTTAAAGCAGGAAGTGCCGAAGAACTTGCCGACGACCCCGACGTTAGACGAGTTTACCTCGGTGACGACTTCGAACTACGAAAAAGATATTTTGACAGTTAGTTTTCAGTGAATAAGTGAATGAGTGAATGGGTGAATAAGAAAATGAGCAGATATTAGAGTTTAGATATTAGAATAACCTTAATTTCACCTCATTTTTTCTACAAAACAACATATGTGAATGAGTGAATAAGAAAATAAGAAAATGAGAAAATGAGAATTGCAGGTACAAGGCATGCCTTGTACCTGCTAGTGTTTCCACAATATAATGGCTGATTAATAACCAATGACATGTTTTTTGAATTAGGTAAAAATTAGGTTCTTAAATCGCAAAGTTTCGACAACCGAATTTGCGCCAAGTCAGGCGTTCTGAATTAAAACACAAAGGAACACAAAGACTTTATAACTTTATAAACTTTACAAACTTTATAAACTTATTTACTTCTTTGCAACATAAATTGTAGCAACTCCGAAAGTCATTTTTATGTGTCCGATGGGCTTAAATCCAGATTTTGATAATATCTGCTCAAATTCTGCATCTTTTGGAAAATTTAATACCGATTTTGCAAAATATCTATATGCTTTTTTATTCCCTGAAATTAAACCTCCCCACCAAGGAATAATTTTTGTTAAATAGAAATGATATAGTTGTTTAACAGGAGTTTTAGAAGGAATAGAAATTTCTATAATTATCACACTTCCTCCGGGTTTTGTTACTCTGTATATTTCTTTAAGTCCGTTCTCTAAATTCTCGAAATTTCTTACTCCAAAGCCCACAGTTACGGCATTGAAACTATTGTTGTTGAAAGGTAATTTCTCTGCGGAAGCAAGTTTTGGAAATATTGTCATTTGAAGCCGTTTTTTTGCTATTTTTTTAGTTGCTTTTTCAAGCATTTTACTTGAAATATCTACTGCATAAACCGATATAGGTTTAAGTTTTGTAAGTTCTATTGCTAGGTCGCCCGTTCCCGTTGCTACGTCAAGCAATACGGGGTTTTTGATATCTTTCAGTAAACTTACGGCACATTTTCTCCACTTTTTGTCTATGTTAAACGACAACGAACTGCTTAAAAAATTGTAATAAGGAACAATAGAATCAAACATTTCGGCAATTGAAGAAGTTGTCTTTTTATTCATAATCAAATTTATTTCTTTAAATTCAAACAACAATTATAACGCTAATAAATAATGATTATTTTTTAATAAAACTATTAAAACTATAAAAAAACTAAAGAGAACTCATGGAAACCTCCAATCAACTACTTATAAAGGGCTAATTATATTTATTTACTAATAATTTAAACTATATTTATTTGTTAAATTAATTTTTTTAGTATCTTTGCAGAAAATATTATCACTACCGAACATTCAAATTAATAAAGAAATTAAATGTTTTTGAACAATAAATATATATGAATAAATATATACAAAGTTTTTTATCATTATTTTTTTTTCTAAATTTTTCACAAATCAATATTTTTTCTCAAACCATAGAAAAGAACAATGTGTTCAAAGGAGGAGAGAAACTTTACTACGATGGTTATTATAATTTGGCTTTTATATGGCTTAATGCAGGGTACGTTACATTTTCAGTAGAAGATGTTGTGAAAAATAAAGAAAAATTGTTTAAAATCACTGCAATAGGGGGCTCGCACAAAGGATATGACAGAATTTTTAAAATTAGAGATACCATTGAGGTTATAGTTGACCCAATTACAGTTGAACCTATTGAATACAAGCAAATTACATACGAAGGCTCGTACACCGCTGAACATTATTACAAATTTGACAAAACAAAACGAAAAGTCAATATGCGCATTCGGCGCGACAAAGCACCTTGGGAGTATAAAACAATAGATTGGGCACATTCTTCTTACGATGTTTTGTCAATGGCTTATGCGGTACGTACCATCGATTTTTCTAAATACAAAGTAGATGATAAAATTCCCATGAATTTAATAGTTGACGGCGAACACCAAGAACTATACATTCGATACAAAGGAATTGAAGTAGTCCAAAATAAAGATGGAAAAAGTTATCGTTGCTTAAAATTTTCTCCGCTATTACTTGAAGGAACTATTTTTAATAAAGGCGAAGATATGACAGTATGGGTAACTGACGACAAAATAAAAGTACCAATTATGGTTGAAGCAAAAATATTAATAGGCTCGGTGAAAGCAATTTTTATAGGAGCAGAAAAATTAAAATATCCAATTGAGGCAGAAGTTTTAACAAATTAATGTCGTGTAAAACAAAAGTTCTCCAAAGTGAACATTACTTATTTATTCCTGAAATAAAACTCTAACACTTTATTAATTAAGAGTTTGTCGCAAAAAACATCAACAAAAACTTCTCCAATTTGTTTTAATAGTGAAAAAGATATTTGCCCGTTGCGGTTTTTTTTGTCGTGCAACATTATTTCTATTAACGGGTCGAAATCAGATTTCGAAAAGTTTAATTTTCCATAATTTGAACTTACATAATCAGTTAATATTTGTACTTTTTCAATGCAAAAACCAAACAAAAGATGCGACAGATATAGTTCGCATACCATACCATAAGCAACTGCGTAACCATGAGGTATGGGTTTTTGTTTTAAAGAAGCAAATGTTTCAAAAGCATGACCTATTGTATGTCCAAAATTCAATGCTTTGCGTATATTTTTTTCGTTGGGGTCGGCTGAAACAAAAAAATCTTTTATTATTATCGATTCAGTAACTAAATGGTTAAGAAGTATATAATTAATGTTTGTGAGGTCAAATTTAACGACATTATTAAAAGTTTTTTCATCTTTCAATAGCGAATGTTTAATAATTTCAGCAAAACCTGACAATATATTTTCTTTGTCAAGATGTTTCAACAAATCGCCATTAATAATCACAGTATCAGCCTGTTTGAATAAACCAATTTCATTTTTATAGTTTAAAAAATTAATTCCTATTTTTCCACCTATTGAGGCATCAACTTGTGCCAAAAGTGATGTGGGAATATTAATAAACGACAACCCCCTTTTAAATGTCGCCGCTGCAAAACCACCAACATCGCATACCACTCCACCTCCCAGATTAATAAGTAATGAGTAACGGTCGGCTTTATGTTCTGTTAAAAACTGCCATATTTGAGTTAATGTTTCGATGTTTTTATTGTTATCACCTGCTTTTATCACAATAATTTTTTTATTGTCAATTTCTTTAATATCAGATATTTCAGGGTAACAATATCGAAAAGTGTTTTCATCGGTGAGGAGAAAAATTTTATCGTTGCAGAAGGGTTTTAAAAATTTTGGTAAATCAGATTTGAGGCTGTCCGATATAAATACGTTTCCGTTATTTATGGGTAGTGATTTCATCCTTTTTTATTAATAATCAATGTTTTTTCATAATAACGCTTGAAAATATTAAATTATTATTTTTTTCAAATTGTAAATATATCAAAAAAAACATTTATATTTGCACCACAAAAAAAATTAGAATATGAACAATAAAACAACAGCACAAAGAACATCTTTTATTTTTGGATTGTCGTGGCTAATTGTGTTAGCCTGTCTTGTAGGTTCTTTTTTCATTGATTTTGAAAAGATTATTCTTTTTCAAATTATTTTGGGATTTATACTTGTGTTAATTATTTCTGTTTACTATTTTGGCGGTTATAATTACATAGAAATAGAAGTTGAAAAAAAGACGGGGCTCAATTTTAGGTATTATAACCTTTTTCCAATAGGCAGAAAATTCAAATTATATCAAATTCCTATAAAAAATTTGGATAGATTTGAGATACGAAATTATTTTGGTGGTTTTTTCTCATTTATTTACCTTTATGAGAAGTCAAGGAAAGGAATTGCACGTTATCCGGGTATTGGTTTGTCGGCAGTTCCAAAGTCAAGGCAAAAATATATTTCATCATATTTGGAAAAATTTTTGAATAATTATTAAAATAATTTAATGAACACTTCCTTAAAATATCAGATTGCGTTAAGTTTAATAAAGGGCATCGGACCTAAACTTGCGCGTAATATAATTGCATATATCGGGTCTGTGGAAGAATTTTTTGAAAAGAAAAAACTACCATTGGAAAAAGTACCCGGAATAGGCGAAATTACAGCAGAAATGCTTAACTCAATTGATAAAAAGCAGTTGTTGGAAAGTACCGAAGATGATATCAATTTTATAGTAAAACACGATATAAAAACTAGATTCTTTTTAGATGATGATTATCCCAGACGTCTCTCTTTATGCGAAGATGCCCCCATTCTTTTATATTCAAAAGGAGGATTAGACCTTGATTCGCCAAGGATTGTTAGTGTTGTAGGCACACGAAAGCCAACTGACTACGGATTGTCGTTCTGTGAAAAATTTATTGGCGAACTTGCTCATAGTTTTCCCGATACGGTGATAGTTAGCGGACTTGCATACGGAATTGATGCTTGCGCACATAGAGGTGCTTTTCGATATAGTTTACCCACTGTTGCTGTTTTGGCACACGGATTAGACAGAATTTACCCATCATCTCATAGTAATCTTGCGCGAGAAATGTTATATAAAGGTGCTGTTCTTACAGAATTTTTAACCAAGACGAACCCCGACCGACAAAATTTTGTTAAAAGAAATAGAATTATTGCAGGATTAGCCGATGCTGTTGTTATAGTTGAATCGGCAAAAAAAGGAGGTGCTTTAATTACCGCACGAATTGCAAATAGTTATAACAGAGACGTTTTTTCATTTCCCGGACGAATTAATGACGAATATTCGGCAGGTTGCAACAATCTGATTAAAACAAATCAGGCACATCTTTTAGAATCAATTGACGATTTTATATATATTACAAGATGGCAACCAAATACATCTCAAGATAAAATGCAAGCATCACTTTTTAATCAGCCCGAAACTCCCGAAGAAAAAGCAATAATGGATATTTTACTTGTCGAAAAAGAGATAAACCTCAACTTATTAGCATCAAAATGTAATATGCTTATTAGTAAATTATCGGCAACTCTTTTAGATTTGGAATTTAAGGAACTAGTTAAATTTTGTCCAGGTGGAATATATAAACTGTGGTAGTTTTCAGTTGTCAGTTATTTTGCGTAAAAAAATTTAACCACGAAGTCGCACAAAGGATTTTTCACAAAGGAACACAAAGGTTTGTAAAGTTTGTAAAGTTTATAAAGTTGTAAAGTTTGTAAAGTTTATCAAGTTTAGCAAGTTTGTAAAGTTTGTAAGATTAACCACTAATCACTAACCGCTAACCACTAACCACTAACCACTACTTTTTCACTATTTTAACCATTTCATTACCTATCTTCAAAAAATAGATGCCGTTAGACAAAAATGTTATATCAACATCTAATGCACTACCAATAGATTCAGAAT
>Ga0099364_10012201_pt1 | contig 11625 bp, 15 predicted proteins | sample TergutTh196P3_FD_73070 | JGI IMG/M metagenome (GOLD analysis project Ga0099364, IMG submission 73070) | Microcerotermes parvus P3 segment gut microbial communities from Pointe-Noire, Republic of the Congo - Th196 P3 | ecosystem: Host-associated > Arthropoda: Insects > Digestive system > Gut ...
ATGACTACCTCCCTATCATGCCTTTCCCCTATTCGTTTGCCTTGACGGATTTGAAAGGGAACCCCATTAACGAGGAATCCCTCGGAAGCAAGCGCCTGTTTTTCGTGCATTTCTGGGGGACATGGTGCGGCCCGTGCATTCAGGAAATGCCTGATTTGGCTCAACTGGCTATCGATTTTGGGGATCGTGTGGGGTTTCTCGGGCTGCTGGACGACTTCGATTCCAATCCGGGCGGCGCGATACAGATCATGGAGTCGTCAGGCGTTCCGCAGTCATTTATAACAGTGGACGCGCATTCGGGCGATATGGCGGGGCTACTCGACATGGTTCGGTCCGGCTACGTGCCTACGACTGTAATACTGGATGGTTACGGCGAAATGATCACCGAACAGCTTATTGGCGCATATGGGGAACTTTATGCCGACGTGCTTGAGTACATTTTTGATTACTTTTCGTAAAAAGGAGACGACTTTGTGGCTAAACACAGCTTGATTTTTCTGCGCGCAGTTGCTTTTGCGCTTGGTCTCGTTTTCTTAGCATTGGGTATATTGCGGGGAGAACCAACGGAGGTTATGAGGAAAGCTGTCGTCATCTGCCTTGAATGTATTGGTATCGGATGAACAGGATTAAAAGAATTCCGAAGCGCATATTAGCGCAGGTTGCGTTTTTTCTACTCCAGAACCCGCTGCTCAAGAACTTTATCGACGGCAGGATTTATCAGGGCGGACTCAAAAAAATATGCACGCCCGGGCTGAACTGCTATTCCTGCCCCGCAGCGGTTTTGTCGTGCCCTATAGGTGCTTTGCAGCTCTTCCTCGCGGGAGCAAGGCAAAGCGTCAGTTTTTACGTTGCCGGCTTCTTGCTGGCTGTAGGCGCCGTTTTCGGGAGGTTTATTTGCGGGTATGTCTGCCCCATGGGTTTGGTCCAGGATTTGCTATATAGGATTAAAACGCCTAAACTGATAGTCCGGCTGCGGTATGTGAGGTATGTAAAATACGTTGTGTTGGCCTTGTTTGTGTTCATATTGCCGCTTACGGTGCGTCACGAGCTGTCGGGATTGGGCTCGCCGTGGTTTTGCGCGTACATATGCCCGGCGGGCACGGTTTTCGGCGCTGTCCCGCTGCTTGCGGCAAATGATTTCTTGCGCGGCATGACAGGCGTGCAGTTTGCTATTAAAGCATCGCTGGCCGCTGGCATAGTTCTTGTTTCCGCTACGGTTTTCCGTTTTTTTTGCAGGGTGCTGTGCCCGTTGGGCGCTCTATACTCGTTTTTCAATAAGTTCGCATTTTTCAGGATGCACTGCGACGGTGAAAAATGCGTATCCTGCGGCATGTGCTCGGAAGCGTGCCACATCATGCTCGACCCGACCCGGCAACCAAACTCGCCTGAGTGCATCCGCTGCGGCAAATGCATAAACGCCTGCGGAGCGCGCGCCCTGCACCAAGTTACCGGAAGTAGGGCGCAACGCCCCCGGCGCGCCGGACAATGTTAAATCGTTTTACGACTTTTTAAATATGATTCGATTTCATCGATAAGATACTCGTTTCCATGAACATGCAAAATTTCATATAAATCGTAAATATACGAGTCTGCGCCGGTTTCGTGTAATAATAAATATGCTTCTTTACCGGATATCCCTTTGTGTTCCTTAAAGACTTCCAAAGCAAATGCGAAGTATGTAAGACGTTTTTTCTCGTCGCTGCTCATGATTGTTCCTCCGGTATGGTCGTTATTCTACCTGTATCCAGTTCCTCGATAAGCATATCGTATAACGCGGCAGAACTAAGATGCCACAATTTTGTCGCCTCATCCTCAAGCGCACTATATAATACGGAGTTGTAAAGGAGTTCCGACGCTTCCTGCCATGTTATACCACGATCTTCAATCAACATCCTCATTAAGTCAGGCGTGATCATCGACACCATTGTGCTTACATTTTCTTGCGTAATCATCTAAATCACCTCTTTACTTCAAGTGCTTCGCAAAAGGAAAGACATTGCAATGCTTGCAAGCTCTTCATACAGTATTGATCTGTATATACCCACGATCTCAACTCGTTAATAACAGTTTCTAATGAGAGTATGCCTCGTTCAAACAATCGGATTGACGCAAAAACGTCATCATTGGCAACAGGTCCGATCACAACATCATAGAACTGTCCGCGATACGACTTTTGACGGTTTTGCTTTATATAATCAAGCCATTCGCCGTCCGGTTTATCAATTTCCACCCCCGCTCAACGAATGATAATCCGCAGCTTTGATTTATCGCGGCAATTATAGTTTTTGCTAAAACAGTACTTCGATTCGTTTGCTGACCTCTTCTATATTGCCGGTGATCTCGCTGTTCCATATTGGAAATCCTTTCAGTCCGATTGGATTCTGTGCTTCATCATAGTTAAACTCATATCGTGAACCCCACATTAAGAAATACACTCCATGCTTAGAATTTCTTAATTCGCGATATACTTCTTTGTCAATCTCAGTATGACCACCAGTATAATAGAGCCGACAATCCCAAAAAACGAAAAAACATATCTCACACGCTTTTACTTTTTCAACGTAACGCCATGTCGTTTTTACAAAATCAACTTCGCCGTTCATGTCGCGAATAAAGAAGGTCTCTGATTCACTATAGCCAAGACCATAGTGAATAAGCTCTTCATTATCAAGAATAGCCTTGAAAACTCTGTCATATTTTTTGCATAAAGCCATCGCTTTGCTTTTTAGTCCCAAGAGGCAGTAAATCTGGATAATGTTGTTGATAATAACGAATAGATTTTCAGCTTGAAGTTCATTATCGCCTTGCATTAAATAGTCCCATTGTAGAACAAACTGATAATGATTCAAAGCTTCAAAAAAGTTCCCTTGGATAAGATATAACTGTGCATTGAAAATATGGGCTATATACGATTTGCCAATGTCTTGTTTGTTACTGCTTCTATTTTTTTCTAAAATAATCAAGTGTTTTCGACATTCTTCAATAAGGAAGTTCATTTCCTGCATTGACATATCATAATTATACCTGTTATCATTCATGATTCTATCCATTATAATACAAGCGACTAAATAGTTAGCATTGGTGTTGTTTGGTCTTACTGACAATTCTTCTTTCAAAATGGCTATTTTATCATGGTCTTTGATATAACTCTCCAAATCATAACTATAGCCGTAACTATTTTGAGAAGAACTTTTATTAAGGGCTAATTCGAACCTATCTAGTAGCGAAGATAATTTATCGCCATCTATCAGTTCAATTGGCTTACCGTCGGCAAAGCTAGTCGCACTGCTTGTAAAATAACTAGTTGTTACCAATATGCCCTTGTTTGCACGCTCAGACATTACTACGCCGTATAAATCCCGCAATACTGGTTCGCCAATACTGGAACTCCACCTTTTGCATTGTATGATATACGTTCCTTCTAGAAAGGGTTGGCTATAATGTGCTACAATGTCAATACCGCCGTCACCGCTCGCTTTCGTCTGCTGAGCTTCAAAGCCCATCTTTCTGACCAGCTGAAGAATGAGATTTTCAAATTCTGCACCAGACATATCGCTAAAGTCAAGTTGTGTGTTCATAATAATAATCCCCAATAGAGCTGAACTTATAGCCGAAATATTAATACCACGGCATCCGAGCATAAGCAGAATAATTCAATGGAGTTTATCATTGCTTCAGCATTCTACTTTTGAATCGGTTTCCCCTGAATCGCCGAGTATGATGTATTTTACAACTGATGGATGGGATTTGCAATAAAGAATTCATTTGGCCTTGACAACAAGCGTCGGAGGATGAGGCAAACGCCGCATTGGAGCGCCACGGTTTCATCGAACGCATCGACCATCGGAGCTAGGTTGTATGCTGTAAAGGGCATTTCAAATAAGTGCCTATTACAACAACATACGCAACCGCCTTGTTTGCGACACAATCAAACGCTTGCGTATCAGTCGTAATCACCGCCGAGGGCAATATTCATCTGCGCAGACATACTGCCGCTCTGACTGCTATGCGCCTCGTCTATGATAATAGCAAACTTGCGGTTTTTATGCGCCGTGCCGATATCGTTTAGGATTATTGGGAACTTATGTACAGTCGTAATTATGATTTTCTTTCCGCCGGTTATCGCGTCGCGGAGGTCACCTGAGCGTTCCGCCCATGCAACGGTATTTGACACCTGCATGAATTGCTTTATGGTATTTTTTATCTGCTTATCAAGATTCACTCGATCGGTTACGACAACGACCGAGTCAACAACATTTAAGCCATCTACTTCAAAGCCAACAAGCTGATGTGCAAGCCACGCTATTGAGTTGGACTTGCCACTTCCCGCGCTGTGCTGTATAAGATATTTTTGCCCGATGCCGTTTGCTCGGACGTCAGCGAGCAACGACTTAACTACCGTGAGTTGATGATAACGAGGAAATATTTGATTGTAACTGACTTTTCCTGTATCGTTATCCTTTTCTTCAACAGCTTGTGCGTAGTTTTCTATGATATTAGCAAGCTCATTCTTGGTGAGGATTTCTTTCCAGAGATAATCAGTCATAATGCCGTCAGGGTTGGGCGGGTTGCCCGCACCGTCGTTGTACCCCTTATCAAATGGCAGGAACCATGACTTTTTTCCGCCTAGCTTTGTGCAGAATTTTATCCGTGCATCGTCCACGGCGAAATGCACCATGCACCGCTTGAACTGAAACAACAATTCCTTTGGGTCGCGGTCGTTTTGATATTGATACACCGCATCGTCTACATCCTGTTTTGTGAGTTGATTTTTTAGCTCGCAGGTTATCACGGGCAGCCCGTTTATGAATATCACCATGTCGAGAGCCAGCTTAGTATTGTCACTTGAATACATGAGCTGCCGCGTGACACTGAAGATATTTCTATCGAAAAGCTCCTTGGCTTTCGGATTTTTCTCTGATGGGGTCATATAAAACATGATGAGGCTCGCAGGATACGCCTTTATGCCGTTTCGCAACACATCAATAATACCGCGCTTGGCTATTTCTCCGCGCAGGCGGTCAAGGAACTGGATGCGTTTTAAGTCGTTTCCGTGTACTCCGAGTTTTTCCATCTGCTCAGGTTGTGTATCGTCCAAAAAGCGAAACAAACGCGGCTCATCCACAGCATATTCGCGGCTATAGTCCACGCTTGCACCTTGCTCGTAGCCGTTACGCTCCACGAGCCAGTTGACAATCATAGCCTCAAAACCTGCTTCACGGGTGTTTGTGGGCATGTCTTTCGTCTCCCTTATTACTCAAATCAAGCTGCCAATTCACCAACAGATTTATCTCGTTTCGACCAAAGGATTGGATTAACACCGTATTGAAGAAAAGCATCTGCCACTCCTGTTCGAATGCTACGATCATAATCATTAAGGAATACATACATCATTGAATCGTTTTTTCGCACTTCCTTTGTGTCATTCCATGAAAATAGTACTGACTCTGCTTTTTCTTTTGTTGGGTTGTTTATGGCTTTGATAAGTCTCTCCGGTTTTTGCTTTGATGCCGGAATCACAAAGTCGTAAGTATGGTGAAATCCGCTTTTTCCGGAAATTTGTACCGCCGGAGTATATCGCACTTCATTTTGATTGAAAAATAGTTCCACATCTTCAAGAAATACTCCCGCTACTCTGCTTTGGGCGAGCATAAACATATCGCTAACAGAGATAACCGCCTGCAGCAACATATGTTTTTTTTGCGGATAACTGCGTTCGGTAGCCTCAATGAATAACTCCCTTCCATCGGTTTTTACACCAAAGCCATTTAATATTCCTTGCAGAACATCTTTTCTCCTATTTGACGATAGGTCACATCCTGACATAATTAAATCCGAAATCGTGTATCCATCGTCAGTTATAATTATGTGGTCTTTTCGTTGGCTAATATATAATTGAATATGATCGTTGTGGCTGTCCATAAATGGCGTAGTTATTTCTATTGCATTCTCTAGGTCTTGAAACGAAATCTTCTCTCTAAGCCAAGAAAGATATGCATCAATAAAGTCGCTTCCACCAAGCATTTACATCACCCCCTGCAAATTGATATCGTTCGCATTAGTAATTTTGCAATAATCCAAAAACTCTAAGAACTTTGTTATTAAGTCCATATTTGCAGAAAAGTCATTCGGTAGCGGGAACGCCCATCTGTCTCCGAAACCCTCGCGGTATATATGCAAATGTGAGCCTCCCATTTCTCCCCCATCGGGATTAGTATGCGTAGAACCGTCAATATCCAGCCTCAAAAGTACTATATCTTTTCTGTATCTATTCTGATATGTGCATTTTGATATTTTTATTCGACCCCGGTTGACATCTAGCAAGAATGCCTCTTTTCCGTCTGCTGAAAGGACTTTTATGTCATAGTGCTCACCTTGAAACGGGAACTTGACATTTTGTGGTTTCTCAATTATTTTGGTCATGTCCATAAGCCGCTCAGCTTCTTCTTGCGTTAGCATATTATCCGCTCCCTTCTGCATTGTTATCGCGATCACCAATCAAACTATCTTTGCTGCCAAACATCTCATCACTGTCCGATGCCTCATGTTCCGGCACTATCACACCACGCACATCAAGTCTCCCTGTAACGACATCGGATACCTGCCCGCGGGTCATAATCGGTCGCGGTCGCGTATATATCTGTGACTTGCTGATAAAAGTTCCTTTCACTGCTGCGGATATCGCGAATACGCTGTAGCAGCTCGCGAAAATAGCGTGATCCACCTTGCTTCAAACGTTCGTCGTCCATCGCGAACCCTTTTTGTATGTACTCGTGCAGACGCTCGGTCGCCCACCGGCGGAAACGTGTTGCTATCTGCGATTGCACACGATAACCGATAGCAATGATAATATCAAGACTATAGTGGCTGATTTCCCGTTTTACCTGCCTTTTTCCCTCGTTTTGAACTAACAAGAATTTCTTGTGAGTTGCCTCTATGTCTAATTCGCCGTCATTGAAGATACCCTCGATATGCAGACTGACATTCTGTTGCGTTGTATCGTAGATTTCAGCAATCTGTTTTTGAGTCAGCCATAGGTCATCGTCTGCAAAACGCACAGATACTCTTGTTATGCCGTTTTCGTCCTGATATAAAACGACGCCGTTTTCGCTTTGCTTGCTCATACGCTCAGCACCTCCTCTAAAAGCCCCTCTGTTTCCGCTTCCAGTGCCCGTATGTCGGCGATGATTTCAGAGAGTTCACGAAGCTGCACAGGTTTGTAGAAATGCTTTGTGAAACTGATTTCATATCCGATTTGCGTTTTGCTCTCGTCAACCCATGCGTCGGGCGCATAAGGCAATACCTCAGACTTAATGAAAGCGTAAATACCGCCGGGGTAGTCGAGAGGAATCTGCTCAGTATCGGTCAAGTCTTTATCAGGGGTCAACTTGCCTTTTTTATCACGAATCAGCTCGGCGTTCTCAGCATACTGCGGACGCAATACCGTGACTTTCCAATACCCAAACGCATTGTTATCAAAAATCTTACTGAACTCGTTGTCCTCAAAATCGAAGTATAACCTGACTATTTGCTCGCGCAATTCCGTGGTCAGTTCGCAATTCTTTTGTCCGAGGTTCTTGCGAAGCGGAGATTTAAGCGTCGTCGCGTCAATCAGTTGAATTTTACCTTTGCGCCTTTGTTCCTTTCGGTTTGACAGCACCCATATGAAAGTGCCGATTCCCGTATTGTAGAACATATTATTCGGGAGAGCGATGATGGCCTCCACAAGATCACGTTCAATCATGTAGCGGCGGGCGTTACTCTCTCCCTGCCCGGCATCTCCTGTAAACAACGATGAACCGTTATGTACTTCAGCGATTCGAGAACCGAGTTCGGTTGTTTCCTTCATCTTGGCAACATTATTCAGTAGGAACAGTAATTGCCCGTCACTTACGCGGGGAATCATGGAAAACTCACCATCCCCGGCATGAGAAGCAATAAATCTGGGATCTATGATACCCTTTTTTCCGCCAAGCTTGTCTGCGTCGTTCTTCCATGATTTTCCATATGGAGGGTTTGATAACATAAAGTCAAACTGACGGCTTGGGAAACAGTCGTCTGCCAAAGTGCTTCCGTATTCAATGTTTGCGGAGCTTCCGCCTTCGTCCTTGAGAAGCATATCGGCGCGGGCGATTGCATATGTTTCCGGGTTGATTTCTTGACCGAAAAGATTGATAGAGACAGATTTGCCGCCCTGTTTGGCAAGGTCAATCAAACGATCCTGCGATACTGTGAGCATACCGCCCGTTCCGCACGCACCGTCATAACAAGAGTAGGTAGAGTCTTTGATTCTATCCGCTATTGGCAGAAAAATAAAATCAGCCATTAGCTCCACAACATCGCGCGGGGTGAAATGCTCTTGACAACGTCGCTCGTATATGCGGCTTGGTATATCCATTTAACGCATTGTCAATTTGTTGAATATCCCTGTCTGCCGTTGGGAGATATGCCGCTTTATATTTCATATCCATATTTCTCCCGTATTTTGGAAAAGACTTCGTCATGGCTTTGCCATATGGTATTTGGGTCAGACGCCTCTTTTTCTGCTTCAGCCAATTTCTCGAGTATAACTCTGTCAGCTAAGTATTGTGTTGTGACAAGCTCAAACGGTATTTTCTTTTCTCGCACCAGCGCTTTCAGGCTGGACACGATATAAGTAGTCATGTTTATGCCCATATCATCTAACATTCTTTCAGCCTGTTCCTTTACTGTCTGCTCAACCCTGACCGTTATAGCCTTTGTTTCCAATTCTATCAACTCCTTGTGAAGATTATATGCTATTATACTGCAATTAGTTGAGTTTTGCAATGTTCGGTATTCGTTCCAGCAGCATATCCGCAGATTCGTCGCCCGGGTCTTACGGCAAAAGCAATCCCGCCATCAAAAGCGAGATTGACGAGATTGAAATACACGGCGACATTACTATAAAAAGATTCCGTTAAAACAACAGCGGGCAACTTTTCATATATCTCTCGACCAAGTCAAAACGTCGAAATACAGCAGCGATGGTGCGCCCGTCGATTCCTTGCAGTTCCGAATTAAAGTGTTTGTGAAGGCAATCTACAAGGAACTCCTCGCACTTGTGATAAATTGTATCCTTATTTTTCTCAAATACGTCTTTCACCTGAGAAAAATTCCTGTGCGTAAGACCCTTCAAGGATAGATCCATTTTTAGAAAAAGCTGCCTGCCCATCATCATGGCGATAAAATACTGACTAAATGGGCGTTGAGCCTGCACTTCCGGGTTGTCGATAATCTTTCGTCTGTTATTGTCGCAATAGCGGAATACATGGACGGCAATTATCATTTGCGCCGCATTCAAATCAGTGAAAATCATTTTGTAATAAGTGCTGAAAAACTCATGTTTCTTATGCTTTGCAAGATGAGGAGCATCTTTCCAGACAGATAAAACCGCCTCTGCAGCGACAGAGGAAGGAATAATATCAAGATTAGCATGGCTTGCTACCTGAGCGTCTTTTTTCCTTTTATAGACATAGCCTAATTCTTTTGCGCTTTGTTCAAGCAGTATCTGATTTTCGTCGTTTGACCGCAAGTCGCGAAAATCAACGGGACTTTGGCTATTTGTCGCAAAAGTAATGTCTTGTACTACACTTTCATCGGAACTGACTTCATACAGCCTAACGAGAATATCAACACCGGAAAAATCAATATCCGGATTATCTCTCATAGTTTGTTGGATCGTCTTGCAGGTTTGCCCGCCGTTGATAATCTGCAAATTCTCGATAATGACTTTCCAGTTGCTTTCCTGCAGATAGTTGGCGCTGAATTTACGGCAGACGATAGTTATGCCATTGTTATAAAAGAAGAAGTTGCTGCGTTTGCCGTCATCTACAAGCGTATTGCGTATTCCTTCATTGACGGCGTTTTTACCGAGGAATTTTCGGATATTCTTTTCTAATAAGCTGTCTTCATAAGTATTCATCAGCCGAAATATTTCCGAAATGCAGACCCTTCCAAGTATAACGCTTTTATAATTAAAATCCTCACGGATGGCCTTCCCGCTAAACTGAACTGTAGCGTCTATGCTTTTTGCTTTAGTTGTATAGCGTATGATATCTTCATGATTAAAATAGTCGAATCGCACTTGGTGCTGACCGCTGAAGTTGTTTTCAATATGGTTTTGTCCATCCTTGTTCCATTTTAGCCCGTTGTTTACACACACGTATGTGACAAACGGTATATAGCCGTCCAATAGATATGAGTGAATCTCTGTGACAGCCTTGCGGCTGTTTTCATTCAGTTCCATTTGTTTATACGGGTCAAAAACGGCTCTGACTGTATTGACTGCCTTCTCGATTGCATTTGCGGGGAAATTCGACTCTTTTTCCAAATCTCTTGTATATTTTGCTTGAAACAACACGACGTGAATTTGCGAATCCTGTTCCTCCGCGATATAGGCGGCGTCTAATCCGCCATCGCCGGCGTTATCTGTGAGATACCGGATAGCATCCGATACCTCTGTATCCAAGTATGCGGAAACAGCTAGCATCAAAAACGCTTTTGATTTCTTTCTTTCTTCATCTGTGATATCGTCAAAGTATCTTGGGTTTTCTTTGATCAAGTTCATTATTTGGTTATCGACGATTTGCTTTGCGATGTTCATATATAAATCCGCCTCTCAATTGACACTCCGATTCAGGAGCGAATCCGGGATGAGTCCCATCTCATACGCCTTTCCCACCTACGCGGAAAAGAGTGATACTGAACAAGGCAAGTATAGCATGGGCATCCGCACTGCACAAGAAAAATATGTTACAGAGTGTCCTCAAAAACTCCTTGCAACTGTCTCCGGCGCGGCTTTCTTTGTGTTGGCAGCCACGTTCCGGGTCTGTTGATATTGCGCTTGTAAAGCAGTATAAAAAGTGGGAAAAATCGTTTTTGGTATTGCAATTATAAGCTACAGGTTATATAATGCTGTTGGAGGGGATTAAAATGAGAATAAATGATAAAATCGCGTCTGCGGAAAATAACACATGGCTTATTGACGCTCTTTCAGAAGATGAACGAAAAGCTGCAGAGTTTATCGCATTGATAGCGCGAAGCATACAGGAACAGCGGCGCATACAGGGATTGACTCAGAAGCAGCTTGCTGAAAAGCTCGGCGTTTCACAAGCTATGGTATCACAATGGGAAAAAGGCGAGGAAAACTTTACAGCGGCAACGCTTGTTAAAATATCATCGGCTTTGGGATTGCGGCTTAGCAACCCTATATCGGTATGACATTTTGTATAGAGACATTGTGTAAAACCGAAGAGTCAGAAAGGAATGCTCGTTTCTATGAAAGATTCAACATTTATGTCAGTCAAGCAGTTTTCGCAATTCACGGGCGAGCCGCAGTCCAAACTGAGATTTTACGACAGGATCGGCCTTCTTCCCGCCGCTTCCCGGGGCGAAGACAATAATTACCGGCTGTACGAGGCGGGCCAGCGCAGGGCGCTTAACTTTATAAATCTCTTGATCGACTTGGGCGTACCATTGTCGGAGATACAGGAGATAAAAGAGATAAGGTCGCCGGAAGCCTTGATTCGGCTGCTTTCGCAGCAGGAAATCATTCTGGATAATAAACTGCATGAGCTGCGGACGGCGTATTCAATTATCCATACC
>Ga0099364_10012202_pt1 | contig 11624 bp, 13 predicted proteins | sample TergutTh196P3_FD_73070 | JGI IMG/M metagenome (GOLD analysis project Ga0099364, IMG submission 73070) | Microcerotermes parvus P3 segment gut microbial communities from Pointe-Noire, Republic of the Congo - Th196 P3 | ecosystem: Host-associated > Arthropoda: Insects > Digestive system > Gut ...
GAACCGCCGACAAAGCGTACAAATAACCGTTCGGGCATATCGCCGCAGTTGCGGACGATCAGGCGGTATCCGTTGTCGTCGGTTTTCATTTCCGGCGGATAGAGGCGTTCCTCCAGTGCCCGGAACCGGTCGGTGGATTCGTCGGCAACAGCCGTTGCCGTGAGACAGTACGCCAAGACAGCAAGAAAAATTGAAACTCGCATATCGTTTCGGGAAGTCGGAGTACCGGCTAAATGCCGTCTTTGTGTTTCCAGAGGGCCGTAACGGAGCAGGGTAGAAAACGCAAGCGAACCGGGCAATATGGTGCGGCAGTAAGGGGCATGTTCACGCTCCCAGGCAAGTGAAAATGCCTCTCGAATACGTGCATTTTATGCAGTTTGTCAAAAAACACAAGCCGCTTATCCGGAGACTTCGCACTGTGAGATTTGCGTGAGATTGTATACTGCGCACCGCCATAATAACACCACTTCTCCCTAACCCTCTCCTCTCTCTCAGAGGGAGAGGGAATGTTCATTTACCCCGTCCGAAAATGCCTGGTTATTAACGGTGCGCAACATAATAGCGCAACGGGTTGCTAACAGTGCCAACTTGCGTTAGAATAGGTGTTTAGGAAGAGTTTGGATTTTCTCATTGGTTGCCGCGTCTTGCCTGACTTCCAATTTGGGCGGGATGCGCAATTCGGACCGACCGGATTTGGAAGTCTTTTGACTTTTCGTAAAAACAGTCCCGAAGAGAGCGGCATACGAATAGCCCAGAGCGAAAGCCACGGGGGACTCGCGGGCTCGTTTGCCCCTTGGGCTATTATGTGCTGTTCTTACGGAACGAATGTTTAATTCCCAGAATTTAGAGCGTATTAAAAATAGGTTTGGACTTTTTATCGCCACCCCCGCGTAGGCGGGGGCCTAGACACTCGGCGTCATTGAGTTTGTTTCATCGCCATAACCTTTTGCCATTAAAGAAGATGTGAACATCTGTCCTCTAGGCCCCTGCCTGCGCGGGGGTGACGGGAATTTTGTCCAACCCCATTTTTAATACGCACTAGTCTTGGCAAGACACTAAACACTGCCTATTTCCATGCCGAAGAAATCCACATCCATCCCTGTCAAACTCAGCAAGCGTGATCGGGAAACTCTCTCCAGCATTACCGGAATGGCCGACGGCGTTGCCACACAGGCAACACGGAAGAAGGACCCTGCCGTCGATATTCCCGTTCGGGCACTGTCGAACGTCAACTTCAACGAACGCCGCAAGATCATCGAGATGGGTAAACGTACCTCGCAGCGGCAACTCTTCAACCTCTCGCAGGCAAAGAGTTTTATGCAGACGATGCTCGTTGCAAGCGGCGTGAAGCAACTCATCGAACAAGGCAAAACGACCAGTATCCGGGGTCTGTTCTATCTTCTCAAACACACGATAGCGGGCGTCAAGGAAGAGACCTTCGACGACCAGGGGGAGTGCGACCCCATCATTGAAGACTGCGAAGTGCTTCTCAGTTCTCTGCGGGAAGAACTGCATCTTTACGCCAAGAAAGCAGGCGATATGGTCGGCGAAATCACGATCGTTGATAAGGGTGACGAAATCGACTGTTCCCGAATGGGCAGCGGCGGTTACGGTATTCCGTCAATCGTTGAACCGGAGGTTATCCAATTCAAAAAGTGTAACGCAAAGTTCATCCTGCACGTCGAAAAGGACACGATCTGGCAACGGTTTAATGAAGACAAATTCTGGCGCAAACACCGTTGTATTCTGACACACGGCAGCGGCCAACCGCCGCGCGGCGTGCGACGATTATTGTACCGATTGCATAACGAACTGAAACTGCCGGTGTACTGCCTGCTCGATAACGATCCGTGGGGATATTACATCTACAGCGTGTTGAAACAGGGTTCGATCAATCTGGCATTTGAATCGCAGCGGATGGCGATTCCCGACGCTCGGTTTCTCGGTCTGCGGAGCATTGATTTCAAGCGTTGCAACTTGTCCGACAGCGTGAAAATCAGTCTGAACGATCAGGACAAAAAGCGGGCGAAGCAGATCAAGGAGTATCCGTGGTTCGTCAAAAAGAAGGCGTGGCAGAAGGAAATCGATACGATGCTCGACAACGGATTCAAACTCGAAGTCGAAGCCCTTATCAGCCGCGATATTAGTTACGTAACGGAAGAATACGTTCCCCAACGGCTCGCAGAAGGGAACTTTCTGGATTGATTTTTTACCACGAAGACACGAAGAGCACGAAGGAGGAAAATGAATTTTGACAGCAGAAATAGTCAGATATAACCATTTGCCTTCCCCCTAAAAACTCTTCGTGTTCTTCGTGCCTTCGTGGTTCAGTATGTTATTCAAACGCTTGTTGGCAATTCCTGCGACGCTATTGATCGGCTTGGTTTGGTTGTACAAACGTGGCGTCAGTCCGTTTTTGCCGCACGTTTGCCGATTCGAGCCGAGTTGCAGTACGTATATGATCGAAGCGTTACAAAAATATGGTGCCGTGCGTGGAACACTCAAAGGAATTTGTCGGATTTGCCGTTGCCATCCGTGGCATCCCGGCGGCGAGGATCCGCCGTGACAATCAACCCTTGTTTTTCGGGCATAAGTCGGATAGAATGATGAGTAGTCGGCTTTATCGGTTGCAGCCATGAAATCCACCAATATTCAAATTTTCGATCAGCGTACTCGTTCCTTCGTATCGGCGGAGTTGCTGGAAGACCCCGGCGACGATTATGTCGAAACGGTGGACGCTTTCTGGTCGGTTTACAAACGACGCATCCTTCGGCAACGCCGCGCTGCCGGAAAACCTGTGCCGGAACACAGTCACTGGAATTGGAAACTAAAACTCGAACAAGAACGGTTCACAAATTCTCTTTACAAATGTTTTGCCATTGTTTGCAATGATCCGCAAGGCCTGATGATGCTCAAATACGGAAGCAAATTTGTCTGCCGTTGTGTCGGACAACAGGGAAAGCCGTTGGTGTACCTTGCGTATGTCGAGTCGGCACCGTGGAACGTAAAAGAGTATTGTGACACCGTGTGGTATTCCGGTATCGGCAAGGAATTTTACAAGGCAGCTATGCGATTCAGCCGCCTTCTCGGTTTTGACGGAAGAGTCGGACTTCATTCCCTGTCGGGTGCGGAAGGTTTTTATACAAACTCGTGCCAAATGACTGCTCTGGGACGTGACCCGGACTGCGAAGATTTGGTGTATTTTGAATCTGTTACGAAATAGCTCAATAAGGAGAAAAGCAATGACATCCATCGATATGTTCAGCGAAGAGTGGGACCGGCTGGCAACGGAAGAGGAGACGAAACTCGGCGGAATCCGAATCGGTCCGCTCAAGCCGTTGGGAACATCGGTTTCTGACGATGAATCGGACGACGAGACACTGAAACAAGAAGAGGAGATGTTGCGACAAAAATTGGTCAGCCAGTTGGAGCAAATGAAGGAGCGTGAAACCGATGGTCGGGAATACCTTCGGAAACACGGCGTCATACCGAATCTTGACGTTCCCGACAGGCCGGGCGTGTACGCCTGAGAGTTTTGCCCATCCGTGGCATCCCGGCGGCGAGGATCCGCCGTGACATTTAGCCGGTACTCCGGTTCATCCGGCCTGTTCCCACTCCGAAAGCACTGCTTCCGAGGGTGTGTACGGAGCGGAAAGATCGTTGCTCTTTGTAACATGTCGCCACACAAGCATAAAGACCAAAGAAAACAGAAAGAATGGTGTACCGAAAATGATTGCACCGACCGCATCGTCATTGGCATGCCAGAGTCCATGAAGACCGAAGCCGACGATACCGAGTCCGACTGCCATAAAAAGCGAACAAAAACAATAGACGATGAGCATATCCCGTGCTTTGGGCGGTGCTGCTCGTTCTGCTCCGGCGGCAGGCACATGTTGCGTTGCGTAACATTCCGGCAACGTCATACGGCGTTTTGCTAGAGGACAGCGCATGGCCTTTTGGATTTTCGCAACAGATCGGTGGACGGACTTTGAATACAAATTGTACACAATCAAGTGCCGGTGCCAAGTTCCATCTTTTCGGCGAATGAGAAAATAGGCTTGTATGACGCAGTCTGTTCGTATGTCGCCCTTCCCGCCGTGCTTGTTGCGTTCTTCTATGTTCTTTGCAATCAACACGGCATTGTAACCTTCTGTGATACCGAGAATCAGGGTATCGTAATCCTCACGGGAATACCGAACGTTTTCACGGGGAAAGAAAAGTTCGCCGCTCGTTTTGTCATATCGAAAACGAAGTCCCTCCTTCCACAACGATGCATTGGACGATACCTCGTAGAGCAAAATGGCAATGACAATTCCTGTTGCAGAGAGACCGGCGAAACTGGCGAACACAATAAGGAGTGCTTTGGGTATATTGCCGGGCGGATTATTCATGATAATGGCGGCAATGATGATACCGCCGATAAGCGTCATCCAAGCGACGATGGCGATTATTGATAGAATCGCCGTTCTGGAAAAGAGGACGTTACGGATTTCGACGCTGTCGCTGAATTCGTTTGCGTGGAGTTCCCAAGAGGGAAACGGAGCGGACGTTCCGAAAGTAACTTTTTCGGGAACGAATTCGGTCAGTTCGGACGGAATGTTCATGTGCGTCGGCAATGGATGATGAGAACACTCTCTCATTATATGCTATTAACGCAGATATGCAACAATTAGTTGCACTGTACGTTTGGCAATTTCTCCGTCAAGCGGCGCAATGACGGAATCGTCGGAGTATCGGCTCAATGATTTATTGTTTTTTGCGTAATCTTGCGATTGCGGCTCTGTTGACGTTTGAGTATAATGCGTTAATGGTTTTTCTTGGCTTACACCACGGGCTTTGTTTGTCGAATACCTTTGCAACAAAATACGAGGATTGCAAGGAATATCGCTATATCCCCGGCTCCTTTTTGATTTTTGAACGATAAAATTTGTTACTCAAATCCCTGTCAGGCGAAATTCATGCGACTCTATCACGGCAGTAATATGGCAGTTGAACAACCGCGACTCATTGTACAAACACGCGGACTTGATTTTGGTCCCGGCTTTTACCTGACAACCAAGGAATCCCAAGCGGAGCGGTTTTCCGAGATCGTTGTCAACCGTCGAAAAAACGGCACTGCTACGGTCAGTGTTTATGATTTCGATTGGACAACCGCCGAAAAGACACTGGCCATTCGCCGATTTGAGCGGGCAGATGCGGCGTGGTTGCGATTTGTCGTCGATCACCGGCTTAACATTTACCGCGGCGAGAGTTATGATATTGTCATCGGTGCAGTGGCAAACGACAGGGTTATGCCTACGATTCAGTTGCTTTTAGGAGGATTTATCGATGAAGAAAACACTCTGGTTGCGTTGAAAAAGAGCAAACTCGTCGACCAAGTGTGTATCAAAAGCGAAAAGGCCCTCTCACTGCTTGGTTTCGTCAAGTCTTATGAAATACAGGGAGGCAAAGTCAATGGATAAGAGCATCTCTCCCATTATAGCGGTGATCACGCCGGGGATCATCAATTTACTCATGGAAAACCGAAGTCTGACGTTGGAGGAAGCGTCAGGCCTGTTGTACAGCTCGCAACTCTATGAGGCGTTGGAAGATGAAAAAACAAAGGTATGGCGACTTGGGTATCCTCTTCTCTATGATTTATTGGAAGAGGAATTGACAACAGGCAACATCACTTTTCCGGAGGAACAGATATGACAAAACCCAAAGGCGAGATATGGTTTCTAGCATCCTGTGTCGAACTCTATAAAGACGCAAAAAGTCTGACGGGACAGGAAGCCTATCACTATCTGCAAAAGACCGGTGCTGTTGATTTCATCATTCGATGTTGGGAAGGGTTGCACATAACTGGAGCCTCTTACATCGTTGACAGTATCGATGAGTATATCGCTAACCACCACAACCACTAACCTTTTTATCGCTATGGGAATTCTTGACCGCATTGGAAAACTGTTCGGAAAAGGCAAACCGACCTTGAAGTCGTTGTCCGTCGACGATCTCAAGATAATGCGATTCCCATTCTTTCTCGCAGCACTATTAACGGCGATCTCCGCTTGTGCACAGGAGCCGTTGCCGCTCGTGTTGAATCTGAAAACCCTGGCGGTGCATCCGCACGACAACCGGGCGTACACCCAAGGCTTGGCCTTCGAAGACGGCTTTCTCTACGAAAGCACCGGACAGTACAGTGAATCGACGCTCCGCAAGGTCGATCCGAAAACCGGGGCGGTATTGATGCGTGTTACGCTACCGAGACAGTATTTTGCCGAAGGAATAGACATCGTCGGCGATAAAATCTATCAACTGACCTGGCAGGAAAAACTCTGCTTCGTTTACGACAAGAAAACCTTTCAATTATTGGACAAGTTCCAATATTCCGGCGAAGGTTGGGGACTCGCTTACGACGGCGAACGGTTGATCCTCAGCGATGGCAGCGCAACGCTCCGATTCTTTGATCCGGCAACGTTCAAGCAAAAAGGTAAGGTTGCCGTTTCGTATCGTGATCCGAAAACGAAAAGGACCGTTCCCGTTACAAAATTAAACGAACTGGAATACATTCACGGCGAGGTCTGGGCCAACGTTTGGCAGTCGCCGCGAATTGCCCGGATCAATCCGAAGACCGGCGATGTCATTGCGTGGATCGACTTCACGAATTTCGTGCCGGAGCAATTCAAGCGGGAACACATCGGATCGGGCGGCGATAACGTCCTGAACGGCATTGCCTTTGACAAGGCGACCGACCGGCTGTTCATCACTGGTAAAAATTGGCCGGTACTCTACGAAATCCAGATCGTTCGAGATGATGAAAAAAACGATTAAAACCTGAAAGGTCACTTCCCTGCAACGTCGATACTTTTTTGAAAGTGGTCGTAGCAACAACTGCTGTGGCCGAGTCGTTTTGCGAGGTAATCTGGTAATTGCTATTCCTTGGCAATCAATGCAATTGAGAACCACCCTTTTTCGATTTGGCACAGTCCGAGTTTCAGATCGGCGAAGCGGACGTCGGTTTCGAAAATCTGAGGCGAAAGGACCAGCGGTCGCCCAACAGGAAATATCTTGCCGAATACCGCCCGGAGAACCACTTGGGTTCGGAGTTGCGTCGATACGTTGTCGAATGATACGACGCCTTCGCGTTCCAAGATAAGCTTGCCGTCCGGTGTTTCAGCGGGGCGATACGTGACGGTCCCCTTGAAATCACGGAAGGTTTGACGCTGAACTACAAGCGATTCAATGGACACGACGATTTCAACGCGTCCGTTGACGAACCGGACGGCGACGGGATTTTTCGACGCAAAGGCAATGGCAACATCGTCGTCATCGACCTCATCGTCGACGAATTCCGGTTTTAGGAATTTGGCCGCAATTTCCCGGCGGAATTCTCCCGCCGACATTTCGCGTCCGCCGATGTCGAGTTTTCCGATCAGTGCGTTAATCGCCGACTCGTGAATTTTGAGGTCAGCAAACGAACCAGCTTGCGTCGTCGGTGCCGGTGTGGAACCACTCAAAACTCCGTCACCTGTCATTCGCCACGAACCGAGCAACCAGTCGCTTTCCGTTTTTGCGTGTTGTTGCTCAAGCGAAAGGCCAAGTTGCCTCAGCGTATCCAGTACGCCGCCGCGAAATTGATCGTTGATTTCGTCAAATTTTCCCGTCGTTTCCGTATCGATTCGCGTTTTTGTCTGTGTCGCGATTTTCCGTGCGGCTTCCGCCCTGGCTTCGCTCCGACGGGATTCATACTGTCCCAAAACAATCTCGCGGAACACCCCGGAAACGATCGGAACCCGATCAAATTCCGTGCGGATGTTATTCAACAGTACGCGATTGTTTTTGACGTCAACCTGACTCGGTGAGAGTTGGAACCCGTTCGTCGTCAACTCGATCTGCCTTCGGGCGGTGTAGTCGGCGCGACCAGAGCTAAACAATGTCGTGGCAAAAGCACTGGTTCTCGACGTGGTTTGTACCGAGCCTTTAACATCCAGCGACAACAGCAATTGGTTGTCTGCCGGAATCAGGTTGAACTCGATCTCTTTTTCGACACGGCGTTGTCCGAAGACCGGGCGTTCCAGAATGACGTCGCGGAACGACTCTTCCTCCGGTTCGCTGACGGGAAGCAGGCGGTTCAAGAGAATCCGGGAAATGTAGACTTTGATATTCGGACCGCCGTAAAGCTCGGCTGTCAGGCGGCCAAGTTGTCGGAAGGCCGACGACCGCGAAACGAGGAGTCGCGCCGTCAACTGGTGTAATTCGGCCATGTCGCTCGTTCCGTTAGTCGTTTCGTAAGCGTCGACGGCAAAAAGAAGTTCCAGCGGCGAAACGGTATCCGATGCCCAAGTCCGAAGTTCTTCCTTCCATGCAACCACAGCCGGGGCGGCGAGAAATTTCTTCTGATCGCCATTCAGTGTGGATTCATCCAACTTTGCGAGGATCGCGTTTGCCCGGTCACTAAAGGAACCGAGCATCGGAATCGGAACCGCCGACACCACAACCGAGACTCGGCGATTCGGTTGATCGATTACCTTTTGACAGGTCTTGAGGTCGTCAAGAAACGCCGCCGCACCGAGGTGTCGACTCCAAAGTTCGCCGACGTAAAGTCCCTTGGCAAGGGTTCGCCTTTCACCAAGGAAGAAATCTTGAGCGGCTTGCGTCCGCTCCAAGAGCCGCAGAATATCGCCGACATCCTTGCTAAAAAGCTTGCCCAGCGGATAGGTGTCGCTTGCCAACGCAAGAATCGACCGCTCCCAAAGGAGAATCCAACGTTCGAGACCGAGTTGGAGTTCTTCCAACGCAGTCGACGACGGAACGTAATCCTCTTTTTTAGACGGTCCATCGTTCTGGGAAATTGGCCCCGGATTCCAACTTTTTCGAAACTCGGCAAGTTGGATGGTCAAATGGATCAGCCGAACCCGTTGGGCTTCGGCATCTTGGAGATCATTCCGTCCGAGCGAAAAGATAATTTCGTCAACATGCCGTTTCGTCTGCTCGGCCCAGTACCGAAGTGGCTGGACGGCATCGACACAACTGTTGTGAATCGCTTCAAGTTGTTGAATAAGTAACCCGGCAATGGGAACCGATTCGGCTTCTAATAATCTGGTTTCCGATTCGGTGTTCGGTTCTTCCAACGGACCTTTGCCGCCGAGATGAGCGGGGATCGGGGCAAACTCCCCGGCGACACAGACACTCATCCCGCGAGGCAACATCGCAATCCCGACGAATGTCGCAATAATGGCGATCGATTTTGCCAAAAATCCGAAGAGTGCCCGGTTAGAACAAACCCGCATATTTATTCCGCCGAATCGCAAAGAGGTTGTAACGCAGCTCCCACGCGATTGCGGAGCCCACACTGTCCCAAGAATCGGCTTTCTACGGCCAATGGTTTAGGCAAAATTGAGCCGCTGGCCGCTGTCATTGAGGACAGTATTTCCGTCGGGAATCTCCGGCACGGCATTTTCACACGGTTCCGTATTATTTCACCACGGCCTGCCGGAAGGCGGTGAATTGTTTGAAAACGAGTTTCAGCGTCCGCTGGGCGTCGATGAGACCGCGAAACGCAAGCATCGGTGCCGCCAGGGTTTTCGTGTCCTCCAACGAATCGGGACCAATATCTTGAAGCTGTGTCCAAAACACGCCGTGGACGTTCCGCTTGGGCAACAGTGCCGTCAACAGGGTTTCCGTCCAAAGTTGTTGGAGTCCTTCGGACCATTGAAGTTCTTCAGCCAATTCAGTGTCCAGCGGATCGGCATCTGACACGCTCGGAACGGAAAACGACACGTAAATCTTTTTGCCGAGAATGCTCCATTGATCAATCATTGACGCAACGGCAAGCGGATCACGGGGAAAGGTCGATTGAGCATCCAGCCCAATGTGCAATTCGATCAGGAGCGAGTCGGCTTCCGGAATACCGGCAAGTTGTTCCGCAACTTGGAACATATCCCATTCCGGTTCCGACCACAAGGCATATTCGCCCCACGGTTGATCGACGCCGACGAGAATCGACCGGTCGACGGAGCGGCTGCGCATCAGTCCGGCAAGCGTCCGAACCAACCCTATACCACGCGAGGTCGACAGCTCCGGAATATCGTGAGAATTAACCTTTGTCGCCAATATCCAGGAATCGGCAAGATAATTGTACTTCTCGGTAATGGCGTTCACAAATCTGGCGGCACGTTCCTCAAGCACCCCCGGCTCGTGCAAGTTTGGTAACAACCACGTTGGCAAAGAGGTGAGATTAAAATCGAGTAACGGCCCCATAACGACGTTGAAACCGAAACGAATCGGATTGACGAGCCGTTCTTCCAACAGTTCCCATTGGAAGACGCCACTTTGTGGTTCCAGTTCACGCCAACTCGGCATCGGCAAAACGACGTGAAACGCCTCACGCAGGAACTTGGCGTACAGGTCGAATTCGTAAAGCGTCTCAATCGGCGGCGTGCTGATACCGATACCGAAGTCGACCGAAATTTTCTCGCCTGAGCGCATCCGCCATGCCAACGCCTGGGCGGCGAAACTCTTGGAAGCCTCGAGGGCAATGCGACCAAACTGTTCGAGCAGGTCGATTAATTCTTTTTCGACTTCCGGATCGGCGTCGTCCGCCGTTGCGGCTTTGGAAAAGCATCGGGAAGCCTCGTGAATCGAACCGACCAGTTCATCGGAGGGACGGAACCCAGCGGATTGCCAGTCGAACATTTTTTTCTGCAACCGTCCCAAGGCACCACGTCCGAGTTCTTTCGGCAGCGAATACGGACGTGAACGAGGAAGAAGCGAATCCGTCGATTCCACCGTTGCCCCCAGAAGGCGGTGCGGCCACAAAGTGTGCAACGTGCCGCTCCCCTTGGAGTCGGGGTGGACGACGAGTTCGTCGCCCTCGATGGTAATCTCCGCCGGACGAGGAATACGCCCCCAAGACGCGAAGAAAGACTTTCGCAATAACGGAGGCGGAACGGTATTCGGCGGCACACGAAATCGAAGGGCCTGCATAAGCGGAAACGGGAAAAGGACGTTTCTCCACAACGAGCGATTACCTCATTGTACCCGCCGGAGAAAAGACAAGCAACCCGGCAATTGGCTCCCGTCGCGCAAGGGGTGTATTCAAATATTGTTGGCAAGAGGTAGGTCGCCGACCGCCAGGCGGCAACGTGCGGTACGCCGCACTTGGAAGGCGAGTCGGCTATCGCCGACGCAACCGCCTACCTTTTGAGGAGTCTATGCGTTTGCGATCGTTCACGCACAAATCCTCGCTTATGCGTCGGGCTCCGTGGGGGGAACGTTTCACAGAGCCGCAATCGTAAGATTGCGCCACAATGCGTTACGGCGTTGGCGCATAGTCTCCGGCGCAAGCGGTAAAAAGCGAAACAAATATCTCCGGATGAATACTCGTTACAAGATAATGAACCAGAATGTCGCCAAAAAGAAAATTCGAACCGCCGACGTGAAAACTGTACATCTCATTGAAATTGTTACAGTTAAACATCTGCATTCCGCCCGGTCCGCAAACGTTGCGAACGTAAAACAGTGCCGAATTGTTCGCCCAATTCGCACCGCTCAAAGGTTCCACCGGCGAAGTCGTTTTGTCGGACCGTCCGCCGTTTTCGTACTTAAATGGACGCCCCGCACATTCGACAAGCATAATAGTG
>Ga0099364_10012203_pt1 | contig 11624 bp, 9 predicted proteins | sample TergutTh196P3_FD_73070 | JGI IMG/M metagenome (GOLD analysis project Ga0099364, IMG submission 73070) | Microcerotermes parvus P3 segment gut microbial communities from Pointe-Noire, Republic of the Congo - Th196 P3 | ecosystem: Host-associated > Arthropoda: Insects > Digestive system > Gut ...
CGCATTTTAATAGTTAAAAAAGAAACGGGATGCCATGCATGGCCACGGGCGATTGACAATCGCCCCTACAAAGGAATGATGAATTAATGTCTTAGCCTGTTGACATTAAAAAAAACAACAACAAAGGAGACGAAAGAAAATGAAAAATGTGAAACGATACCTCAAACCCGGCTTTGCGCTGTTTTTGGCGTTGCTCATGATGCTGGGCGTTACACCCCTGACGCCAATGACATCAGCCACGGAAAACGATTTTAGCGAGATAATTGGAGTATGGAGGGGCGAACTGGAGAATTCTGGTGGCTTAGCAGGGTCAACGCTTGACGTGTTCGTCGAGAATGGCAACTTGATGGTGATCAGGACTAACTTTAACCTACCCGGAAGAACGAATCAACCTGTGCCTATGTCATTTCTCATGAGGGCTAACTATAATCAAGCAACGGGCGTGTACAGGATAACATGGGTGGAGGATATACACAGACCGCCTAGCGTTACTGGTGTTGTTACATTGCAGGGAACAATAAACGCTGGTGTTTTTAGCGGAAATACTCTTCACCCGGAAGATCACCCGCGAGCAGGCGCAGTTATTGGCGATTTCCGCTTCGTCAGGGAAACAGGTGCGACCGCATCATCCCGCACAATAGAAGCAGTAGCCGTCCCCTCAAACGGCGGCTCCGTAACAGGCGGCGGCACTCATCCATTGAATTCCAGCATCACCCTTCGGGCGACGCCGAACCAGCGGTGGGTGTTTGATGGGTGGTTTGAAGCTGACACGCTGATGCACGAGGAGGCGTCATGGAGCTTTACCGTCGACTCCAACCGGCGGCTCGAAGCGCGGTTTACACAGAACCAGTTCGCGATTGCGGCCACGGCAGGCGCGGGCGGCACTGTGACGGGCGGCGGAACGTACAACCGCGATGCGCAGGTTACGCTCAGAGCCACGCCGAATGCCGGCTTTGCCTTCGACGGCTGGTATGAGAACGGCACACGGGTCAGCGCCAATGCGGTGTGGAATTTCAGCGCAACGCAGGACAGGACGCTGGAGGCGCGCTTCACCGGGGGAGCCCCTGCGGAACAGCCGCCTTCGGAACTGCCGCCCGTGCCAAACCCCCATAACGCCTGGGCGGACGATGAACTCAGGCGCGCGTTCGCGGAGGACCTTGTTCCACCGCTGCTCAGGGATCCAAACGTCGATTTAAGGCAGCCGATAACCCGCGTGGAGTTCGCGGGCGTGGTCGTGCTGACGTTTGAAAACCTGTCAGGCACCAGGGTGCAGCCGCCTTCGGGCAACCCCTTTACGGACACAAGCGACATTTACGCGCGCATGGCCTACAACTCGGGGCTGATGGTAGGCACTTCCGCCACCACGTTCGCCCCCCACATGATCCTAAACCGCGAAACAGCCTCGACCGCGCTAACGCGCGTTTACAAACGCTGGCACATCCCCGGCTGGACGTTCCCGACCGACCGCGAGGGCCTTCTGCAGTTCTCCCGCCCCGCATCGTTCGCCGACGACGCGGACATCTCCGGCTGGGCAAGGGAAAGCGTGTACTTCATGGCCGCGAACGGGATCATCCTCGGCACGGGGAACAACAGATTCTCACCGCGCGCGGTGACAAGCGCCCAGCAAGCGGCGGGTTACGCGCAAGCCACCCGTGAGCAGGCGCTGATTATTGCCTTGCGCATGGTTGAGAATTTGAGGTAGGATGTAAGTAGCGTAAAGTCAGGGGCAGTGCATCGTTGCGATGCGCTGCCCCTGCCATATTTACGCGGGCGAACTAAAATCTGGGGTAAAAGAACCGTGGAGATAACTTATTCAGGTTGCTATTCCAGAATCTTGGTGCAACCCACAGGCCGCCTGATAAAAGTTTCGCACCAAGCTCAATCACACGTACACCCCTAAGAAGCCCCTGCCAGGCCCAACATAATACATCAAGCAATCACCGTAGGTTGCTTCGTCCTTGTCCATTTCCATGCATAGAAGGGGATTATTTCCGGGGATATATCCAAATTCCGCTGTATTCCTGCGCACTAATTCTGCCAATCTTTCCGATCCCGACCGCGAGTTTATAAAAGATGGCGCAACTCCTCTATGTTGCTGTTTCCTTTGATGTTAGCATGAAAACTGTTCCCCCGGCATGAAATTTTAACGGGGAGCAGCAATCCCGCAGGTCTGCCATACTCCCCGTTAACGGCTGGTTTTTTGCTGTCCGCCAGCTACCGGCACATTCGTCCGGCAAGAACACAGGTTTTTTGCTGCCTGCCAGCTACCGGCACATTCGTCCGGCAAGCCTTTCGGATTGTTAATGGTGCCAGCCCACCGAAATCTGTCTCCTAATAGTCTATGACGTCGCCTTGCCCGTCCTGCCTTTGTGCCGGTTCGCTTGAGGCCGCTTCTGCAAAGTCGCCGGCGGCTGCAGATCCCTAAGGCGCGTCACTGCCTGCGGTGATGACGAATGCTTCACCGTCGTGTGTAATCACGAAACGATTTGTTCCGCGTCGCAAGACAACCCAGCCTTTAGCGGTAGCTAATGTATCCGAGGCTCCGTCGTAGTCTTCAAGGCCGATAAGCGCACTGCCGGAGTTGCCAAAATCAGTATCGACGAAACCAATGACGGTTTCGCGCTCCTCGCCCGGTTTCAAAGGTTCGGCATCTGCGGTAATGATGCCGTTCATAGGGCTGTAGGTGCCGGATGATTGCGGTATATTGAAAATCACCGCGCTGATTTCATGCTCGGTAGAGTTTTTTAGCACAACCGTCACATCAACCACATCGCCCATACAGCCGGTCAGTAATAAGACCGTGACCGAAAGTGCAAAAACCGCCGCAATAACACGCTTCATTGAAATTCCTCCTTTAGTGTAGGCTTGCCATAAAATTACAGCTGTGAACTCTCCCGTCTGATAGTTACTAAAAGTTAGCTCTTTACTTGAACTTCTCCCGCGCAGTTAAGTTGCTCAGCTTTCGCAACTGCGAAAGCTGAGTTACCAAGTTGCGTTCCTAAGAAGTTTGCCCGTTGTCAATCCGCTCGTAGCGGCCGCTCAGATGCCCCCATTCCGAATTTTCGGGGGCAGAGATGCCTATGGCTCCGTAATCTCCGCTCAAAGCAAACGATATTTCTCCGTGCTCTGCCATGAGCTCGTCGGCTGAGTAGACGGCGGCAGTTCCATCGAAAAACAGCTCGCCGTTTCTCAGGTTATAAAAACCGAATAGAAAGCTCTGTCCGTTGAAATTGGTGATTCCGATGGAAAAGTTGGTATCGTCGCACCTGTACTCACCCCACCATTCAGGAATGCCCGCATTTTCTATGAAGTCGCCGCGCCCTCCTAGGTGAGCGGCAAAAAACGCGCTGCCCTCGTAAGGCTGATCGACAGGCAATATGGGAAGCCCCTGCGCTACCATGTCCCCCTGGTTAACGAAGGCTACCGGCTTTCCATCCGAACAGTAGTAGACAGTCGTAACCGGCAGATTATGTTTCAGCGTCAGCGCCAAACTGTCCATCATAAACCAATTCAGGCTTACGGCATCGAAAAAACGGAAATCTTCTTTCTGCGCCCTGCCGCCCAATCCGGCAATAAGCGTCGAGTCCGCCGACCAGTCAACGGTGATGCTGCCCTCTTCCCCGAACGCTACATCGTTGAGCGTGAAGTCGAGCCCTGTCCATTCAGACAACGAATCAGCCAGGAAGAACGCAACAAGCGCGTTTGACGACGGCATTTCGTTCCCCGGCGGCAGCGGTATGTCGTTGAGCCGGGGTTCCGCATCCGTCGAACCTGCGGAAAAGTCCGCGAACAGCGTGAAGTGCGTTGCTTCGTAGCCTTTTGCGCTGCCGAGGTCAAGGATTGAGCCTATGAGATTGCTTCTGTCCCCGGAAACCTCGTAGACGTTTTGGTTGCCGTAATCGTAGTTAACTGCGTAGTACACAAGGCCGAAGCTGCCATACACTTCAAATAGGTAGCACTCCATGCCGTCAATTTCTTTTATGTCGGTACGTGTAATGTAAACGTGGTTTTCCTCGCTGATATCGAAACGCTCGCTTAACACGCGGTAATACAGCCCACTAGCAGCCTCGAAAGGGGACATATTATCGCCATGATCCCCGATCTGCATCAAATCCGAAAAAAATGCGCCATTTGCAATCGCTACGTTTCCAGTCTGCTCATCTTGGACATCGCCTACTAACATGAATCGGCCGTATTCACCCACCAGCGTATCGCCTCCGTCTAGGATGGTAAAGCTTATGGTCGTTTCGCCGTCCGTTATCGTTAGAGTATCGCCGTCAACGGAATATAGCCACCCACGCCATGTATCCCCGGGCCACTCGCAGTCAACCGTGTTGTCCGGATGGAAAAACAGGCTTTCCGATTCATCATAGCCTTCCAGCAAATAGTAAACGCCTGTTTTAATTTCCATGCTGCTCATTTCGTCCTGTGCTTGTGTTGGTTCGCTTGAGGCCGGCGATGATGCAGTGTCGGAGTTCTCTGCGCCACAGGCGCATAGCGCAAGCGCCAGAATAAGCGCCGTTGCCGCTTGGATGATTCGTTTCATTTTCTTGTTCCTCCTTTTTTTGCTTTTTCTCATATATTATAGCGAGGAACTCTCCCGCCTGATAGTTACCAAAAGTTACCTCTTTTTCAGGGTTTCCGGAGGTTGCCTTGAACTTTTACCATGCAGGAAGTATAATTGCTTTAAATAGGTAACTTTTCGTATCTATACTATACCGCTTTTATGTGCTGTAATTGCAACGAGAACCAAATACTGCATGAAAACACGGCAGCGGAGCATTGTGAATTGTGAATTGATCAGCGGGGTAATCCTAAGATGGGAAGAATATACCGTTTCATAAAAGATAAGCTGTTGGGAAGGCATTTGGATTTTCGGGTCCGCCTGTTCAATGTGCTTGCCATGGCGGGCATAGTGGTCAGCTTGGCAGCGGCAGCGGCTTCCCCGGTCGTAGACGGAAACTCGGTTAATTTCATCGCATATCTTGCTTCAAGCGTTTTAGCGGCGGCGATCCTGTGGTACTCGACCAAAAGCGGGCGGTATCAACTATGTTATCTGATTACAATAATCGCAATATTTATGATTGGATTCCCCGTTTTCTTCTTCATGAGCGGCGCATATTACGGCACGATGGAATACTTCTTTATTTTCGCCGTGGTGTTCACGGTCTTTATGCTGGAAGGAACCAGGGCTGTCGTCGTTGCCGCATTCCAGCTCCTCCTCTATGTCGGGGTTTGCCTCTATGCATACTACCGGTATGCGCCGACTGAGGATGACACGAGCGCGTTGTTTATTATCCGCGCGGGCGTTTTTGGATTCGTGACGGTCAGCATCGCGCTGGGCTTTGTCGTGTTTATGCACTTTCGCCTGTATAACCGTCAGCAGGCGGAGCTTGAGCAGTCCAAGAAAAAAGCGGAGGAAGCCAGCGAGGCAAAGAGCCGCTTCCTCGCCAGCATGAGCCACGAAATAAGGACGCCCATCAATGTCATGCTCAGCATGAACGACGTTATCCTCCGTGACAGCACCGACCCGCATATAACAGACTGCGGCAGGAGGATAAGCAACGCAGGGCAAACGCTGCTCGCGCTCATCAGCGACATTCTGGATGTGGCGACGATTGAAAAAGGCAAGCTTGAGATAAAAGAAGAACGATACGAAACCGCCGTGCTGATTTTGGCGCTTTGCTCCATTGGCGAAGTAAGCGCCACGAAACGCGGCTTGTCTTTCCGCGTAGATGTAGACGAAAGCATCCCCCGGGGACTCTTCGGCGACATGGTTCGCATAAGGCATATCATCTCGAACTTCTTAAGCAATGCAGTTAAGTTCACGCAGCGGGGCAGCGTTACGCTTTCCTTTTCCGCTATGGCCGCCGACGGGGCCGAAAACGAAAACAAAACAATGCTGCGGATTGCCGTGGCCGACACGGGCATGGGGATAGAAAAGGAGAACATCCCGCTTGTTTTTAGCGCATTTATGCGTGAACCGGCTGAGTCCTTTGAGTTCATCGAAGGCAGCGGATTGGGCCTTGCGATTGCCCAGGAATATGCAGGCCTTATGGACGGGCGCATCGATGTCGAAAGCACAAAGGGCAGGGGCAGCGTTTTTGCTTTGGAGATTGTGCAGGATGTCTGCGAGAACACCCCGATTGGCAAATGGGAAAACTATCGCTGGCCTGAACCGGCGGGCAGCCGCATGGACGATGGCGGGTTCATAGCTCCGGGCTGCAATGTCCTTGTGGTTGACGATAACCTGGAAAACCTGTTTGCCATGAAGTCGCAACTGTACCGCACGATGATGCGCGTGGACATAGCCACCGGCGGAGCGGAGTGCCTGGAAGCGGTAGCCAAAACGCGCTATGATCTTATTTTGATGGACTATATGATGCCCGTCATGGACGGCGTTGAAACCCTGCGGCGTTTGCGCGAAATCCCCGGTTTCGATACGCCTGTCATTGCGCTGACCGCCAATGTCATAGCGGGAGTCAAGGAAGACTTGTTAGACAAAGGCTTCGCGCTGTATTTGCCTAAGCCGGTTTTATGGAGCGACCTAAAAAACGCCCTGACCTCACATCTGCCCGATGAGCTCATAACCGAAATAAAGACGAGCCAGAATCCATATATAACGGAACGCGAAAAAGAAGCCCTCGCCGGCGAACTGTCGGCATACGGCGTTGAGTTTTTCGACGGCCTGCGCTATATGAGCGGCGATGTTGCCTTATACGGGAAAATATGCGCTTTCTTCTGTGAAAACTATAGCCGCAACAGAAGCGAAGTTGACAGGGTTGCCGGCCAAAGCGATTGGGCGGGGATGAAATACATAGCCCATTCCCTAAAAAGCAGGGCGCGCGCCATTGGAGCGAACAACCTTTCCGCGACTGCCGCCAAACTTGAAGTTTTGAGCGAAGCGGGAGACGGCGTTTACATTACTGCCACGCTTCCGGTATTGCATCTCGAATTGGAACGGGTACATGATGGCCTGTCGGCGTTTGCAGGCAAACTTGACGCGCTGCTGCCGAAGGAAGATAGTCAGAACGCTCCTCTTGTCAGCTTTGATGAGTTGCTTTCCCTGTTAAAAGTCAACCGTCAGCTTGACGCGCTTGATGCGCTCGACATATTGCTTGCTGCGGAGAATGACCCAACAAGGCAGGAGCGCCTGCGCGAAATCCGGCAAAAAGTGGACGAGGTGGAGTTCGCGGAAGCCCGCCGCCTGCTGGGTGAGTTTACAAATGCGGTCTGCGGACCGCAAGGGGTTAGGGATTAGGGGTTAGGGGTTAGGAGACGTGGGAATGATATTCTAGTTTTTTTACACTACAGTTGGGGGAGAGATATGAACGATAGGCGTGCTGTATTGCTTGTGGACGATGACCCGGCGCTTCTTAAAGCGGTTGGGGCGATTTTGAAAAACGATTACGCGGTTAGCAGCGTTAAATCAGGACGGGAGGCGCTGAGGATGCTTGAAACGGGATTCGCCCCTGACATCATCCTGCTGGACGTGGACATGCCGGAGCTTAATGGGTTTGAGACATTATCCCTGATCCGAGAAATGGAGGACATGCAGGATATGCCGGTCATGTTCCTTACCGGCTTGACTGTGCCCCAGGCCGAAGTCAAAGGGATAAGCTCCGGCGCTGTGGACTACATCACAAAACCTTTTGTAAAAGAAGTCTTATTGGCCCGTATGAAGCAGCATCTTGAAAACGGGCAGCGTATGCGGCGGCTTAGTATGCTGGAAAAAGAAAAAACGCCCGAAGGCATGGACAGGAAGAAATTTGAGCGTATCGCCGCCGGATTGACCGAAACCGAGAAAAGGCTGCTCCGGCTCATCGCGCTGGGTTACAGCAACCGCGAAATCAGCGATGAGCTGCATTATTCGATCAACTACGTCAAAAAAGTCGTGAGCGTAATATACGAGAAGAACTGCGTCAGCAGCAGAAGCGAAATGAAGAAGCTGCTTCACTAGGCATTCCCTATATTCTCCTGCACGCGAAACAGCACAACCCTGCGTATTAGGTCATACGGGACAGGCTTGTCATTCGGCAGCTGCACTGCGCCCTTGGAATGCTTGAACCCAGCGGACTCGCTGATGAAAAACTCAACGCCGCTTGCGCCCGGGTAAAACCCTATGTGGTTCTTCCCGGCGGCAAAATGAACGAGGTTTCCGTTTAGCGCAAACGTCGGCATCCCCCAGGATATTTTTTCGGTGATATCAGGTGAGCAGCTTAAAATCAGCGCACGAAGCTTTTCCATGCGCTCCCTGACTTCCCCCTCGTAAAGGGCGATGTATTCATCCGCAGAGGAGTAGGGGAGAGGCTCGGCCTGCCTTTCCTCCAAAGTGACCCTGACGGTATCCCCCGGCTGCTTGCATATCTTCCCCCGGATATCCTTGCGGACTCCGATGATGTAGCACACCGATCCATCAGGGTTCTTGACGCCCATATTGACAATGCTGCCGTCATATGGCTCGCCGTCAAATGTTGCGTGTACCTTGACGCGCCCTTTGCCAAATTCTGCCTTTATGTCAAAAGGCACCGCAACATAAGCCCCGTTAATATCGGGGACTTTTTCGATTACAGCGTCAAATTCATAGGTTTTGCACCCACCCCCACAAGCGGAAGCGGCGGGATTTATGTGATTTTCTCTTTTTTTCATGATGAGGCAAACCCCCTAATCGTCAATCCAATAAATATACCTCAAATCATGCAGCAAGGGATCATGCGACAATCTCATGCCCCCGATGCCTCTTGCGGCAGCAACCGCGTTTATGCGCCAGTACACATTTATGAAAGGCGCGTCATCGGAGACAATCTGCTGAATCATCAAAAAATACTCCCTGCGCATGTTTACATCGGTCATAGCCGCTGCATCATCAAGCAGCCACGTAACTTCCGGGTTGTCGTAGGACATAAAGTTTCTGCGCGCATTCGGATAGAATGAGTTCCTGAAGGAGGAAGAACTCAAGTTCATTGGAAGGACGTAAAAAACCATCTGAGAACCATAAGCAGAATAATCAATGTATTCCAAAAAGGAAGCAACATCGAGAATGTTGATATAAACATTGATGCCTATTGCGGAAAGCTGTTCGCGTATGACCTCAACCGCATTGGTATATTGGCCGATTGCGAGAGTTACGATTTCGACCTCCTCGCCACCATAGCCCGACACCGTCAGATACTCCCTCGCCAAATCAGCATCATACGGGACTTCCGGGATGCTGTTATTGCGAAACTCCGTGCCAAATCCCCATGCTGTGCCGGCGGAATGATCGCCTATAGCCCACTCGCCCGCAGCGAAATGGGCGATTGCATTTCTGTCTAGAGCATGCATCACGGCCATCCTGAAGTTGCGGTCGCCTGTAATCGGGTCTTCCATGTTAAAGAATATGCCCGTAGGGCTGTTGCTGACTACAGGAAAAACCTGATAGTCATAATCTGCTGCGAGCATATTAAGATCCTCTTCGACGACCCCGAAACCCACTTGGGCTTCGCCGGTGAACACCATTATTGAGCGGGTGGCCGATTCAGGTACGGTTTGTATAAACAAATGTGTGGTTATGGGAGCTTCGCCCCAGTAATTGTCATTGCGCTCAAGCGTAATGCGCCAGCCTTCTTCATAGTCGACAAGAACATAAGCGCCGGTTCCAATGCTGAAACCATCGTGCTCCCTAACGGCTCTTTCGTTTATTATTCCCGCGCCCGGCATGCTTAGGTTATACGGGAAGTCAACGTTGACAGAGTTTAGCGTTAACTCAACACTGTATTCGTCAATAACCCTTACGGACTGGACAGGCTCCCATTGCACACCCGCCGGAGTGCCGGGATGCTGCAGGGCCATTTCTATTGTGAAGGCAACATCATGCGCCGTGAGGTTTTCCCCGTTATGGAAATAAACATCATCACGTAATGTGAATCTGAATGTCCTGTAATCGTGCGTGCTCATGCTTGTCGCAAGCGCGAAGTCGTACGATCCATCTCCTAGGTTAACGAGCAGCCTGTCGTGGGTCATGGTATAAATCCAGTTAGCGGCAGTGGCTCCGCCGCTGTAACCGAAATGATTGAGTTCGCTGATATAGTCAATGATGATGCTGATTTGATCAACGTACCGTATTTCTTCGCTTGGAGGCGGAATGGGCGGCGGTTCGATGCTTGGGGCAGGGGAGTCTCCCGGAGAGGATCCCTGGGGATCCGAAACATATGGCGAAGTCGCCGGAGAATCGGCGGAATTATCAGAGCCCCATGGTGAAAGAATAAAAACGGCAGCCGCCACGGCAATAAGAACAACCGCAGCGCACGCAATAAGCGCATACACATATTTTGGCATCGTATTCTGTGCCGGGGGCGGCACAAAATACGGCTGTGCCTGATTTTGTTGGTAAGGCTGTGCGTAAGATGGCGCGTGCGGCCCATAGGGCTGTGCTTGCGGAGGCGCATGGTAGGGCGCTTGAGGCGTGAATGCCTCGTGAGGCGGCGGTTGTGAAGGCGATGCGTTTGCGAGAGGCTGCGGCTGTGACGGAGGTGCGCCCGCATGAGGCGGCGGTTGTTGCTGCGGTGCGTCTGCGCGAGGTTGCGGGGCCTGTGGGGGCATATGCGCACCCGGCGTGGCTTGCAGGTTTCCTGCAAGCTGAAGACCGCATTTTTTGCAGAATTTATAGCTCTCTTCGTTTAATGCATTACATCTTTGGCATATCAATGCTAAAACCCCCTAAGGCGGACAAGCCGCAGTGTACAGTTTACAGTGTACAGTTTACAGTTGATGTGTGTTATTGCAGTAGAATCGATTATAGCAGATTCCGGTAATGCCTTCAAGCGTGAAATGCAATACAAAAATAATAAGACGAACTTGAAAAAGCTATTGTTATTCACCGCGCAAACGTGTAAAATGTGTGTAAAATCACAGTTGTGTCCGCTTTTCGGTCGGATTCGATTTAGCATTACGGCTTCATAGTCTCCTAATTATGCATTATGAATTATGCATTAGCGGTCCGCAGACCGCATTACCAGGTGGTGATAAGTAATGATAAATTACAACCCTCAGGCAAAGCGCATCATCATGACAGTTTTGTTCGGCATATGCGCCGGGATTATTGTTTCCCTCTTGATACTGCTCCCGCCGGCCTTTGCGCGGCAGCAAAGCGGAACAGCCGATAGCCGGCTCCAAGCGAACCTTGTCAACGCGGGCGGGCATGCACATGAGCATATGCAAAGGCACCGTGTGGAAATCGCCGTGTTGAATGACGGCTGCGATGTTTCGGAAATGTCTGTGTCGCCGGACGGTTATCGATGGTACACACCCGTAAACGGCGCAGCGGAGGTGGAGCTGCAAAGAGGGGGCTACACGTTCAGGGCGGCGTACAAAAACAGGCTTGTGTATGCGGATTCCCCCGTGCCCCCGTCAGGCGAAAGCCGCATCGTGCTCGACATAAACGACGCGCCGGAAGCGCCGGAGATCGTTTATTATGAACTGACATACGGGCAGGATGCTGTGATCCCGCTTGAAATAACGGGCGCCGACGAGGTTACGATGCAATACGAACCGAGCGGCGTCCTGATTGCGCAAGAGGATGGCAGGTATTCGCTTGTGATTAACGGGGCACTGCTTCCATATGGCTTCCTGCCCTTCAGCGCTAC
>Ga0099364_10012204_pt1 | contig 11622 bp, 8 predicted proteins | sample TergutTh196P3_FD_73070 | JGI IMG/M metagenome (GOLD analysis project Ga0099364, IMG submission 73070) | Microcerotermes parvus P3 segment gut microbial communities from Pointe-Noire, Republic of the Congo - Th196 P3 | ecosystem: Host-associated > Arthropoda: Insects > Digestive system > Gut ...
ATTATTATCATTGAAAATCCACGTTCTTCCTCACAAGGTGGATTTTCAATGATAATAATCTGTTTTGGGCCGTGGTGGGCGGAGTCGCCTGCGGCGTCATCATAGGCAAGATCACTGAGATATACACGTCGGCGGACTACAGCTCCGTCAAGGAGGTAGCCGAGGCGTCGGTTACCGGCACGGCCACGAACGTACTGGCGGGCATATCGGTCGGCATGAAGTCGACGGTCGCTCCGGTGCTGTTTATCTGCGCGGCCACGCTGATTGGGAATTATTACGGGGGTATGTACGGCATAGCCTGTGCCGCCGTGGGCATGCTGTCCATCACCGGAATGGTGCTTTCGGTCGACGCTTACGGTCCCATCAGCGATAACGCCGGAGGCATCGCGGAGATGGCGGGGATGCCGGAGAACGTGCGCGCAATAACGGACAAGCTCGACGCTGTGGGCAACACCACGGCGGCTGTGGGCAAAGGGCTTGCCATCGCGTCCGCGGCGCTGACGGCGCTCTCTCTGTTCGTGGCATTTGCGCAGGCTACAAACCTGACTCAGATAGATATAATGAGCGCGAACGTCATAGTGGGCCTTTTCGTCGGCGGAATGCTGCCGTTCATATTCAGCGCATTGTCGATACAGGCCGTAAGCCGCGCCGCGGAGCACATGATAAACGAGGTTCGCCGCCAGTTCCGCGAAATAAAGGGAATAATGGAAGGCACCACCCGTCCCGAGTATGAAAAATGCGTCGACATATCGACTGCGGCGGCGCTGAGGGAGATGGTGATACCCGGCCTGATGGCCGTTGTGGTTCCGGTGGCTATGGGTTATCTCCTGGGCCCGGCGGCGCTCGGGGGAATGCTTGCCGGCTCTATCGTCACGGGCGTGATGATGGCTTTATTCATGGCTAACTCCGGCGGCGCTTGGGACAACGCCAAAAAGTACATCGAGTCCGGCAATCACGGCGGCAAGGGTTCGCCCGCGCACGCGGCGGCAGTGAACGGTGACACGGTGGGCGACCCGTTCAAGGACACGTCGGGGCCCAGCCTCAATATCCTGATAAAGCTCATGACGGTCGTGTCCCTCGTAATGGCCCCGCTCTTCGGTTCTCCGCTTTTATTCAAATAAGCGCGAGGGCTGTTGTCGGGCATAAAACAAAGTAATTTTATAGACGCGGGCGCCCGGGGTTTTATAACCGGCGCCCGTTGTGTCTGTTTCTAAATGGAGTTTTCGTAATGGCTGATGACGCCTCCGAGGTAAAATCCCGAACAGATATTATCGACATAGTGAGCGGTTACGTAAGACTCAAACGGGCCGGAAATTCATTCATGGGGCTCTGCCCGTTCCACAAGGAGAAAACTCCGTCGTTCAGCGTGCAGCAGAGCAGGCAGACGTATCACTGCTTCGGCTGCGGCAAAAGCGGCGATATCTTTACGTTCATAATGGAGATGGAGGGTCTGGGGTTTCGCGAGGCGCTCGCGTATTTGGCGGACAAGGCCGGAGTGCAGCTTTCGGCGCATGGATTGGGGAAACCGGGCAGACCCGTTCGGGACGTGCGTTCCGCGCTTGAGGAGGCGAAAAAGTTTTTTTGCTCGTCGCTGGAAGGTCCGGGGGGCGACGCCGCGCGGGCTTACCTCGCGCGCAGGAACCTCGGCCCGGATGACTCGTCGAAATTTGGGATCGGATGGGCTCCGCAGTCCTGGGACGCTTTGACTAAACGGCTCGCTTCGCTCGGTTTTGGAGAGGCGGCGCTGGAAGCGGGCCTCACGATAAAGGGCGACAGAGGGGAATACGACCGTTTTCGCGGCAGGGTGATATTTACCGTGAACGACGATAACGGGCGCGTCGTCGCGTTCGGCGGCAGACTCCTGGACGGCGAGGGCGCGAAGTACGTCAACAGCCCAGAAGGGCCCCTCTTTAACAAGCGCAGGGTCCTATATCTCATGGACAACGCGAAAAAGGCGATACGGGAGCGAGGCAGGGTCGTGCTGGTGGAGGGGTATATGGACGCGATAAGAGCGCATATGGCCGGATTCACCGAAACTGTGGCCTCGCTTGGCACATCGCTCGCCGAGGAACAGGCCGTTCTGATAAAACGCTTCGCCGACCTGTGTTACATATCCTACGACGCGGATGGGGCCGGGCAGTCGGCCGCGATCAGGGGGATGTACATATTGCAGCGGCACGGCGTCGATGTTCGCGTCGTCATGCTTCCTCACGGGCTCGACCCCGACGATTTGCTCTCGCGGAACGACGGCCCCGCCGAATTTGAGAGCGCGATTGGACACGCCCTTCCGCTTCCCCTGTACCACGTCTTCATAAAGAAAAAGGAACTGCGAACCCCCGGACGGGCGATAGCGGCGAGAGAGGAAATACTTTCCGGGCTTGCCTCCCTCCCTCTTTTGGATATCGCCGAACATATACCAAACATTTCGAGAGGCTTCGGCATTCTGGAACACGAGCTGAGGCGTGAAATAGACGCCCGCAGGAGAGAGATGAAACGGAATTCCGCGTATGAGGAAAAAATAAAATCCGCAAATTACGAGGAAGGTATTGAGGGCCTCTCAAACGTATATATAGATGAAGGGCAGAGTGAGCGTGAGAAACACGCGCTCGATTTGGAATGCGCTCTTTGCGGCCTTCTTTGGCATAATGAGGAGTTCAGGCCGCGGTGGGATTGCGGGGAGCTGATGCAATTTTTTTCGGACGAGGCGACGCGCCGTATAGCGAGCGCCCTGATGTCGGGGGATTCCCCCTCGGAACTGGAGTCGAGGTGGCGGGAAATCGGGGAGACTGTCTGTTTCGAAAGAATTGCCCGCGGCGACGCCGTAATAGCGGGAACCGGTTTGAAACCGGAACACGCCGAAAAGGTGCTGGGAGAAATCCGCGAAAGGGCGATGCGCCGCAGGTATGAATTTCTGAAACCGCTCGTTATCAGCGGAGAGGCGGGATCCGATCAGGCGGCTGAGTTCCGCGAATTGGCCGGAAAATTAAAGGGGAGGAGATAGGATTTGGACGAAAACGTTGATGTCCTGGATGAAATAACGGGCGAGGATAATGTCGCTGTGAGTGTGGATTTGGACGAGCCCGCGCGGGACTTGGAAGATACGATGGAGGTTTTGGACTCCTCGGTGGAGCCGGTGACAGCCGAGATGCCGGTCGAGGAGATGATGGACTACATCGAGAGCATCAAGGATCTCCTGCACACCGGCAGGGAAAAGGGATTCGTTACCTACGAGGAAATAGAGAAGAAACTTCCCAAGGAAATTCTGTCGCCTGAGATATTGGACAATATCTATCTCAACATAATGGAGCTGGGGATTGACGTCGTCGACGAGCCTAAGGCCAAGGACGAGGTCGAGGACGAAGCGATTCCGTTTTTGTCTGTCAAGGACGACACGACGCTGGACGAACTGCCGCTGTCCGACCCTGTGCGCATGTATCTCAGGGAGATAGGCAAAATATCGCTTCTCACTGCCGAAGAAGAAGTGGAGCTCGCCAAGGGCGTCGAAGCCGGAGACCTCAAATCGAAATCGCATCTTGTGGACGCCAACTTGCGCCTCGTGGTCAGCATCGCGAAAAAATATATAGGGCGAGGCATGTTGTTCCTGGACCTTATACAGGAGGGAAATCTGGGGCTCATCCGCGCCGTGGAGAAATTTGACTACCAGAAGGGCTTCAAATTCAGCACATACGCGACGTGGTGGATACGCCAGGCCATTACGAGGGCAATCGCCGACCAGGCCCGAACGATACGCATACCGGTTCACATGGTCGAAACGATAAACAAGCTGATACGCATATCACGCCAGCTTGTGCAGCGTTTGGGCCGCGAACCGACGGCGGAGGAGATAGCCGCGGAGATGGATATATCCTCCGACCGCGTGGAAGAAATCCAGCGCATAGCGCAGGAGCCGGTGTCGCTGGAAACTCCTATCGGCGAGGAGGAGGACAACCAGCTCGGAGATTTCCTCGAAGATAAAGAAATGCCGAATCCCGAGGAAGTCGCCGCGGGCCTCATACTCCGCGAACAATTGGAGGAGATGCTGGCCGATCTCGGCGAGAGGGAGCGCGAGGTGCTGCGCCTCCGCTTCGGTCTGGAGGACGGCCACGCCCATACGCTCGAAGACGTCGGCAAGCGCTTCGGCGTGACGAGGGAGCGTATCAGGCAGATAGAGGCGAAGGCGCTACGCAAGCTGCGTCATCCGAGCAGAAGCCGCAGGCTGAAGGATTTTCTGGACTAACGTTCCGGCAAACGCGCAAAGCGTTTGCCGAATTGAGAATTGAGAATGGAGAATTGAGAGTTGGTAAATATTGCTTGTCGCGGGACTTGCGGGTATGAGGATTGACAGGTTTCTTAAACTCTCGCGCCTGGTAAAGCGCCGGGCTATGGCGGCGGAGATGGTGTCCGTTGGAGCCGTCAGGCTGAACGGTAAACCGGTTAAACCGTCCGCGGACGTCAAGGACGGCGACAGGATAGAGGTGGCTTTCCCGCGCAGGCTGATTACAGCCGAAGTTTTGACCGCCGACGAGGCGGTCTTGAAGCGCGGGGGCGCGTCGTGCAAGATTGCCGGGGACAGGCGTCTGGGTGAGGACGAACTGCCCTGGCGGACGGGAGATGGCGGCAATGAGTGAAATAGTAGGCGTCCACGGGCGCGAGATACTGGATTCAAGGGGAAACCCCACCATCGAGGCGGAGGTGTGGCTTGACAATGGCGTGGTCGAGAGGGCCGCTGTCCCAAGCGGCGCGTCAACCGGGTCGTTCGAGGCGATAGAGCTTCGCGACGGCGGCGCGAGATATGGCGGCAAGGGAGTATTAAAGGCCGTCGATAACGTGAACAATGTGATAGAACCGGAGCTTCTCGGGTTGGATCCCTCCGACCAGGCCGGCATAGACAGCCTTATGATAGAACTCGACGGAACGGAGAACAAGAGTAGGCTGGGCGCTAACGCGATACTCGGCGTGTCGCTCGCCGCGGCGCGCGCGGCCGCCGCCGACCACGAGCTGCCGCTTTACGCTTATCTTGGGGGACTTGGCCCGTATCTGCTGCCGACGCCGCTGATGAATGTGGTGAACGGCGGAGCTCACGCGGACAACAACCTCGACTTTCAGGAGTGCATGCTTGTACCCCACGGAGCGTCCACATTCGCGGAGGCTCTCAGAATGGGAGCCGAAACCTATCACGCGCTCAAGACGATACTGAACAAATCGGGACATCAAACGGCTATAGGGGACGAAGGCGGATTTGCCCCGAATTTCAAGAGTAACTCGGAAGCGTTTAAATATCTGACGGACGCTATATCGGAGGCCGGTTACGAGCCGGGCGCGCAGATAAGCCTCGCCATGGACGCGGCGGCGAGCGAGTTCTTCCGGGAGGGTAAATACGACTTGGCGGGGGAGGGCAGAAAGCTCTCGGCGAGCGAGCTGGTTGATTATTACGCCGAAATTTGCTCCAAGTTCCCCATCATCAGCATCGAAGATGGAATGTCCGAGGAGGACTGGGACGGCTGGGAGCTGCTTACCAAGAAACTCGGCGGCGCAGTCCAGCTTGTCGGCGACGATATTTTCGTCACCAATCCGCTCCGTTTCGAGCGCGGCATTAAGAGCGGAGTGGGAAACTCCATTCTTGTGAAGCTCAATCAGATAGGTACGCTGTCGGAGACATTACATGTCATATCAATGGCGCGGACGTCGGGTTACAGCCCCGTGATCTCCCACAGATCCGGCGAAACCGAGGACGCGTTCATAGCCGATCTCGCCGTGGCCGTGGCGGCCGGTCAGATAAAGACCGGCGCTCCCGCGCGAACCGACAGGGCGGCCAAGTACAATCAGTTGCTGCGCATTGAGGAATCCCTCGGCGGCGCGGCGAAATACGCCGGAATTTCCGGCGTTAAATGCAAAATTTAATTTTTCAGGAGGCGATCAGGAGTTGAAACAAACAGTATCGGTAAGCGGACTTCCGGCGGCGTTGGGTCCATACAGCCACGCGGTATGGGCGGGGGATTTTCTTTTTTGTTCAGGGCAGGTCGGGATCGACCCGAAGTCCGGGGCTCTCGCAGGGGATGACGTTGTTTCTCAGGCTCGTCAGGCGCTCGAAAATATTCGGGTTCTGATCGAGTCACAGGGGCTGAAACTCACCGACGTGGTCAAAGCCACGGTGTTTCTCACTGACATGGGTAATTTTAAAGCGGTGAACGAGGAATACACGAAATACTTCGGCTCAGAATCGCCCGCGCGCTCTTGCGTGGCGGTCGCCGCGCTGCCCGCGGGCGGTCTGGTCGAGATCGAGGTCATAGCCCGCAGGTAAAATTTTGCGCAAAGCGCGCGCCCTTTGGAGGGAGTATTATGCAAACAGTATCATTCCTGATAGAGGAAGCCAAAAAAGACAGGATAGACCTGCTGGCGAGCCAACGGGACATGGACAGGAACTATATAATCAACGAGGCCCTGGATGCTTATCTTGATCTGACGGATTGGCAGCGGCGTCACATTGAAGAAGGAAAGAGGCAGGCTGACGCGGAGTATTTCGCAAGTGAAGATGAAATTACTTTACACACGTCCAGAAAATATCCCTGAAAAATAGCGCCGATTGCCGCCATGTCAGAATAACGAAGAAGCGGCCTGGCTTGTTGCCGAGCCCGGCCGCTTTATTTGAAATATTCAAACCGGGAGGCGCGCTCCCTGGTTTTTATTTATCCGTTCTTTTTTCTTCTCCGCGCCGACAGGCCGGTCACCGACAAAGCCGAGAGCAACGCCAACGCCCCAAACATGCCCGCGCCCGCGTTACATCCGCCGCCGCCGCCCGCGTCGTCGCTACCGCCGCCGCCGCCGGATGCTCCATGAACTATGTTAAGCGGGTCTATTACCTTACCGTCTGGTACTCTATCAAGGTCGTATTTCCCGCCGTCTTTGATAAATACCACCAAATCATAGTGGGTACCCGGCTCTATAACCTCGGCCATTGACCCATCCTCCAATAACGGTTTATCTTTCCCCAGGAGAGTAAATCGGCCGTCGTTATATTCAGCGATAGTACCGGCGTACTTCAGGAGTTCTCCAAGATCGGGCGATATAACCTTCAAAAGCTTTATTTCATTTGGCGAACCGGCGCCAAGATCCGTTCCCTTCAAGCCCGAAATCCTGACCTGCGCTATATCGCCGTTTATCGTTACGTCCGCGCTGACAACCCCAAGAGAAACAAATTCGGTGTGGCTTTTCGTAAGCTCCACATCTTCATCGGCAATCAATTGAGCGATAATTGTGTTAACTATCCGCTCATCTAAGAAAACATTTCCGGTTACCGCATCTAGATAAAAATCGTCCTGCTTGAATCCGAGAACATCAGTATTGATTGCGTCAAATACTTCCCCCACATCTTTAAGAGGGGTTGCGTTATTAACTTCGCCGTCGTCTATGGCTACCAGGATAAAATTCGCCGTGACCGTAACCGGGTTTGCCGGCATGGTAAAGCTGGTGTTTGGGCTGTTTGGGCTGCCTAATGTCACACCTGAAGCCGTCCATTTTACGAACTTCTGTGCTGTCGGGGCCGCCCCCGCGTTGATATTTACGGTTGCTCCCGCCACGTAACTGTCGCCGCCTGAAGAGCCGCTTCCAGCGCTGGAAACTGTGACGAGGTAGGTAATTTTTTCAGTTGCCGGGAATTGGTATGACAGCGTGACCGTATCGCCGTTGTTGTTTGTGACTGTCGCGGTTTGCCCGTTGATTGTCGCGCTTGTCAGGTTAGTATCAAAAGCATAATTGACGTTTGCCGTCAGCGTGACCGTGGCGGTGTACTGCGTATCGCCTGAAAAAGGGTTGTCGCCCGGCGTCCATGTAACGGAACCGGCGAAATTACCCGCGCCGCTTGCGCTTGCGTTCGGAATCGCGCCCGTTGCCGGAGCAGTGACGGTTATTGCCGCGTCTGTGATGAGCGCGGGATTCACCGTGATATTTACATCATGCGTCGCGTTGTTATAGTTTACCGAATCTGTCGGGGTAAAAGTCACTTGAGATGCCGTCCCGCTTTGCGCCACGGTCGGTGCGGTTGCCGAATCTGTAAAAGCGAATGCGCCGTCGCCGCTTCCTCCCGTGAACTCGGCATCCGCGAGCGTCTCCCCGTAGGTGAGCGTCGCGCCCGTTGGCCACGTGACGGTTGGATTGGCTTTATCTACTGTGAAACTTACACCAAAACTTTTCGAAGTTACGTTGCCGCCGCTGACCGTTACAGTGGCGGTATATGTTCCCGGCGACAAGCCGGTGTTTGGCGTCACCGTAAAGCTGTCGCTCCCATCGGCCGCTATGTTTGTGATCTCGGTCTTTGACAGCGTGAAGCTCCCGGCATTTGCGCCGCTCAACGCCACTGTCAGCTCGCCCGTTGCCTGATTGCCGGCGTTTTCCACGGTCACGCTGTGAGGGGTCTGCGCTCCGTAACCCCACGTTGCCGAATCGAAAACTTTATTGTCGAACGGAACCAAAGATATGCCGTAGGCCGGTATATCCGCAAAATTCGCCGTGACTGTAACCGGGTTTGCCGGCATGGTAAAGCTGGTGTTTGATTCATCTGGGCTGCCTAATGTCACACCTAAAGCCGTCCAGTTTGAGAATTGTTTCCCTACCGGGGGTGTTCCCGCGCTGATGTTGACAGTTGCGCCCGGCGCATAACTGCCGCTGCCTGTTGCGCCGGTTCCCGTGCTGTTAACTGTGACGGGGTAGTTTGTCACGCCGCCGCCGTCGACTCGCACCAAAGTGAGTTCCTCGTTTTGGTGGAACTTACCGTCGTCTTCACCGTCTACTCCCACTTTTTTAATAATTGTTAATGTAGAATTATTTTCCGAAAGTTTAATATCTACTATTGAGTATCCAACAAACTGAGTAATATTGTGGCCGTATTCCTTCTGATCGGATGTTTTTTCTTCAAGATGATCGATGTCGGCTAGGAGACGAGACCCCCATGTACCAAGGTAATATTCGGAGGCCCACTCTGGCAGAGTATGCTCGGTAAACTTCCACTTATAATCTACGCTACCGCCGTCTTCGACTACCAAGACATATTTTCCACTATTACCGATGCTCTCCATCCTTAGCTGGAATTCGCTGGGTTCGATGCTGCCGGTGTCGAGAACCCCCTTCATCGTAGCGTAAACGTCCTCCCCCCCCTCATCCGTCCCAATAAGCACACCCATATCCGTACTTCCCGACGTAAACTTCCAAGTTCCGTCTATAGGGTGACTAGCCCACGCCGAACAGGGAATAAGCAGAGCCACCGCCAAAAACAATAACAAAATCCAACTCTTTTTCATCATCACAAACCGCCTCCTTAAATTCTAAAAAAATTTTTAAACCCTTCAAAACGTCTTTTCGCATTTTGCCTAAACAGGGCTGTTCCGTTTCGTCACGTCAGGTCATATCACCGCCGCAGGCAGGGCAAGGGTTTTATCGCCCCATGTATTCGTTTTGTTCATTTTTAATATCCCCCTCTTTAAATAATTCACTTTTTACCTTGAATCTAAAAAAACATTGCGCCGTCTTACAAAATTGTGTACGCGCGTTAATTGCCTCCAGAACTGCGTTCACGAGATAATGCAACAATTTGCCAAAATGTTGCATTTTGATTGGCTCAATATTGACGGTCATTTCTATGTTTATTCAGTTTGGGGAGGATATGCGTAATGGAATTGAATTTATAAAACCGCTTCTCAATTTCCTTGTTATAGCGTACAATAAAAGACAATAGCACCTTTTTAAATGCAACACTTTGGCAAATTGTTGCATTTTTTAAAAATGACGATCCGAGCCCTCGTTTTTACAGCCCCAATCAAAAAATAAATCCGCAAGGCCGGTATGCCCGCCGGCATAAGCGTTGTGAAATCGCGCGGTATTATGTCCGCAAATCTACCGTGGCCATTGATAGAGCGTATCTTTCGAGTTAATGTCATATACAACTTTTTTGAACAAATGCTCCGGTTAGGTTGACTGCTAAAACAATACGTGTAAGATATTTTAGAGGAGGAATTCGTATGGATACTGTGACCTAAAAAATGGAGTTCCCTAAAGATATACTGCTTGCCGCCGATATTTCAATGGAAAGATATTTTTTGGTAAATTTAGAGAGGATGGCAAAAATTGAAAAATATGAAAATAGGTAAGAAATTATTGTTGGGTTTTGGAGCGGTTCTTTTTATATTTATTGCGGCTGTTTTTATAATGTGGCAATCTCTTATGGAATCCAGCTATAACATAGATAACATAAATGAGATTGTTCTGCCGACGCTGCTTTCGACACAATCTCTCAGTGAAGAGGCTTACAGATTATTTCTCGCAGAACAGCATTTCGAGAAATATGAAACACAAGAGGCAATTGACGCATATCGATCTCAATTAACTGTAATACGAGATGTTCAAGAACAAGTACAAAGTAGAAACAGGGAATATCCTTATCTTTTAGGTCCGGCGCACGCTGTAAGCTCAGTGTTTCCTGTGGCTAGAAATTATACAACGGTTGTAGATCAGGTTTTTGCCTTAATTGAGAGAAACAGCGGATCATTGGTGATTGGAGCAAGGGCGAGAGGGAACGCGTCAGCGGCGGCCGATAATGTTCTTGAATCGCTTGTCGGCAAAGTGAGAAACTCAATTGAGGCCGGGAACGAAACCGATGAGTCTATGCTTCTGGTTGAAGCTGTCGTGAAGCACAAAGACCTTATGAGGGATATTGTTACCTTGCGGCGTGACGTGTTGCAGGCGATGGTAAACAACGACGATGACGCTATGATGAGACTCGCCGATAGTGTGACCGATATGCAGAATCTGGCGCGGGAACTGGCTCCATTTTTTGAATCCCGGGAAGATATGGCGGTCTTTGACCAATTACTAAGCACGCTGGCGGAATTTGACGCCGCACATCGCGAGACGGTAGACAGTTATATTGAATTGAGAAAGCTTTATGGGGACATAAACCCTCTGATGGAAAATTTGATTGAGGAAATATCCGTCGCAAACTCTTTAACCACAAACCGTATTTTGGAGCTTCTCAACGAACTTGGCGCAATGGTTCAACGAACGGTAAACGTTATGTACCTTGCGACTTTGTTGTCGATTCTGGCGGGGCTTGCCATATCATTTTTCATCGCGAGAGGTATCTCAAAGCCAATGAATTCAATTCTTGCGATAGTCAAGCGCGCCAGCGACGGCGACCTGACCATTATCGAAGAGGACTTCGGGCATCGAGGACATGACGAACTGGGCTCGTTAGCGGACGCTATATACACTATGATCACAGCCCAGGAGGGGGCTTTGAAGCATGTTTTGGCAGCTTCAGACGGCCTTACCGGCAGCGCCGGCAATCTTTCCGCCATTTCACAAGAGACCAACGCGTCGATGAGAGAGGTCAGGCTCTCACTGGATCAGGTGTCTGCGCTCAGTGAGAGCAACGGCTCCGCTCTGGAGGAGTGCAACGCGGGCGTTGAAGAACTGAGCGCCGGCGCGGACACTGTGGCCCAGTCCGCCACGGACAGCGCGGCTTTCATAGCACAGACGACAGACGCGTCCAACAGAGCCATCCAGACCGTGGACAAGGTCATACGAGGAATGCGCGACGTGGACGCGAATGCCAAGGAAAGCGAAAACAAAATC
>Ga0099364_10012205_pt1 | contig 11622 bp, 11 predicted proteins | sample TergutTh196P3_FD_73070 | JGI IMG/M metagenome (GOLD analysis project Ga0099364, IMG submission 73070) | Microcerotermes parvus P3 segment gut microbial communities from Pointe-Noire, Republic of the Congo - Th196 P3 | ecosystem: Host-associated > Arthropoda: Insects > Digestive system > Gut ...
GTTTAATCCAATAGTAAACGGCAGTATGACTGACTTTCAAGATGCGTCCGATGGCTCGAAAACCCAAACCTTCGAGATACATATCTTGGGCTTGTTGCCGTATTTCTTCGGGTATTTCTCCTGACCGTTTCTGCACCGTGTAGTTGCGTCCACACTGTTTACATTTGTATCGTTGTCGTTCTTTAACGATGCCATTTTTTTTGTATTCGCCGCTACCACAACGAGGACAATCCATTTTACGCTTCCTTATAAAAAAACGCAAGCCCTTACAATGCAAACAGTATAACACGGCTACACCGGTTTAACAATGCCGAGAATAACACTGCCTCTACGAGTGGTGGGGCAATCCACAACAGCGGCACATTGACTACAATGAATAGTTTCATTTCAGGAAACACTGCGTCATCATCTTCTGGTTATTCTACTATTTACGACGGTGGGATTCACAACTCTGGAACCCTAACGATTACAAATTGCACAATTTTGGGAAACTCAACACGTAATGCTGGTGGAGTGATTTATATGACAGGTACTACCGCCTCATTGATAATCAACAAATCCACTGTTGTTCACAATACACACTTCGGTGTTGCGTCAGACTATTTACTGTGATAGAGGAACAATCACCGGTAACAACAACTTCATTGGTGATGGAGAGGGACAAACTTCACTTCTCCACGATGACGACGGAAATATCGTCGGCATCGTACCCAACCCGATTGACCCGAAATTCGTCAATTTCACTCCCTACTCGGATTGGACGAGTGAACAGTGGAGAGACTGGGATTTACGGCTACTTGCAGATTCTCCCGCCATTAACAAAGGGAATAACGCCCTTGCCGTCGATGCTCAAGGCAGTCTCCTTACGACAGACCTGGACGGCAATTCGCGGATAATTGGTGATAACATTGATATGGGGGCATATGAATTTGGAAATGTAACTTCTACTCCTCCGGTGACACCGGGCAATTTACACGATACCGCTAAGACAACGGACTCCGTTACCCTATCGTGGGACGGTGTAGGCAATGCAACCGGCTATGAAATCCAGTATCGCACCGGTAGTGAAACGTGGGTAAACGTCCCCGTTATGGGCACATCGACAACCATTGACAGTCTTACTGCCAATACCACCTACGAATTTTAAGTCCGAGTGGTCAATGCAGACGGTGATCTGAATGGTCACAGACCCTCACCATATCGACGGATGCTCATCCGCCGATTGAATCGGCGAACTTCCGAAGTACGTAGCAAAGTATGAACTCCGTAACGCTGACCTGGTCTGCGCAGTCAGGATTGACGGGCTACACGCTTGAGTATAAGATATCAACTACTTCGACGTGGACAACTTGGACAGCATCGGCTACTATCGCTATAACCTCAACGATAACCGGCTTGACCACAAGTACGACATATGAATTTCGATTGACGGCAACGAATAGTGCCGGTTCGGAGTCTTCGGAAACCAGCACCATGACGAAAGCTATCACCGCTGCTAACCATGTGAGCCGAAGGTAAAAGTCGAAGCAAAGAAAGCCACTATCGATAGCGTTGCATTGACTTGGCAAGTACCGACTGGCACGAGAGTCGCACCGGGTGCCATTTCTGCCTATGAAATCGAGTGGGTTGTCAGCAAAACCAAAAACGCCACTCCGTAACGATTGCATCGGTGGTGGAGGACGGCAAGAATACAACGGTACTTTTGGATACGCTCACTGGCTTGGGCATTGACCTCACGTCGACGAAGAAGCACAATTTCGTCATTCGGGCAGTCATTTACGCTGAAGACGGTATTACGTCCATCAACCAATCACTGGACGGCACGTTTTCAATAACGCCGTCAAAATTGGCATGAGACTGTTGGTATTATCAAGCACGAAACAAAGGCGGGGTGGGGAGGAATCGAACCTCCCGGCTCTCAGTATTGATTGTGAACTCTTGACCTGCTGCCTTACCTATTCTATACACCTGTCACCCCACGAGAGCACACGATAGAACCGCACCTGCAATCAATTTTGCCATATTTAATATCTCCTTATTAGTTGAAGTTAACAATTGTTCAGCCAACGGACAAGGTAACAAGGGAGGTGTATAGAATATGGGCAACCCAATGGTACAACCATTCACAAACGGCAAACTTACGCTTACGCATAAATCCCCCGTAACCAATCTGCTTGCAAACCGTACAGTGTAGGCTCTATTTTCGATTTGTCAAGATTAAACCCCAGCGACGATTTACTAATGCTCTCCCACCGAAATGAAAACCTGCGACCTGGACTTTGTCCGCCTCAATATCTCCCATCGACTACACGCCCCACAACCAACAGCCATACAGTCCTTACTCACCATTGTCGTAGCGTCGGGTGGACATTTCGCACACACAGGGTTTGTGCCGGGCAGTCGCGGAGTCGGTCGGCACATTATACCCTTTCGGCAACGGAGTCGACAGTCGGCAACATAGTGGCTTCGTGGCGAAGTGTCGATTCTCGCCAGTTTTCGGAATGATAGACAGAACATTCCAGTAAAGCGCCTGAATCCAGCGTTCGTAACGTTTGACGTTTTCATTTAAACTTGAACATCGGTCTGAAAAAAGTGGGATAAGGTTTTCGGGGAACATCAAGCGTATCGATTTTTGTAGGTGGCAAATACTGTTCGCCGATGAGTTTATTTATTTTCACGATAAAATCACTCGTCGGAATCGCTAAGCAGATATCCCGAATATCACCAATATTGACTACCAAAAAATCTGCTATTGAGTCGGGATTAGTATCAACTTCTAATTTTCCGTATTGCAAATACTGCAACTTTGCAAAATCTGTTGTCTCTTCTAATATTTTTTGAGGAACACGTCCTTCACTTAAATCCAAAGAGATTCTAAATTCCTTTTGCCAGGCGTAGGAAATATCCTTATTGAATTCAGTGTAAGAGCGATTTTTAGTAAAATCTAATTCATATTTAACCCTCTTGTATGATGTCCAAAAAGTAGAGCCAAATCTATTTGAAAATGCTTTATGCACCCTGCGTAAAAATTCATTACTGTCCAAAATAATAACAGCAGTATCTCCGAAGTCTCGTATTCTTTGGTCAATTGGTGCAATCCACCCGTGTTCTTTGCAAATATCAAGAGAGTATAGGCAGAAGATTTTATTGCGTTGTAATAGCGAATCATAAACACCATCAATCCAGTGTTCCTTCTGAGGAACGCCAAAACTGGAAGCCAATCCCTCAGTTAAATCCCCTCTAAAACTGTTGTTAACCGAGGCATCTTTGCTAAAAAAACGCCCATAGATCCCAAATTCGCCAAGGCAGCGCATATAAACGTCTCCGTCTAAAAATTTATCTGCCCAGTGCTTGTTAGTTACTTTAACCAGAAAATATGTTCCGGTTTCCGCAATTTTTTCTCTTGCTATTGCAAGATAATGCGGTGCGTCCAAAGAGCCTGCTTCTACAGCATTTTTAAGCATTATTTCAGCGGCAAAAAAATTATTTTGCTCATAATATAAATGACCGTGTAAAAACAAAGCCAACGGTTCACCTTGACGAGAAGCCTCTAGGATCAACTCCCACGCCTTATTCAAATTTTGCTCCAAATATTTTCCTTCGAGGTACATACATCCCAGAAAACATTGTGCCTGGGCGTTTCCGTTGGCGACCAGTTCAATTATTTCGTTGATGCTTATCTTATCGCAAATATAGCGATAACGATTCTCGTCAATCGCACCATAATTACGCGCTTCATCAAAACAATCAAGTGCCTTCGCCAAATTTTTTTCCACGCCGATCCCCTCCAAATGACACCGCCCCAAATTGCTAAATGCTTCGGGCAATTTTTGTTCGGCGGCACGGGTAAATAAAGCAACTGCTCTCTCCGGGTCGGCAGTTACACCGTCGCCAGTGAGATATATGGCTCCCAAACTACTTTGTGCCTCAGGAATATCGAACTCACTGGCTTTGGATAGAAACGTGACTGCCTTTTCTATATTTTTACCAGTACCGATTCCATACATATAGCATTCGCCTGCGTTGGTCAATGCCGAGGGTTCGTTTTGCTCTGCTGCTTTGAGATACCAAGAAAGGGCTTTCTCAGTATCACGTTCCACACCGTTCCCGTGCATATAACAAACGCCTAAATTAGTTTGCGCCGCTGAGTCGCCTGACTCAGCACAAGTAATGAGTTTGTTAATATCTTCCATTGTGTACTTCCCAAATTTCGATCGTCAACAGCGGTTTTTTTGCAAAATAGCTTCGCTCATTCTAACACGTTGGGAATGCTATGCAACCAGCAGACTTTCGGCAAACACAGCGATTTGCGAGGCAGCCAGAGAGTCGATGATACTTTTCACCTTTCGGCAAGGGAGACCACATTCGGGCGAACAGGCGGTTTGTGGTGAGATGTTATTTTTCGCCGGTTTTCGGGGCTTTACATCGCAAACTCCCCATTGTGTTTCTCCGCATTTTGGTTAGGACTCTGACGAAAGTGAAATTCAGTTGACCTGCGGAAATATGAGAGGTGATGTATCAAAATATAAAGGTAAGACTCCAGTCCATACAGCAGTGACGATGGGAAACCTTGAAGCCGTTCGATTGCTCGTTTTAGCCGGAGCCAATGTCAATGCCAAGGATAGGCACAAAAAGACTCCGCTACATTTGGCTGTTTATTGTATAAACCTTGAAGTCGTCAGATTGTTCGTTCCGAAAGGGGGCGATGTCCACGCCAAAGACCACGAAGACTGAACTCCACTATCTTTGGCAGAGGGACACGATGAACTTGTCAAAATTCTCAACGGAGCCAAAACCGACAAACCGAGTAAACCTACAAAGAAATCTGTGGCGCAAAGATCCACCACAAAAAAGACAACGGAGACAATCGCTAAGAAACCGGCGGCAAAGAAATCGACGAAGGTAACGACAAAGCCTTCAAGCAAGAGATAGGATTGCAACAATAAGCATCTCCGTCCTTCTTGTTACTTATGCCGTTTTTTTGTACAATGCGAAAGAAGGGGAATTTTTTGTAGAAGTTGGAGAAAACTATGGATATGTGCCACAAAAAAGTTGCAGACTGCCTTAAGGCTCAACGGTCGGAATTGCTACGAAAAAGGAATTGGAAGAGAATAGATATAACAACAAATGGATGGGCATCTTCCCAATTTGAAGAAAAGCCAGCAGTTTATGTTTTTATTGATAAAAAAAACAGTGAAATTGTATATGCTGGCGAAACGGGAAATCTTCGCAAACGAATGGGACAGTTGCGCCGAACGGTAAATCACAATATTCGACGCAATATTGGGGAGAAATTCTTTTCTAATATAAACAACTATTCTCCCGCATCAAGCACAAGAAAGTTTGAAGAGACTATCGAAAAGGCGGTCAACGATTATTTAGAGAATAATTTGCTGCTTTCTTTTTTGTATATTGATTACGGCAGAAAGGAACTCGAAGAGTACCTTATTAAAAAAGATGAACTTATAAACAAACTCAACAAGAAAGGGCGATCATCTTGACTTGACCACAATCTTACAATGGCATTGAAACCATTGCCGGTGCAATCGGCACATAGCATTTTTTGGCGAAGTGCTTTCTCGTAGCAGTGTGGGTTCACCCATTCGCCAATTCTTTGATAATATCCGCTGCCGTTGGTGGACAACCGGGAACGTATCGTTCGCAACCGGCAGTGCAATTCCCGACACCGATACCGCTACATTTTTTGCCGCGAAAGCCCTGACCGATTTTGATTTTATCCTTGCCCGGAGTACCGGCACATTGATCAGAAAGTCGGCATTCGCAATGGACTCACACACGCCGAGTGTCAAATCGTGAACAGTTTTCTTGATGACTTTATCATTTTTCGTATCGAAGAGTTTTAAGCCGTACTTCTTTGCCAGTGCCGTGTAGCCGCAACGGTCAAATGCCCAGTCGGTTGTTTCACCAAGCCACGAGCCTTCGGCAATGATTGGATTGTTGATGCCGCAATCCTTGAGAAACAGGATAATGCCCTCGACGACTTCTGGGTGTGTCGTTGCTCCTTCGGAGGCGGGCTTGGCAACAGCGAGATTCGGCTTGATGACGACGTTCATCCCGGCTTTGGGGCGATTGTTGGCAACGGTTTCCTGGAGAAGTGTATAGGTCATCTTCGTTGCATCCGTTCCGTAAATGATGGCAATGTCGCTTATATTGTCCATTTTACCATGAATCGAGTAAATCTTTTTGTGGTTGACGTTGATTCCAAGAAACGGAGAGGCGGCAATCCAACGAAAAAAGACTTACGGGAATGTCGGGATTTTTACAGCCGCAAATGTGGAGTCCAATACCGTACTGCTCGGCAACGTCTCGGAGCCGCTCGAAAATCGCTTCACGCTCTTCACGAGGAATTGCCGTTGAAAAACTTCGCTCTGCGTGGATGGCAAGCCGTTTCGCACCAGAGAATCGACAAAGGATTTTTTGTGAAATTTTCGAGTCGGAAATGTTCCGACGCAAAGATTCTTTGAGAGTGTTCACTTAAATATAGTCATCAATTTTTCCAAGCATACGAAAAGAGCCTTTTGCCATTGTGTAATGCAGTATACATAGTGCCTTTTTGGCGATGATTTTTTCGTTGGTGCGGTGATCGCCTTCGCGGAAAGTGGCGTTGCAATCTTTGCACTTGTCTCGTTGTTTGTTGGCGACGATTCCGCTTTTGATGTACTTGCTACTATGGCACTTCTTGCACGCTATCATAGTCCTCCGACAATGATAATGAAAAACATAAATGTGTCAACACCTCCTAAAAGGCCCCAAACAGCCCGCCGTCTACCGACAAAAACTCCAAAATAGACAAGATACCGCCTTCACCATCATCGACGGGAAAACGCATCCATCTTGGCACTTTCGGCACGCCCGAAGCCGAAACAGAATATCGTCGCTCCGAATGCCAAGGTTTCTCAAAGAGCGAGAGAGAAAAAAGACCGCAGTTCGTCCGCCGGATACGCTTGCACACACCGCCGCAATCGGATACAATCCCTATCTTAATAATTACTCCCCACAATAATCCATGCTCCCCTTCATTCGTCCGCTTACTTTCCTCTGCTTCCTCCTCCTGACGACGCTGACCGCTTCGACAGCCGAAATTAAACCCGTCAAATACGTCTTCCTCTTCATCGGCGACGGAATGTCCCTCGCACAACAACAATTAGCAGAAGAATTCCGGAAAAATACCGAAAATCGAGGATTGAAAATCAATTCCATGCCCTACAGGGCAATCACCACGACGCACGCCGCCGGGAGCGACTTCGTTACCGACTCCGCCGCAGCCGGAACGGCTATCGCCTGTGGAGTTAAAACCAATAACGGCGTCATCGGCCTCGATGTCAATGGGAATAAAGTCGAATCCATTGCAACCGTCGCAAAACAGAATGGACGCAAAGTCGGAATCATTTCGTCCGTTACCATAAACCACGCAACGCCCGCCGCGTTTTATGCTCATAATGCCAGCCGGAGCGGAGAATACGAGATCGGCCTGGATTTAATCGCCTCCGGCTTCGATTATTTCGGCGGCGGCGGCATTGCCCGACACAATGACCAAAATGCGGAAGCCTACCGCGGCGATGTGTACGAACTCGCTAAAGAAGCGGGATATTCCGTTTTCCGCACGCCGGAAGAAATCTTAACGCTCAAGCCGGGCGTCGGCAAAGTCTTGGCATCAAGCAACAGCGACGCGATGCCGTATGCCATCGACGGGAACATTGAGGGATTGCGGTTGGCCGACTTTACCAAGCAGGCCATCGAACTGTTGGATAATCCCGACGGATTCTTCATAATGGTCGAAGGCGGGCAGGTTGATTGGGCATGCCACGCGAACGATGGAGCGACCGTCGTTTGGGATATGATCGAGTTCGACGATGCGGTATCGGTTGCGTTTGATTTTGCCGAGAAAAATCCCGGCGAAGTGCTGATTGTCGTAACGGGTGATCACGAAACCGGGATGTTGAGTTTGTCGCATTCGAGTACGGGCTACCGGATTTACCCGGAACTGTTGGCTCGCCAAAAGGCATCGCGGGGAACGCTTGCCCGAACGACCGAACGGCTTGTGCGGGCTGACAGCGATGCGATGACGTTTGAAAATTATAAAACATTTATCACGGAGAATACGGGATTGACCTATACGGAAGAGGGCCGATGGCAGCCGGGCGGTTTGAATTTGACACAAAACGAGGTACGGGAATTGGAGAATGATTTTAATCGGACGAAGACGGCAATTTTGGAGAATGCGAGCGGTCGGGATCGGGTTGTCGTAACAATGCTTCGGATGCTCAACAGCAAATCGGGCTTAACTTGGGGCAGTGGGGGGCATACGGCAATGCCGGTGATTACGGCGGTATGGGGCAGTCAGGCATCGCAGATTGCCGGAAGCATTCGGGACAATACGGACATCGCGATCCAGTTGAAGCAAGCCGTCGGGCGCGTGCAGAAGACCATGGATGCCGTAATCTTCAACACACACGGAGGAGTCATTTGAAATCCGCCCTAGCCGCACGCCCGTGGATGTACACATCGTGTCCCAGCAATCGGACCTCCGGCTCGTCCAGGCCGACGGCAAGGGACATTTTGTCCAAGCCCGTACCGCCAATGACCGGAATGGCCGACTCGCCGCCAATCAACTTCGCCGCGATGAATGCATGAACCTCGTCAATGCACTGCGAATCAAAAAATGCTCCCAACACTCGCCGACCGCCCTCGACGAAAATATGCGTCCATTTTCTCGCCGCAAAGTGCTCCAACAAGCGACGCAGGTAATGTTCCCCCTGGGGCTCCTCTTTGGGCTGCCCCTGGGGCTCCCCTTGGGTATCCCGGGCATCCCGGCGGGGTAAATGCAAAATCTCGCATCCGCTCGATTCCCAATGCTTGCATTTTTCCAAATCCTGCGTTTCGGTAACGATCAAAACCGGCACCGCCCGAGCCGTCCGAACGAGTTGACTGTCCAACGAAAGCGTGCCCGACGCATCCAAAACGACTCGGCACGGAGTTTTGTTGCCCAAATGCTGCGAATCGTCAAGCCGAACGGTCAGCATCGGGTCGTCGTATCGAGCGGTTCCTGCTCCGACGACAATCGCATCCATTCGGCTACGCAACTGATGCACCACTTTTCGGGACTCTTTGCCGGAAATCCATTGACTGTCGTGTGTTTTGGCAGCCAATCTGCCGTCGAGCGTCATTGCCCATTTCGCGTGAATCCACGGACGATTTTTGTGCAGCAGCGTCAGGTACGGAGCATTAAGGCGTTGGGCTTCGGCTTCGAGAATGCGTTCCGTAATGGCAACGCCGGCTTTTTTAAGGATTTCGATTCCCTTGCCGTTGACCTCGGGATTCGGATCACGCATCGCGATGACGACCCGGCGGATACCGGCTTGCAAAATTGCTTCGGTGCAGGGCGGCGTCTTGCCGTAATGCGAGCAGGGTTCAAGATTTACATAGCAGGTCGAGCCGGATAAATCGGCATGTGCAGATCGGATTGCTTCGACTTCGGCGTGGGCTTGTCCGTATTGCGAGTGATAGCCTTGCCCGATGATTTGGTCATTTTGCACGATGACGCAGCCGACCAGGGGATTCGGCTCGGCAAAACCTTCTCCTTTTTTGGCCAATTCGAGGGCCAGTCGCATGAAATCGTTGTCGCTGTGCATAGGATGTTGCGATTCTGCTGCCTGCCCAAATTTTACCAGAAGTTGACGGAGCCGCAATCGGAAGATTGTGGCCCCGTGAGCCTTTACGGCATCAACTCGAACACAAAATGATTCTGTCCCCGTCGCGTAATCTCGGCAGTGAAGCCGGATGTCTCGGCATTGTCATACTTTGCAGGCAGTACCGGCTTATTGATCGGCCTCACTGGCGGGGGAGCATTAGGGTCTTGAAAAGATGGAGGCGGGTCATTGGACTGGACAATCAGATTGCCCTGTGCATCAACCTGAATGTGTTTGGAAACCTTGATTCGGTAATTTCCAGGCAACGCCCCGCTTCGCTCTGCCCCTTGCGTGGCGAGCATAAACTCGCCGTCTGCATTGGTGACTCCCGAGGCAATGCGTCCGTCTGATTCGACGGGAATGAATGTAACATTTGCGGCGTCGACGGCATTCCCTTCATAAAAAATCTGTCCCGTAACACGGACGACGGGTACTCCGTCCTGACCGCAACCGGCCAAAAATAGTAATGCAATCGAAAGTGTGGATAGTGTTAATGTTCTCATAGTCGTTATTGGATGTTAGGAGGTTAGAGCATATTCGATTTGCTCCGGACAAAAAGTCGTCATTCCGGCGCACGCCGGAATCTAGTCGAGCAGCGTGCTTCCCGCTTCCCTGGATCCCGGCCTGCGCCGGGATGACGGAGAAGCTCGAAGCACGCTCTAGCGTGTACGAATTGACGAAAAAATCAAAGCGAAACCGACTCGCTGCCGTTGATGCTGCCCATCGCGCCATAAACGCCGTAGGGACTGGCCTGCCCCGACGTGACCAAAGGCACCCATTCGTGAGCCCACCAACCATTAAAAGTTGAATCGCCGGTGTTGACCGAATTCGTTACAAAAGTTACGGAGCCATCGACGCGTGAATGATTCGCTCCGCCGGGATGATTACTGCTGGCATTCATAATCGTCCCATTGACACCGCTGTTTCCCCACATAATGCAAGAAACGGTATTGGGCGCAAGGATTGTGGTAAATGACGCGTAAGAAAATTCATTACAGTTCCAACGGCGTCCCTGATAATCAACACCTTGCCAGCCGTTGCCGATACGGGTACGATCATTCGGGTCAATCGCAGCAACGCAATTACTCGGCTCTCCGCTGCCAGTGGGGCCACCATGAGCCACGCCAGTGCGTGCACTGAGTCCATCCCCAGCCGTAGCGATCAATCCTTCGCTCAGCAGAAAAGTATTGCTGGTTCCATCCAGGATAGCGGCAAAGCCTCTCCCTCTTCTTTGTCCGTTGTTCAGGGTAAATTGTGCGAAAGCACCACGCAGAGACGACGCCGTCCGCGAATCTGTATGGGATTCGATGTCTAAAACCCTATCTGCCAAACTTGCCCTATAATTTAGCGTTCCGTGGAAGGATCCGGTAGGAGGCTGATTTGCGTTGCCATCCGAGGGACAATTTCGCAAAGCAAATGTAGCCTGCCAGGGCCTATAATTTTCAGACCAGGTATTGACGCGTTCTCCGGTGCCTCCCGAGGTCGGATTTAAGGTTCTCCAGGGCAACCACTCCACTTCACCGTTTACGGATGCTCCCGTTCCGCCGGATTCCACCATGTCGTAGATGGCATTCTGCTCAACAAAGGGAAGGATAAAAACCAACCAGTTAATGTTGTTGCTTCGTCCCGTCTGTCGGGCATCGCAATAGGGAGGCAGGGAGTTATGCACATCGTTATAGTTATGGCATGCGAGCGAGAGGTTTTTGAGATTGTTGGTGCATTGCATGCGTCGGGCGGCTTCGCGAGCGGCCTGCACGGCGGGAAGTAAGAGAGCGACGAGCATGCCGATGATGGCAATGACGACGAGGAGTTCGACGAGGGTAAAACCTCGTTTGTCGGTTTTTTGACAGCCTAAACTGCCCCCCCCCCCCCCCCTACAATTTTCTTTTGTCATTATTCTCTCCTACTTTTT
>Ga0099364_10012206_pt1 | contig 11619 bp, 6 predicted proteins | sample TergutTh196P3_FD_73070 | JGI IMG/M metagenome (GOLD analysis project Ga0099364, IMG submission 73070) | Microcerotermes parvus P3 segment gut microbial communities from Pointe-Noire, Republic of the Congo - Th196 P3 | ecosystem: Host-associated > Arthropoda: Insects > Digestive system > Gut ...
CGATGCAGTCTATCATCCTGCCAACGTAGTATATGGTGACTCTGTGCGCGAGTTCTTTTACGTTGCCGGGGGTCGATGCCCACTCATAGATGTCAACAATGCATTTTAGAATATCTACGACTGCTTCAACACATTCGCTGATTTCATCAGCATCAATGTTGATGCTTCCACCTGAGGTTCCGTAGAGTATCTTCGATATGCCGCTGACCAAGAGCGGGTAGTTGTAATCGAGGACGCTATGAATGTCGTAGCCTTTTTCAATGCTGTCGTAGACTACTGTTATGATTTCATGTACGCCATCGCTGGTGATTGCGCCGAGGCGCAGGTATTCCGCAGCCGTGCGCAGCGCAGGCACGATCGCGGCGGGGTCATTGAGGAATCCCGCAACGCCATCCCCGAGCCAGTCTGCTATGCCGTCAAGCATGCCGCCAAGCCCAAGGTCGCCGAGGCTTCCGAACAGGTCGAAGCCGTCAATCCCGAGGCTATCTCCGAGGAATCCGCCGGCCATGTCGCCCAGTAAGCCTCCCAAGCCTGAGAATAGGGTGCTTCCCAAGTCGCTGTCCTCGCCAAGCAGCAAGTCAATGACCATCTGCGCCAGGCTGGAGTCTCCGAAGGCTTGCAGGAAGTCCGCGAGGTCGTCGAGGACGTCGGCAGTCTTGTCCATCGTCCCCCCAAGGTGGTAGAACGAGGTTTGCGGGAAGTCGGAGTCGAGCAGTCCATTGAACTCGTCGACCAGGTCATTGACGTCGTTCACCAGTTTGATGAGGGCGTTGACCATTTTAATGAGGTTGTCGATCTCCTGGATTATCGGCGTCGCAAGCTCGATGATTGGCCAAATTTCATCCATGAAACCGAAGTCGATGAGGTTAAGTACAGCCGCAACCAAGGAGTTGCTTTCTACTAACTCTTTGTAGGCGTTTTCCAGGACATCCGCTTGCTCAAGGTATGCATCTGTTGAATAGAGACTAAACAACAAATTTCCTTCTGCTAAAAGAATCGGACCTTCAATCATGACCGCGAAGACACCGCCGACAAGGAGTCCCAGTATTTCCGGATCATTTGCCATTTCGGTGACCCATGCCTCCAGAGCTTCTGTTATCGTGATTTCGCCTGTCGTGTCGATGCCAAAGTCTTCAAGTATGCCCACTATCTGGTCGTACATACCGAGCAGATCCCTTACCTGCTCAAGCGACATACCAACGCTTTGCAGCACACCGTCAACAATATCCTCTCCGACAAGCCCGATAAGGATGTCAACGCTTGTCAACAGCTCGTTCAGCGGCCCGAGGGCACCGACCAGCATTTCGAGCGCGGCAACCATTTCCGCGACGTCTTCATGGCTGTTCAGCGCGTTGGTAATGATCTGTCCTGGGTTTTCTCCAACTTCTCTAAGCTGCGCGACCGCCGCGTTGTATCTGCGCACTGCTAAATCATGCGGGGTCATATACGGGTCGCCAAGCTCTAGGGCGTCGGCTACATCCGACATGTACGATATTATGCCCTTTGTGTTGGCAAACGTGCCGAACAATCCGTTTGAGTAATCGGGATGGAAGCTTGAGTTGAATTGCTGTTCTACTCCGCCAACTCCGAACAGAGGGTCAGAGAATCCCCACTGATATCCGCCGTCCCTGAAGAAGCGGATGACGTTGGCGTCCCTTCTGCTCTGATCGCTCCCGGGCCCTGTGAACAATGTCCCTAACAAAGGAATTGCGATGACATCATTGTATGCAGCACTTGGGGTAATGTTCACAGGAACTTGAGTGCCGATAAAAGGAATGGTGATCGTAGTGTTTATACCATTCCAACGTTCTGCGTAACCCAAGTCTACAACTAGACCGAAGTTTCCGGATCGTAAAGCTTCCGCGATAAGTAAGTCGCGCTCTATTTGCGCGATGTAGGCTTCAATCGCCTCTTCAAACTCTTCTTGCGTGTACTCGCCGTCCTCGGGGACTGGCGTGCCTCGGAGAGCTAACGCCCTATCGTAGAGTTCCTGAATCTGGTTTAGCCTAAAATCCACCACGACGCCCAGATTGTTGGGGTCTGTACCAAGGCGCAGCACATCCAAGCCGAAATCAATGAATGGGAAAACCGGCTCCAAATTCTCAGGGTCGGCGAAGCCTCCAGTCAATGGGATTCCACTATGACTTACGTTATAATCTGTAAAACTTGACCTGTAAGATAGCTGATTGTTTATAACATTCGCCGGCGGCCAGGCTTGATCGCTGTCACTGCCTACATGGAAACCTCCATCTTCGATGAAAGATAGCGCCGCGTTCAGCTTAGCCTCTGGTGTGTTGTATACGCTCCTATAGAAGTTGCCGCCATTTCCGTTGTGATTGGCGAACCAAAGGCCGGAATCAATCCTACCTGTGGCAAGATCGCCGACGATTCTCATGTCGCGCTCCAGCTTGTTTCGATAGTCAGTCGCAGCAGCGTTGAATTCTGACTCCGATACCGACAGCCTGTGCGTCCAGTCGGTGCAGTCTTCATCATCGCAGTCGCCATTGAGCATGCATTCCACTTCAGTGGCAAGGTAAGCTTGCAAGTTAGCAAGCTGCGCCTTTGTTTGGTAGTCTTGCAGCCTTCCGAGAGCGGCGTTTACCTCTCCGATTGCGGCAAGAAGTCCGTTTGCGTAACCTTCAGCCACATCAGCGAGGTTGTTCATATCGTCTCTGGGAAGCTGGTTGAACTGTCTTGCGTTGTAGCCTAGAATAGTACCAGCAGCTATTTCCGCATAGTATGTCGGGTTGAGCTGGGACCCATAGGCGAAGAACCATGTTACAGATTGTGTTAAGCCTCCACGCACTCCATCCATGATTCCGCCCTGAGATAAGTATTCATTCGCTGCTGCTATACCGCCGCCCTTATTATTGATGAACGTGGTATAGTTCGTCGTTGAGCCATTATTATTGCCGTGACGCGCAGCGACAAGTCTCGGGTCGTTCATGTTGTTTCCGTTGTTCCCAAGGGCGAGAGCAGCCGCCACGCCGAGATCATGATCGATTTTCGTGATGTACTCCGCCAACAGCGGTCTTACGTCTAAGGTATAAGTAAAACCGAAGTCGAATACAACAAGATTATCAATCGTCTCTTGCATTGCGACTTTCGCAGCTTCCAGTCGTCCTGTGTAGTGTTCATACCATTGCTCTGGCGTCGTTGGGTTCTCGGGGTATGCCATCGCCGTCGGCATCAGGTCGAATATCATTGTAACGCCCATAGATAGAATCATGGCCAGCGTTATGAGTATCGACAAAGATTTTTGCTTCCAATTTTTCTTCATATTACTGAAAAACCTCCAAAAATAAGAGAATTTTTTCTGCCTCTTTTTTTCTGGGGTTGTGGTTCCCCGTTTTCAGCCTCGTTGATAACGTTCATCGAGGTTAAACGGCCTCTTTTTTTGCGGAGTTGTGGTTCTCCATTCTATATTTCCACTTATGGGTTAAAACTTTTCAGCTTCAGCAAGCGCAAGCCTTTACGGCCGGCCTTTGCCCCGCTTATTGGCTGCTATCCGCCTGATGCCAGCCACGGGGCGAAGCCCTCGCAGACAATCATACCTAACCACCTCCATTTCTATCTCTCACTGCTTTCTTTCTTTCCTTATTCTTCTGACCTTATTTTAAGTTCCCTTGAACTTTTTCTGCGTCCCGTCCTCTTTTTTTCCTGTTTCGTTGATCCCCTGAGCTTGCATTTCACTCTTAATGGTAATCTTCGATTACCATTTCAATGGGGGTACCCCCATTGAGGCCAATTGTCCCTTTAGCGCGTATAGATTATCACAGTTGCCATAACACTATTCGCTAGTATTTTCCCACTTTTCTACAATCTTTTATACTAAGATACACCTTTTCAGTCTCACTTGAGTCTCAAAATCTGCGTTTATTGCGAAATTGTGAATTTTTTTTGAATGAATGCCAAAACAGAGAGCTCCGCGCCGACGGCGGGCGCAGTTCTCTCTGTGTTAGGCGGAAATGCGCTCTGAGGAGCGCATCATTCAGTCTTCAAAGTCTTCCGCGTCTATGTCCACCGCTCGGCCTGCGGCCACGGCGGCGGCTTTTTCGTGCGGCGACATCAGCTTTTGCGAACCCTGACGTATCTTCGCTTCTAAATCGTCGGTCACTTCGGGGTGCTCCTTCAGGTATTCCTTTACGTTGTCGCGCCCCTGGAAGCGCATGTCGCCCACGGTATACCATGCCCCGCCCTTTTCAATGATATCCAGCTTCACGGCAAGGTCGATGATCTCCCCGTATTTTGATATTCCCTCGCCGAACATAATGTCGAACTCCGCCTCCCTGAACGGCGGCGCGACCTTGTTTTTCACTATTTTGGCCCTCGTCCTGTTGCCGATCTGCTCCGCGCCCGATTTTATCGCCTCGATGCGCCGCACGTCTATCCTGACGCTGGAAAAATACTTGAGAGCGCGCCCGCCGGGAGTTGTCTCGGGATTCCCGTACGTGACCCCGATTTTCTCGCGCAGTTGGTTGATGAATATCACTATGCAGTTGGTGCGCGATATCGACCCCGCAAGTTTTCGCAGCGCTTGCGACATTAGCCGCGCCACCACCCCAACGCTGGCGTCTCCGATGTCACCCTCGACCTCGCTTCTCGGCACGAGCGCGGCCACGGAATCGACGACCACGACGTCTACCGCGCCCGAGCGCACCAGCAGCTCCGTGATGGCCAGCGCGTCGTCCCCCATGTCCGGCTGCGATATAAGGAGGCTGTCTATATCGACCCCCAGCGCGCGGGCATAGGCTGGTTCAAGCGCATGCTCGGCGTCGATGAACGCTGCCTCCCCGCCGGCTTTTTGCGCCTCGGCGATTATGTGCAGGGCAAGCGTCGTTTTCCCCGACGATTCAGGGCCGAATATCTCGATTATCCTGCCCTTAGGGACGCCTCCGATGCCCAATGCGAAGTCAAGCGCGATCGACCCCGTCGAAATCGAGTCCACGTTGACCGCCTGCCTGTCCCCCAGGCGCATTATCGCGCCTTTGCCGTGATTCTTCTCAATCTGCGATATCGCCGTTTCCAACGCCTTCTTCTTGTCCTCCGCAGGTGCGGCGGGAACGTATTTCTTTTTTTCTGCCATTGATAGTTCCTCCTATTCACGTTTTCCTATTTAAGTTTTCCTATTACCACGCGCTCGATGTTCAGCGTGTCTCGGCGCGTCTCGATTCTTCTGAATCCATTTTCCTGCATTATTTCCCTGACGTCCGCGGACTGCCCTTCCCCGCACTCGAATGCGAGATACCCCCCCGGCCTGAGCAAAATCTGCCAATTCTTCGATATCGCCCTGTAAAAGTCAAGCCCGTCCGCGCCGCCGTCCAGAGCCGTGACCGGCTCGTAATCACGCACGGATTCGTCAAGGTTCATAAGTTCAAACGTGGGTATGTATGGCGGGTTGCTTATGATCGCGTCAAACGTGCCAAGCAGGGCAGGCGGTATAGCCAGCGCGTCAGTCAGAATCGCGGTCGTATTTCTGCTGAGCCTGTTCCTGAGCATGTTCACGCGGCACACCGACAAGGCTTTTTCGGAAATATCGGCGAGGACGACCCTGCAATCCGGCACGTTCGCGGCAACGGCAAGCCCTATTGCCCCGCTTCCCGTGCAAAGATCAAGCAAGCGCGTTTTGCCGCCCCGCTGCTTCATAAGCGTTATCGCTTCCGCCGCAAGCACTTCGCTGTCCACGCGGGGAATGAGTACGGTTCGGTTGACCGTCAAAGGCAGGCTATAGAACTCCCACTCCCCTACTATGTATGCCGCCGGCTCCCCGTCCAGCCTCCGCCTTACCATCTCCTCCACGGATTCAAGCATCGAATTGTCCGTGATGAAGAAGCTTCTCAGGTTCACTAGCTCCTCTCGCGTCTTACCCGCTGCGTGAGCAACTATCAACCTGGCTTCAAGGTCGTGCGCCGCGATCCCCGCTGCCCTCAGCCTCCGCCTTATATTCAGATATACATCATTGTACGTATTCATTCTTTTACTGATCTTTACTTTACTTATTTTATTCTTACCAAATCGCCGCTGCTTACCATTCGGCGTCTTTCGCTTCATCCGGAATGACGAGGGATATCGCCTCTATCGCCGTTTCAATCATTTCGTCGTCCGGCTCTTGCGTCGTCAGCCTTTGCAGTGCCTTCCCCGGCGCGGAGATCACCCTTGTAAGGAAATTATCGTATCTTCCGGCGAGCTTTATGATCTCATAGCTGATGGCGACGACAACGGGCAATAAAAGCAGCCTGAATCCGATGCGGATCCAAATATTGTTCCAGCTCGTAAGCGAAAATACCAGGATGCTGACTATCATTACTATGAAAAGGAAGCTCGTCCCGCAGCGCGGGTGCAGCCTTGACTGCTCCCTGACGTTCTCCGTCGTCAGCGGCAGTCCTTTCTCATAGCAGAATATGGCCTTATGCTCGGCGCCGTGATATGCCCACATGCGCTTAATGGCGCCCATACGCGTCGCGGCCCACATATACGTGATGAAAATCGCAATCCGCAGTGCTCCTTCAAATAGATTCCTCAATATGTTGTTGTCAATGTATTTTGAAACGAAACCCGCCAGGAACGTCGGCAGCAGCATAAACAGCCCGACCGATAGCGCGACCCCTAGCACCACCGCAATCGAGATGATGGCTTTCTCGGCCTTTTCGGTGCCCAAGCGCTTTTCCAGCCACTCGTCGAACTTCGATTCAGGTTCCTGTTCCTCCTCGGGCATGCAGTCCGCGGAGAACATTATCGCGCGCACCCCCACCGTCATCGAGTTGATGAAGTTCACAACTCCTCTTATGAACAACACACCGACTATCGGATGCTTATCTTTAAGTAACTTCAACTCCTCCGTCTTGGTCACCAATCCGTCTTTTGTCCTTACAACTATGGCCAGTTTCTTTGGCCCGCGCATCATAATTCCTTCAAGAAGGGCCTGCCCTCCGATAGAAGTCCGAAATTCCTTACTTTCCTTACTGTTCGTTTTTTTCATTCGCTAGCCTTTCAATTACCACCGTGCCATTAACTAATGTTAACATCAGCAGCGTTTACGCCCGCTTCGCTGCTTGCCGGGAGGTATATCGTCACGAGGAACCCCCCGCCTTCAGCGTTCGAGAGTTCCAGCCTTCCCCCGTGGAATTTGATTATTTCCTCGCATACGGCAAGGCCGATCCCGCTTCCGCGCTCTTTCGAGTTGCTTCCTTTATAAAACTTCATCCTGATTATCTCAAATTCGTCCTCGGGAACCCCGGGGCCGTAGTCGCGTATCGTTATCCTGACAAAGTCGCTTCCCTCCATCGTGATGGCGACCTCGATGCGTTTTCCTTCGCGCCCATATTTCACGGCGTTATCGAACAAATTCAAAAACACTTGCTTGAGCCTGTTCGGGTCGCCCGGGATCAGAGGGGCTTCATTCATATATGAGCTGTAGTCAAACTCCAGTTCATCGCGGTGCAGAATCTCGCGGAAGGTGAATATCGCGTCCTCAAGCTCGGCGGCGACGTCAATCATTTCTATGTTGAGGGTGAACCGCCCGTCTTCTATCCTCGTGAACTCGAGCAGCTCTTCAACCATCTTTGTCAGCCTGCGGGCTTCCTTCAGCATTATCGCTATGCCCCGCGTCGATTCTTCGTCAAGCTGTTCGCTGTAGACCAGCGTCTCGCCCCAGCCGGTGATCGCTGTCAGCGGCGTCCGCAGCTCATGCGAAATCGACGATATGAATTCCGTCTGAATTTTCTCCGACTGGGCGATTTTCAGCGACATTTCGTTGATGGAATCGACCATTTCCCCTATTTCGTCCTGATAGCTGTTGTTGATCTGAATGCCGTAGCTGCCTTCCGCGATCCTTTTTGACATTTTCGTTATCTCGCTCACGGGCTTGATGATTGAACGCACGAAGATTAGATTGACGGAGAAAACAAGCAGAAGCACGATTGCCCCGACGCCGACGGCGGCAATGATATGCAAAGTAACCTGCCTGTCGACAATCCTCAGGCTCGTCACATAGCGCATTACGCCCATCACCTCTCCGCTGGAGTAAACCATCGGCGCGGACGCGGCCATGATGCGCTCGTCCGTGGAGTTGCGCCTGCCGATCCATGTGGATATCCTCTTCGACTCAATCGCCGTCATGACGTCCGGCGCGCTCGTCGTTGTCCCCGTGATGCTCGTGAACGAGGAGATCATAATGCTTCCGTCGGTGTTGACGAACTGCAGTTCGATCCTGTCGCCCTCGCTGAAAGTTTCGGCGTACCTGAACGCGCTGTTATAGTAGTCGGAATACGTCCTTCCGACGTAATTGGCGAAAAATTCAGTCGCCGTCCTTGCCTTTGCCTCCAACCCCGTGCGGACGGTCGAATAATAATAGCTGTATATTATTATGGAAAAAAGCAGCACGGCAGCTATAACCGCTCCGAACACGATAACCACCGCGCCCCTGAGCCACCTATGCCGCATGGCGCTAGCAAAACTGGCAAAAATCCCCTTCAAATCGTCGTCACGGACTCCGCTAAGCCTCTCTTCCGGCTAAAGCCGAAAGCTCGCTCGCTTCGTCGTTCCTCCTCTCCAATGCGAACCCGCTTCGCTGGGCTTCGCATTGGTACTCTACGAGGGCTTCTCACCCCCATGTCACCATCGTCATTTGATATTTCTCAACTCTCAACTCTCAACTCTCAACTCTCAACTCTCAACTCGTCAAAGTCCCCATTTATACCCGAAACCCCAGACCGTCGTGATATAGGCGGGATTTGTCGGGTCGTCTTCTATTTTTATGCGCAGCCGCCTTATGTTGACGTCGGCTATTTTCAGCTCTCCAAAATAGTCGCGCCCCCAGACGGTGTTGAGTATGTCCTCCCGCGAAAGCGCCTTTCCCGGATTGTCCATAAACATTTTCATTATTGAATACTCAACTTGAGTAAGCTTTATCCTTGCGCCGCTTTTCTCAAGCGTCCTGTTGCGGGTATTCAGGCGAAACGGCCCTTGCACTATCTCCCCCTTGTCGACTTGCCCGGCATCAGAGCCCGTCCTGCGGAAAAGCGCGTCGATGCGCGCCGTCAGCTCCGCGGGGGAAAATGGCTTTGTTACATAATCGTCCGCCCCTGTCATGAGGCCGGTGACTTTGTCCATCTCCTGCGTCCTTGCCGTGAGCATGATGATCCCTATTTGCTGGTCTGCGGCGCGGATTTTTCGGCAGACTTCAAATCCGTCAGTATCCGGAAGCATTATGTCCAATATGGCAACCTTGATGTCAGGATGCAGCCTCAACTGCTCGAACGCCTCCGCGCCCGTCCCTGCCTCAATGACTTCATAGCCGGCGCGATTCAGGTTGATCACGACAAAGCTGCGAATACTCGTTTCATCTTCAAGCACCAAAATCTTTTTCATTGTCCACCCTCAATTCTCAATTCCGTTTCAGCTCGTTCCGGAAAGCCAGTCCGAGTAGATCAGGCGAAAGTTCTCCCTGATCAAATCTTCGTCAAATGTAAGGCCAAAACTGTTCGGCGGGACAAGCAGCTCAAAAGAATATGTCGATGAGCCCTCCGTCATCAGCCGCGTCCTTCCAGGCAGCCTCGCCCGTTCCGCATCGATGTCGCCGTATGATCTGTAAATCTTCAGAAAGTCCTCATGTACCTCGTTTTCCTCGTCCCCAATGAAAGAGAAAATAACCGCCCTCTCGCCGGAAACGGCATCCTCCCTTCTCACGGAAACCCTCGCGCGCCAGTCAAATGGCAGTATGAGATACCACTCGTCCGAGTTGTTGTGGTATGTCGTGAGGGTAAGAAAACTGCTCCCGGCGCTGTTGAAAGTGTACCAGTCTATCGCATAATAGGCGGTTTCGGACTGCGCCTTGAGCAGCCTCGGCTTAGGCACTTTAATGATTCCCCTGCTATCTATGTCCGCGCTGTATATTGTCCGCTCCCTGACCGTCTCCTCGCTGATGCCGCTCGGGGTCATTAGCGTGATATTCGTGAAGCTGCCGTTTTGGAAGGCGCATATGTCCGTAACCAGGGTGCCCCCGTCATACTTGCCTTCGCTTTCCACAAAAATCGCCCCGGAACCGTCCGCCAGCTTGCCGGCCATTATGCGCGAAATCGCCTCAATGCCGCCCGACAGACGGGCCTCTTCGCTGACGATCTCGCCGTCCTCCATCAAGGCAAGCATTTGCGCTGCCGCGCCAGCCTCCTGAGACGGGAGGCGCAGGGCGATCACGTCCTTTTTGCCGTCACCGTTAATGTCAAACACCGTGAGCTCGCTGTATTCCCCTATAGCAAGCAACGCGCCGCGAAATTCCTTGATCGAGTATATGGAGAAATATTTCAGCGTTGCGCTCATCTGCCATCCGACTATGATCTCCATGAAACCGTCGCCGTCCAAATCCTCGTACCTGACGCTTTCAAAGGCAGCGCCGCTGCCTTCTATGATTTCGGCAACCGTGTAGTCCTCTTCGATCATCACGAAAATATATATTTTCAGCGTGCTCTCGGCAGAAAACGAGAAAAACACCAACACCTCGCTTGTCCCATCCCCATCGAGATCTTTCAGTTGAACCGCCTGCCTGTTGGATCCGCCCGTCGGCGGCGAAAATTCCGCGCCCTGGCTGAGCACCGAGTCGATTTGGCCCTTGAGGCGGATGAATTGCTCCGACATTTGCGGCAGGCTGTAAAGCTCGTCCGCGGTCACCCTCAAACACCCGCTCAGGCAAAGGCCCGCGAAGAGGACAAGCAACATTATATGGTATTTTTTCCCGATGTTTCTCATACTATTGATTTTAACATAATTTATCGCGTTCCGCTAGTATTATCTTTTGTTTTACCCTAACGATATCAACTTGCGATATCAACTTGCGTCTTGACAGTGCTGCACATTATTGATATAATCAACGCATAAGTAGACTACTCGCGAGTTGATATATCGAAAGGTGAGTGCCGGATATGTTTTTTGCCCGACAGCGCGAGCTCACGGAATTGAACGATCTTTATAATATGAAAGGGTTTAAGCTCGTCGTCCTATATGGCAGGCGGAGAGTGGGAAAGACCGCGCTTATAACTGAATTTGTCAGGGACAAGGATTGCATTTTTTACATATCAATCGAGCAGAACGACAAAGCCGCGCTAGATAGCTTTTCGGCCCAGATTTTGGAACGTTTTCCCGCTGCGGCGTCTATTCTTGACAGTTTCCCCTCTTGGGACAAAGCCTTTTCCTACATATCCGAGCAAGCCGTGGACAAGCGCATTGTTCTCGCTATCGACGAATACCCGTATTTGGCATCCGGGAACCCTTCGATTTCTTCCATAATGCAAAAGCATGTTGACACAGGTATGAAATCCTCGAACATCTTTCTCATATTATGCGGTTCGTCCATGAGCTTTATGGCGAATCAGGTGCTTGGCTACAAAAGCCCGCTGTATGGCCGCAGATCAGCCCAGTTTCACGTAGAGCCTTTTGATTACTATGATGCGGGATTGTTCTTTGAAGGAGCATCGAGCGAAGACAAAATGCTTGCATACGCAGTCTGCGGAGGCATACCGCAGTATCTGACCGCGCTTGCGGAATATGATAATGTGCCTGATAGCATATGCGAGTGTTTTTTAAAGAAATCAGGAGTCCTTTTTGAGGAACCCGAAAACCTTCTCA
>Ga0099364_10012207_pt1 | contig 11617 bp, 2 predicted proteins | sample TergutTh196P3_FD_73070 | JGI IMG/M metagenome (GOLD analysis project Ga0099364, IMG submission 73070) | Microcerotermes parvus P3 segment gut microbial communities from Pointe-Noire, Republic of the Congo - Th196 P3 | ecosystem: Host-associated > Arthropoda: Insects > Digestive system > Gut ...
CCCCCCCCCCCCCCCCGAAGGGGGGGGGGGGGCCCCCCCCCCCGAGGTGGGGGGGGGGGGGGGGGGGGGGGGGGGGCAATAATCGGAACAGATAAATCAGTTCCCTACAAAATCAGGTTGCAGGCAAGATGCCTGCGTTCCCAGTGAATAATAAATTATGAAAAAACTATACTTCACAAAAGAAAAAATCGGCTGGATACTCTACGATTTTGCCGACTCCTCTTATGTTACTATCATCGTTACTGTCCTCTTTAGTCTTTATTTCAAAGACATCGTAGTCGGACAGGAAGAGCTTGGCACGGCTCTCTGGGGTCGAGCTATAAGTATTTCGATGCTCTTTGTAGCACTGCTTGCTCCTTTTATCGGAGCAGTCGCAGACTATTCTCACTCTCGAAAACTCCTTTTGATGCTTGCTTCTTATATCACTATTGTTTTCACTGCTTTTCTTTATTTTGTCCAAAAAGGTGATATCGCCCTCGCCATGCTCCTCTTTATCGTCTCAAATTTTGCCTTTGGGATGTGCAATGTCTTTTACAATTCCTTTTTACCAGACATTGCTGAAAAGCACGAAGTCGGTAGAATCTCAGGTATTTCTTGGGGTATAGGCTATTTAGGTGGTTTAGCTGCTTTACTACTTGTCATGCCTATCATGAACCTTTCACTCCCAGATGATTTAGAATATCGTTACTCTTTTTTCTTAGTTGCTGTATTTTTCTTTATCTTTTCGCTACCTACCTTCTTTTGGCTAAAAGAAAAGAGAAAACAAAATATTGAAAAGAAAAACTATTTTATAGTTGGCTTCCAGAGGATAAAAGAAACCGCTAAACACATCAGAAAATTTAAAGAACTTCTTAAATACTTACTCAGCTTTTTCTTTATGAACGATGGCATTGTGGTCATTATGAGTTTCGCTGCTATTTATGGTGGCTATCTCGGTCTGACTACTCAGGAAGTCCTATTTTCCTTTATTCTCGCACAACCCTCCTCCTTCCTTGGTGCTTTAATTTTTGGCTTCATTACTGACAAGATAGGGGCAAAAAAGAGCATTTCTATCAGTCTTTTGCTCTGGGTCATTGTGATTGTAGGTGCTTATCTCAGCGTTACAAAAACTCATTACTATATCCTCGTCATCTGTGCAGGCTTTCTCATGGGGTCATCTCAAGCAAGTGGCAGAACTATGCTCGCTCTTCTCACCCCAGTGAAAAAAGCTACTGAATTTTTTGGCTTTTACAATTTCACAGGCAGAATGGCTGCTATTCTCGGACCTCTCGTCTATGGTGAAATTTCAAGAGTTACAGGTGAGCAAAGATACGGTATCCTAAGCATTATGCTGTTTTTTATTGCTGGCTTCATTGTCCTACAATTTGTAAACGAAAAAAAAGGGGAAAATGTCGCTGTAGAAATGAATGAATTTATGGAAAATTAGTAATTAGTAATTAGTAATTAGTAATTAGTAATTACTAATTATAAATTATAAATTATAAATTGTAAATTATAAATTATAAATTATAAATTATAAATTAAATATGAAAAAATACAAAATTCTCGCCCTCTTCTCTGGTGGTCTCGACAGCCTCATCTCAATTTTTTGGATGAAAAAGCTCGGTTTCGAGGTCATCCCAATATTTTTTGAGACTCCATTTTTCTCAAGAAAAAAGGCTCTAAAAGTAGCTACCGCAAATGGTTTCTATTTAAATGTCATTGATTTGACAGAAGCACATCTAAAAATGCTCACTTCACCCGTATACGGTTACGGAAAGCATTTTAACCCTTGCATTGATTGTCATGGTCTCATGTTTCGCACTTTAAAGGATTATCTTGAAGTCTACGATGCCGATTTTGTCATTTCTGGCGAAGTTTTAAACCAAAGACCTATGTCCCAAAGATATGACTCTATGAACGCTGTGAAAAAACTTTCCACAATAGGCGACCTTATAGTCAGACCACTTTGTCAAAAAAGACTCACGGATACCTTACCTATCAGAGAAGGCTGGGTCAACAAAGACGATTTACTCGACATTTATGGTCGTAGTAGGTCAGAACAGCTCAAAATCGCTGAAGAGTTTGGTCTCAAAGAAATACCAAGTTCAGGTGGTGGATGCCTTTTGACCGACAAAGGCTACACCAAAAGATTAAAAGAAATCATCGACCACAACCAGCTCGATATCCAAAACATCGCATTCCTCAAAGTAGGTAGACATTTCCGCATTAATGATACTCTAAAACTTATAATCAATAGACATACAAATGAACTCGACTACCTCCATACTATCATCAAAAACGAAACTATCATGAAATGCACTAGAGTCTCAGGTCCAATAGGCATACTAAACTCAGAGCTACCTATCCCCGAAGAAGCTCTAAAAATAGCTGGCTCTATCCTACTACGATACAACCCAAATGCCTCTGAAATTGAAACCATACACTATGGTAAACAATTTCACCTCACTCAAACTATAATCTGTAAAAGATTTGAGGACAACCAAATTGACCCGTTCCGAATAAATTGAGAATTAAGAATTAGGAATTAAGAATTAAGAATTAAGAATTATAAATTGTAAATTATAAATTGTAAATTATAATGACTTATCCACCCTAAAGCTTTCCTGTTGTAACCCCTTTATTTTTGTGTAAGTTAAATAGGGTACCTACAGGAAGGCTACAGGGAGGGTATAGGAAGCATTTATAACATATAAAAAAACAGAGAGTTATGAAATAGAGAGATGATTTGTCTATAATTTTAACTGGGAACGCAGGCATCTTGCCTGCAAAAAAAAAGAATAATCATAATTTGCAGGCAAGATGCCTGCGTTCCCAGTTGAAGTTACCGCTTGGATGGTTCGACTTTCCCCCCCCTGCCCCCCCCATAAATGTGGGGGGGAAAATCCCCCTACATATATGAGGGGAGTGAAAATCCCCCCACATATATGAGGGGAGTGAAAATCCCCCCACATATATGAGGGGAGTGAAAATCCCCCCACATTTATGGGGGGGGCAGGGGGGGGAAATTATTGTTCAGAACAGATAAATCAGTTCCCTACAAAAGGCGGAACGGATAAATTCGTTCCCTACATAACAAAAAGAGGGAGTTTTCACTCCCTCTCTTTTATTTCTGCATTCTGCATTCTTATTTCTGCATTATTGACATTTCTGCATTCTGCATTCTTATTTCTGCATTATTGACATTTCTGCATTCTGCATTCTTATTTCTGCATTATTGACATTTCTGCTTTCTTATTTCAACAGCATCGCCCTATTCACCCTCGTATACCCATCAGTTTGCATACGGATGAAATATACACCAGAGCCGACCTGTCTGCCATAATCATTGACACCATGCCAGATGACTTCGTGATTGCCTCTTTCAAGGATATCATCTACAAGAGTTGCCACATACTGACCTCTCACATTGTAAATCTTGATGCTCGCATGCTGTTCCTCTTTTAGACTAAACCGTATCGTTGTCGATGGATTAAATGGATTGGGGTAATTGCTCCTTAACTCGTTGATAAAGACTTCTGGAGTTTCATCACCCTCATCCGTAGTTCCATCTTCAAAGTCAAACACAAATGGATACCTGATTGACCCTGTCGTGCCACCCGGTATAGCCTGTATTGTTTCTTTCAAAGTTCGGATAGGCTCACCATTACGCCAGATTTTAAAGGTTATCTCTTCATCTGGGTCGACTGTTGAAATCAAAGGATATGTCCAAGTCTTGCCACTTGCATTAAACATTGGTGCCTTGCCACGAAGTTCATCACCGACATAAGCCGCTAAGACATAGTCTGGACTGATAGCATAACCTTTGGCATGGATATTAGCTATCACAAAATGACTGTTTGGCTTCACTTGGATGATTCCAAAGGGGTCACTCGCATCTGTAGTCTCATCTGACATTGCCATCATGGTCAAAGGCTCTCTATCTACCCTTTCGTAAGTGAAATTGTAAGCCATTGGTAAACGAATGAAACGGATAGTGTAGGCTTCGGAGGAGTTTAAAGTCAATGGTGTAGTATCATCGTCAAGCACCCATAGTCGTCTCATTGATTTTTGTCCAAGGTCGGTGATGTTTGGTATGTTTTGAGGGTCATTACCACCTGAGATAATCAGATTTGTTGAAATAGCATTTGGACTTCCAGGTGCAAGAGCTACATAAGTCCCATACCCTCTTGTATCAAAAAAGAGTTTACCGTTTAACTGTAAATCCTCATGAATTGGTAAAGATATGACATATTCTCTACTATTACCGACTTGGATACCATCAAAATAATGATAAACACCAGGAGATACTTCATGTCTCAATGAAACACCGAATAAGCCAAACTCCAATATTTCCAGCTCATCGTCTTCATTGACTACTAGCTGAGGATATTTTGTGTCATCAGAATTTATCTCAACACGATAAACGACAATACTTGCACTATTCCAAGTTGTGTTGTCTTTCAGATTCTTATCTGAAAAGATTATATAGTGAGGTCCTGAAGCACTTTCAAATTGATAAGTACTTAAATCGTTTGCTGAGTAAGATGCTAAACTAGTCATAAAACCTAACCAGCCTTGTGTTTCCATAATAACCATCAATGATGTGTCATATTGGGTTTCATTCAATATAGCTACAAATGGTGGGTCGATTTGATTGAAAGCATACTGGTTATATTCAAAAGTAGCCCTCGAATCAGCACCTGAAATTGCAAGTCCAACATTCAAATTTACCTGTATTCTCTTTGGTTCTTGGATATTACGAGCTTGGTCGTTTGATGGGGTGCCAAGACCAGTAGTATTAATCACTGTAAAGATTTCACCAGGTAAACCAGTAATAGCACCAGCAAGTCTATATATAGGAGCATTAGTAGCTATATCGGCATCAACACTTGCTTGAGTTGATGTTCCTGGGTCTATTTCTGGAGGTAGTATCTTGTAGGTCTGTCCGATTATCAAATCACTTATTCCCAATGGGGATGCATCTGCTCTCATGGGATAGCCAAGATACTGGTCTTCTATGATACCAAAAGCATGTGATTGAGTTTGACCAGCAATATTCTGAGTATTCAGCCAGAATCTTTTCAAGACATTATTGTAATCTGGAGTATTGTAGCGGATATTTAGCTCTGATGTAGTAGTAGAGGCATTTTGAATCCAGAAACCTTCAGTAGGGTTCATATACCTCATTGTAGATGCACCTACATGGTCTTCCTCTTGGAAAAAGACCCATGACTCATTGACTATCTGCTCTATATCAGGGTCATTGGCTACCATAGCTCTGGTCTGAGCTATCCTGCCAGGGCTGTAACCGACAAGGTTCCAGTTATTACCAAGTATAGTGATATTGGGATTAAATCTTGGCACAGAGGTGGCTGTCATATAGATATTGTTTGGAAGTGGAGTAGGAGGTAGACTTGGGTCAGGATTTTCAACACCTGTCCGAACAAAATATCCACCATAATGACTTTGATAGCCTGTTTCGTAACCGATTATCATATCTGATAATGCACCTGGAACCCAACCATAAGTAGCATTTCTCACATCGACTATATGTCCTACAATTGGATCGTTTGTTGGGTTAGAAAAAATAGGTGCACCGGTGTTAAGGTTGTATTGGACTTGATTTCTAAACACTCTCTGAACTGGTCTATCATCTGGTGGGAAGTCGAGATTGAAAGAAAGCAGATTCCAACCTGGTCTCAGAAGTTGCTTCTGTGTCCTTTCGATGTGTTCAATCATACCTGCTTGTGCATTTCCTAATGGAGACAGAATATATTCTATAGCGATAAATTTATCTGCAGTCAAGCTCAGGGTGCTAATGTCTAATGTCAGTGTTACAGGCTTTTCTGCTGTTGGGTCGTCCGGTAAAGAAACAACTTGATAATAATCCTTTGTCTGTATATCACCATAACCAGAGCTGGCAAATTGAGCAGCTGTTATCTGTAATGCCTGGACATTGCCACCATGCACTATTGGAACTGTAAAATAGCCAAACTCATTTGTCTTATGGTCGACATTGAGATCACTATTTAAAATGATAGTAAACTCACCATTGGTATAAGGAACTTTGTCTGCTAGATAAATCCTACCTGCAAGGAAATTTACTCTGAGGGTGGACTCAAAATTGAGACCATTGGGTTTTATAGTAGCTGGAGGAATCGGATGTTGGCTAAAAATCGGACCAGCATCGTTGATATATACAGAAAACTGAGTATCCCAAGGTGAATCCTCTGCAATATTATTGGGTTTAATTTGTCTTGGAGATACAGATCCATTAGGGTCAAAATTGGTAGTATGAAAATTTAGTCTTGATGAGTGAGGATTCAGTGTCAGACCATGTCCAGCCCACATACCGAATCTATAGTTACCATCAGAGTCAGTAATCCATTCCCAATGGTCACCATTTTCTACAAAGTCTGGAAAGACACTAGCAGAACCATAAGAATCTCCACTGTAATCATTTCCGACCAAGCCTTCTGCCCATTCAGAACCATCATAGTTTTCGATATAGCCCTCAAGTGCTACGACAGCAGCACCAATTATAGGGATAGGACCATTACGAGTGCCACCGATAGAGCCACCTGGGATGGATGCTACATCATAAGTCCTTGGAGTGTCATATAGAGTAGGTCCAGCTGGGTCATAAACTTTAAAATAGATAGTTTCACCAAGGTCAGCTGTGTTAACTGTAAGTGAGACATTACCTTGAGTATTATAAACCCTTGACCAGCCTCTCAGCTCCTCACGACCATTCACATTTACATAAGCAGCTACTACTGCATCAAAAGGAGCATGAGCGTGCACACCAGTCGAATTAACAATCCTTGCCCTTGCTTGAATTACCATTTGGTTGTATTGAACCCATGGCACGACCTTTGGTCCAAAGAAATCTGCTTCAGGGTCATCATCCCATGTTGGAAAAGCAGTATCAGATGAGAAACCTCTCAAAAGGACTGTTCTCGAAGCATTTTGAGTTGAATCATTTGTATTGAAAGCATAAACCACTAAATATGCTGTATGTTGTGTTATCCCTGCACCTGTATGATCAGCAGTATATCTGACAATTACATCAAAAGATCCATTAGGTGGTATGACAGTGCCAGGTAAAGGTAAATCAATGCCACCAGCTGCTCTATTAAGAATAGTAAATTGTGCTGCTGCTGGAAAGAAACCTCCATTTTGAATAACAGGAGCAACTGATGATAGAGTCAATGAAACACCACCACCATTTGTAAAGGTAAATCTTTTATCCACTGTTTCCCCATCTTCCCATTCACCATAATTAAAGGCATATTCTGGCTGAGCATCTGTTGCTACAACAATATGCCTCAGACTCGGATAAACCATAAGTCTATTTGAGAAATCTACCTCAAGAGTGATTCTCTTTGTAGGGTCGAGCTTGGATATAAAAACAATAGTATCTCCGTCCTCTACTGGGAGGATATTATTTACAAGACAGTGTTGAGCTTGATAATCTTCTGGTAAAACAGTAGGTGGAGTTCCAGGTCCTGAAGGTTCCACTCTCCCAAGTCTAAAAGTAGTATAGTAGATATGAGAATAGACATCAGTTTCAAGTAATAGAGCCTCTATGAAGTATTGATTATTTGTATTTTGGATAGTAACTTCTGTAAAATCTCTTGTAAACTCATTACTATCTGTAGCTCTGACTACTACATCATAAGGGACACTATGAGTAAGCGTTCTGACACTGGTTCCAGCATCGAGAGACACAGTCGCTACATCAGCAACTATCAAGACATCGCGGACACCAGAGACAAGACTTGGTGTATGCTGATGTGAACCTGGGAGCATAGGATGTTGGTAAACTACTTGACCAAGCCCTTGTTGATTTGGTTGGTGGAATATTGTGCTACCTACTGCAAGGTCATATCTTTGTCCCCAGAAATTGTTGTTTGCGGGGAATAGACTGCTGTGTTCGTATTTGAAATTTGCACCACGATTTGAAAGACTTAGACCAGGAGGTAAAGTATAACTATCTGGTAGCTCAAAAACAACAGTACCGTCTGTACCAAGAGGATCTAAAAGACTATCACCAGGTGCTCCACTAGAATCAGGATACTGATTTCTAAGAGCTTCTGTAATAATCAAATACTCCTCTTCATTTCCATTGAAAGTATTTTGATAGAGGTTGTTCCAGACGAGAGCTTGTGGTATGCCAAAGATAGCCCAGTTTCCGTGATTTGAAGCGATGATATTACGATAGATATACATAGCACCTGTAGTAGAGACATGGATAGCAGCACCTGCATATTTTGCCTTTATCTGCTCGTCATCATAATCAAGACCAGTTGGGTTTATATTGGGAACGCTATTTGCGGTGATAGTATTACCTTTCATATCACCAAAAAGGTCTGGATTTGTGCCAGTAAAATCACTCATATCTGGACCAAGGAAAACAGTTCCGCTATGATGATAAACAGCAGCTCCTCTAGCATCTACTCCAGTAGCGTGGTTGTCAGAGATAGCATTTTCATTTTGGAGATAGATTTGACTGGAAGGTGAGGCTGACTCTATGTAGAGAGCAGCACCGTTAACATTTCCTTGATGTCTGCGGATGATATTACCTTCCATATAAACGGGGTCGGTAGGGTGTAGTAGGACATAGATTGCGACAGCGTCTTTGTCCTCAGCGGTAGCGACACCGAGAGGACCGCCTGTAGTAGGTATCCATAAATTTGTAGAAAGGTCTCTACGGATATCGTTTTGGACAATATTGTCATAAAGACGGAGGTCGGCACTATGCAGTCTGAGAGTATTCTTTCTGTATCTATTGTTTGTGAAAGTATTTCCGATGATTTCAAGGGTGATAGCACTACCTGGTCTATAAACTTCAAAGATAGAGCCATTTTGAGCAGTATTATTGATGATAGTGTTAAAATTGAAAATTTCCATTGTAGGTGAGGAAATCACATCTTGGTCACCTCTTAATCCATTACCATTTAGGGTATAGTTTTCTATCCTATTCAGTGTAATTTCTTTACCGCCATGGATAGCAAAGCCAGTGGATGCGATAAATGGATAGTCTGTAGTATTTAGAGGCTCAAATCTATTCATTTCATTGGCATCGACGATAGAGATGTCTTGGGCAAGGATACCGCTGAGACCACCGCGTATTTCGTTACCTTGGATTATAGAACCGTTTGTGATGGCAGTTCCTGGCATGCCTGTGATTTTATTTCTTGTAACCTCTACTTTGTAGGTCGCAGTGCCAACATCGGCAAAGATACCATAAGCACCCTCTTGAGTAGGTCCACCAGCTGTGATTATGTTGTTGGAAATGACTGCCCCGTTTCTGATGCCGTAACCGACGGGACTATCGATAGTGTTTTCATCTACAGTAGCACCGATTGAGGCAAAGATAGCGTATTGGTTTTCGACAGGGTTAGTTCCTGGTAGGCTGTTTGAACTATCAATAGTATTTTTGACGATGACAGAGCCGTATCGGATAGCGTAGCCTACATGGTCGGTGATAGTATTAAAAGAAACATTGGCATCGAGTGGGTCTGCTGTGATAGCATCGGTGATAAAGATAGGAACGCCACCTGTTTCGGGTGGTGCAGGATGCATAGCTGCGTCTGATGCGTTATTTTCAATGATGTTGTTTTGGATAATAGCACCGTTTTGGATACCAAATCCTTGATTGTCATAAATTCTATTGTTTAGTATTTCAGCACCTACATCGGCAAGGATAGCACCTGGTCCAAGGTTTTGAGCTATGAGATTACCTCTGATGAGATGCCCGTTTCTGATAGCATAACCGAAATTTCTTTCATCAGCATTAAGATTTATATCTGGAGAGGGTGTTGTTGGCTTCGTTGTAGTTAAATCATAAGTGTATATGTTTATGTCCCAGTTACCAATCTTATTATTGGTAACTGTAGCACCAGGGTTTGACCAGATAACAGCATTGTCATTTCTAAGGATTTCTGTGCCTATACCAGTAAGGTCGTTGTTATGCACGACAGCCTCGCCGGGTGTTGGTGTGTCAATCCAGATACCATTGCCTTTGACATTTTTGATGGTAGAGTCTATTATCTGGGCATTGGGATTGCTGGTGATGATACCAGAGCCAAGGTAGAAATGATCTTCTGGTGCAGGTGGAGTGCCTGCATTGGCTATAAATAATCCGTCTATATAGATATTTTCAAAATAAACACCACCTTTGATAGCAAAGCCTTCTGAGGTGCCGACATCAGCGAAACCATAGTCAGGAGCAGTAACAGTGGGACCTCCAAAAGAAGTATTCTTGACACTACTATTGTTTCCTATCTCTATCCCATTGTGGACATTGATAAAGGTAGTATTGTCTATGTCGATATTCACTGGAGTGCCGCCCTCTGTAACACTAATAGGATTGATAGCGTTTTCAAAGATGACCCAGTCGAGCTTTGAGTCGACAGCATTAGGGTCTCTTGGGATAGAGCCATCAAAGAGGATACCACCCCATGTATTTGTAGTTCCATTGCTTGTTGGAGGGTCTACGCTCAGTGTGATTTCATCACCGCTATCACCTTCTATGACAATGTTTCCTTGAACTAATAGTGTTGTGTTTGGAGCAAAAGTGATTGTAACTCCTTCAGGTATAGTGAGAGTAGCATTTGGTCCTATGACAGGGTCATTAAAGAAATGATAATTCGTGCCAGGTCGTAATGTCCTATCGGCATTGATAGTGCCAGTGATACCTATCACACCATTTGAACCTGGGTCAGGCATAGTTGTGAACTGCCATGCAGGTAAACCTCCCATATTTGAGGGACCTTGTCCGATTGGCATGACATCAACTCGCCAATAATGCGTTGTGCCAAAATCTAAATCTCCGAGATACATTGAAGTTTCTGTTACTGCTATATCCCATACACCCAACGCTTCATCATGAGGTGGAAATGTAGTAGCTGTGAAGTCAGAAAATGTCGTGGACATTCTAAATCTATAATGCGTAATACCATCCCAATCTCTACTACCAGTGCTAAATGCTGATGTCCAAGCAAAATACTGGAATATCTGCTCACCTGTGAGGTTGTTACTTGGTGTGAGTAATGAATAGGCTGATACTGTCTGGGAAACTATTTCTGTTCTATCAAAAGAGCCATATATTGCACCTGGTGGGCTTATAGGTGGATTTGGATTTGCTACTGTTGTCAAATCCCAAGTAAGAGGTGTTGCCCAAACATAGTTTGGTACATATACACCTGTAACACTGTCGTTAGTTCCGATAAAAGCTCTAATAGTAAATGTTTGAGGGTCTGTATAGTCGCCTATAAAGACTTCTGAAACTTGCGCTGTAGCCAGCATTACAAAACCTACAGGGTCGTTATTTGAAACAATCCTGACCCAACCCTGATTTCCATTGACAAAATTAAAAGAGATGATTTCTGTCCTGTCATGCTGTCTTTTGTTTAATGTAACACCAGTAGTCGCTGTGATAGGTGTCAAATCTGTAGGGTATCCCAACCAGATAAAATCAAAATTGGTAGTAAAAGTTTCACCTAATGGTGGATACTGAGGATAGTCGGCAGCATAAACACTAATACGGATAGGACGAGATTGTGTTATCAAGCCATCGCCATCATCACTAGCATAAAACCATTCGTTGAGTTCTTCTTTGGTGAGGGGA
>Ga0099364_10012208_pt1 | contig 11617 bp, 10 predicted proteins | sample TergutTh196P3_FD_73070 | JGI IMG/M metagenome (GOLD analysis project Ga0099364, IMG submission 73070) | Microcerotermes parvus P3 segment gut microbial communities from Pointe-Noire, Republic of the Congo - Th196 P3 | ecosystem: Host-associated > Arthropoda: Insects > Digestive system > Gut ...
TGTCCCGTCCGGGTTCATGTGAAACATGATGCGCGAAAAATAATGCGGCAAATCGACATATTCCCAACGCAGGTACATGATGCGTCCATTGTTCAACATGGTCGGACACCAGTCCTGGTCCTGCTCAAAGGTCAACTGCCGGATCGTTTGCCCGTCCGGTTCGAGGCGATAAATCGTCCCGACCATGTCTGAACCACCGACACAAGGCACACCCATCATCGAAGCGGTTGAAATGAACGCCACCGAGCCGTCGGGAATGTAAATCCCCTCGGAATTGTCAATATCCGGTGCGACGGACGGTGTGACCTGGATCAGTGAGCCATCGGCCAGGTCCAGTTCGTGAACCTGCCAGGTGCGGTCTTCGGCCAGTGTCGTTACAAGTGCCCGTTGGGCGTCCCAATGAAGGCAAATATCGCCCACAAACGAGCCGTTCGGGTTTTCGACAATCACGTGGAACTCGCTACTCGGATCGGTTGGCCTGATTGTTCCGAGCGCGTTGCCATAGTTGCCTTTGCCGCGCTGACAGTTGGAAACCCAGTTGGCCATCAGTCCGTCGTTCTGCGCCCGCCGCACAAGCAATTGTTCGAACTGCATCAAAGGGTTTCTCAACAGCAAAGTGCGGCGAAACACGTCATATTCTTTTACGACATCCAAGGCTTTTTCGACATCGGCTTCTTCTTGCAGGTTTGCGCCGGTCAACGCCTTGTCCACTTTGTCTGACAGTGACTGCCACCGTGCCATTTCCGCATCGGCATCCAGGGTGCCGGGATATTTTTTCGCCATGTCGGCAATGTAGCGGGGAATGGCTTCGCGATTGCCAATGGCGAAAACGACATCGCGTCCCAGTTCGGCCAATCGTTCGTCAAACCGGGCTTTGGCACGCGCTGCCAGCCATTGTTGACGTTCCGCTTCCGAAGCAAACAATTCCGGATCGTCCGGGTTGCCGATCAGTTGCAACTCCGTATAGGCCGACCAACCGTTCGCCTTGTTGCCCGCTTTGGCAGGGGAACCGGCGTTGACACTGTAGGTTTGCCAGATTCGAAATTCGACCCAATCGAACTTTTCACCATCAAGAAGCGGCTTGCCCGATGTGTCGGCGAACACCGTCCCAACGGCTCCTTGGTTGGCACCGAGGATTCTGTTCCCGGAAGTCAGGGTGGCTTCTGCAGGAAAGTTGGGCATTTCACCGGGTTTTTCAGAATGATTTGCCAGGCGGATTTCAAAGTCCTGGTTGCCGCGCTGATCGATATTCGCCGAAAAAACGGCGATTTCCTGAATGGTGCGCGGCTTGCCGAGATAGTAAACGATGGTCGAGGGCGAACCGGAAATGCTGACACGCCCGTTGCCGCCCAGTTGACCGGCGCGGCCATCGGTCAACTCCCGGGCACCGGAAACGTGGTCCGCCTTGACCAACCGGGCCCCGGGCATGGTCAGCAGATTAACGTCATGGTTCTGTTTGATGACCCGGGCAAATTCGTCAAAGCCGTTTCCCGAACCGTAATTCCTGGTATTTCGCTCGACTTGAGCAAAAACACTTCCTCCGGCAATCGCACAAATCAGTACAACAGCCGAGCAATACAGTGATTTCTGTGTCATAAACCTTATCCTTACTTTCAGCGAGATGGATTCATTGAGGCAGAGTCAGACAACAACAGATTCCATTGTAATCAATGATGAGTGAAATTCAATCTCTCTCGTAAGCACTTGACGGAAAACACAGTTGCTCCGTGTGAAACCCTCTCATTTCACCACGCCAAAAAATGAGGTAATGAGGTTGTTCTTGTTTGCGCGATTCTTGTCACTGAGGTTGTTTTGTTATGAAAATAAGGTAAAAATGAGGTTTTGTCGGCGGTCACGGCGTGACCGTGCCACCTTGGTTGCAAGGAAAACGAGCCATGGTCAATTACGAAGTCCCGCGATGTTCCAAAATATGTGCGACAACCAGTCGCGAGTTGAAGCCGGGCGAATGGTTTTACTCCGTGTTGTTTGCGGCCAACGGGGACATCCGGCGGCTCGACTACTCGCAGGACGGATGGGAAGGTCCGCCTCAACATGATGCTGACAGCGGCATCGACCTGATTGGTTACTGGAAATCGCGGTTGCCAACACCAAATGACAATAAGATCAAACTCGCTCCGAACGACATTTTGCTTAATCTGTTCGATCAGTTGGGCGACCAACTCGACAAGCAGGATATGCGTTACGTCCTCGTACTACTGTTATTCCGGCGGCGCATTTTGCGACTGGAAAAGGAAGAAACGGATGTGGAATCCGGTTGCAAAACGATGACTGTCTATTGCCCCAAACGCGAGGCAACCTATCGCATTCCTGTGACCGCCCCAAGTGGTGAACAGATAGAACAAATGCAGGACACTCTGGCCGGGTTGCTTTATGCAGGGTAATCAGAGGCTATTTGGAAGTTGTCATTTTCATAACATGATATTTCGTTGTTTCCACCGTTTTAAGTGGCGATTGAATTTGGGTAGGTTGCAAAAACTGGCTGTGGTATCAAGTAAAAAAATGCCATAATTCGCTATGTTTTTTCAGAACAAGGAGGTGGAATGATGGCCACAGGGACAGCAACGTCGCCATCCCTGCGTGAAAAATGTACCATAGTTTTGGCGAAAACCTGAAGAGGACTACCTAAAGCCGATTCACACCTTCGTATTTTACCAAAACCGATGCCACGATGAAGCCCGATAAATCTTATATCACAATAATACTTCGGCGGCTGAAGAAAAAATACCCGGACGCGGTCTGTTCGCTGACCTGGCGTGATCCGTTGCAGCTTCTTGTCGCCACGATACTTTCAGCGCAATGTACTGATATAAGAGTCAATATTGTCACGCGGGATTTGTTCCAAAAATATCGTTCGGCGCGGGATTTCGCCACAGCGGAACTCTCTGAATTGGAAAAAGATATTCATTCGACCGGGTTTTATCGCAACAAGGCCAAAAACATCAAAGCCGCCTGTACGATTATCGACGAGCAATATGGCGGCGAAGTCCCGGCGGGGATGTCCAAGCTGATCGCACTGCCGGGCGTGGGACGAAAAACGGCGAACTGCGTACTGGGTAACGGGTTCGGCATTGCGGCCGGCGTGGTTGTCGATACACATGTCGAACGCTTGTCACACCGGCTTGGACTGTCTGAATCGAACTCGCCGGAGAAAATCGAACAGGATTTAATGCAAATTTTCCCCGAAAGCGAGTGGATCGACATCAGCCACCGCTTGATTCTGCTTGGCCGGGAATCGTGTCCCGCCAGAAAACCGAAGTGTAATTCCTGTGTCCTTGGCGACATTTGCCCACGTGTGGGAGTGGGCTGTAGTCAGTAGTTCCCGGCCACAGTTACATTTGCGGCTCCCAATTCGGGCGATCTTCTGCCGTTGCATCTCTGATTTTTTCACTCAACAACCAAAATGCTGTAAACCGGCACGGAATCAACGGTCAGCGTGGCTTTGCCGTCGGCGAATTCGAAATCGCAGGCTTTGCCTTCGGGTTGAAGCATGATACGTTGCGGTTTGTCGTCGCAACGGATGACGATTTGCAGTGGTCCGACCGGTTCGATTTCTTCGATGATCCCCGCGTCGCGATGGTTACCCGAGGTGTTGACAAGATGCACCGTCAATTTGTCGCCGAGTTGACTGACCGAAACATCGACCCATTGCGAACCGGTCACTTCGGCTTTCGGTTCGGGGAACAGTTTTTTAGCTGTTTCATTGACGATTTTGCGGATACCTTCACTTCCGGTTCGCGCGTATTCCTGACCGATGGAGGCAGGCAGGAACGCGGCCTCGCCCCGGCCTCGTGACTTGACAACAACCGACTCGGTTTTTGTGATGTCATCACCGAATACATCAGTAAACAACGCGGTCGTTTCCGGTCCGATGACAAACAGTTTGCCGCCGTTTTCCACGTAGCGCACCAGATCGTCGCGGAACGTTGGTTGCAGGTCATTCCATTCCGGCACAACGATCATCGGGAAACGTTCCAGGTTACGCCCGAGTGTGTGTTCCGTCACCACATCGACGCTGTACTGCAATTCGAGCAGGCATTGCAACACGCCGCGCAATTTCTCATTGTCGCCGTATCGCGCAAACAGTCCCGGCGCATTGCGCTGGTAGGCATCCGTCGAATACAGCACGGCCACTTGTGGAATCTGGATGGAACGGAAGCAATACGGCTGACGCTCCCTTGCAAATTTCGCAACTTCGGCCATGACGTCCATTTCGTTCAGTCGCACGCTGCCGTCACGGTTTTGCGTAAAATACGCCTGAAATCCGCCGCCCAGTGCGAGAACAACCGCCGCTTCACGTTTCAGTTGCACGGCGGTTTTTTGCTGTCGGGGATGGGGATTGTAGGAAAAGCTCCAGGCCATCAGGTCCCACGGCACGCCCTGGTGAACGAGAAAACGTCCGGAATAGCGGGCGGAATTGACGCTGTCATTGGGTGAATAGTCGCCTGAGAGAAAATCGACCGCCACCGAAACCGGTTCCGGCATGTGATCGGTAAAGGCCCAGTTGCCGCAAACCTGGAACGCCGGATACTGGCTCCGCACCGCCGCGACGTAATGCCGCATGTAACTGCGAAACGCCTCACGGTGAAACTGCATCCACTCGAACCAGTGCGCATCGCCCGGCCCGCGCGGGATGGTTTCAATGCCCGTCGTTTCGCGGAACAGCTTTTGCGCCCGTTCGCCGTAATCGGGCATCGTGGCCCAGCATTCGCCATCGACCCATATCCCATCGACCTGATATTCCCCGGCCAGTTCCCTGAGTTGCGGAATGAGAAGCTCGTCAACGTATGGCCCAAACACCGAGGTCATGTTCTTGTTGGGATTGCCCGCCCCGTCGATGGCGGCCCAGTCCGGGTGCAATTCGATCGCGCGGCTGTCCCACACGCCGGAATAGTGCATGTAAAGCCCGACACCGCGTGCCGCCGTCACGTCACGCCAGACACGCAACGGATCGCCGACGTAGCCGGGCACCTGATTGCCGGCTTTCGTCGGGTAGCTCGTGTAACCCGCGTGTCCCTTGCAATCGCATTGCAGGTAATCCGGCTGCACCAGGTCAATGATCGTATTGATCATTTCCGGCGTCGTGTTTTTGCCAACTTCGGTGCAATCGGGGCCGGCATGAAAATCAAAGTGGATCCCGAAAAACGAATCCGCGCGTTTCAGGCGTTCCTGGGCATTTGCGATGCCCGAGAGAAAAAACAGTGCGCTGATAACCAGCGCACATGGCAACAGGGTGGTGGTTTTCATTTTGTGCTCCTTTGTGTTGTGAGTGACAAATGTTGAGTCTTGAGTGACGAGGGACAAGCCGCGTCACCCTGCGACGCGCATAATAGAATGAACGGCCACACCGCGACCGCCACATCCCTGTAACCAGCAGGACTTTATGGAATACGTGATCGGTAGAACGGTCGGCGTGTTTGCAGGATTTGCCCGGATGACGCGACCAGACTATTATGCATGACCAACACTGATTTTTCAATCAGGGGGTAATCGTTTTATCACCGGGTCCGGTCAATTCAAAATCGACCTTCATATTCTTGCCTGATTTGACGGTGGCCGCCAAACCCGATGTATTGGGATTGGTGTACTCTTTCGGGAAAACATAACCATAAATTGGAATTTTTGCGGAATTTGGATATGCAGGCGGAGGCGGGTCCATGCGGATCGGATCGCTTGTTTTTTTAACAATGGAAACCAAATATTCCCCCTCTGTCGTACCACTTCCCACTTTTGAGGTTCCTTGCAGAAGCGTCAAACGATATTTTCCTGAAGAGTCGGTCTCTCCGGCGGCAGACATGGCAGTTGACCCATCGACCTTGGGTGTAAACGTTACCATAGCCCCGGCAAGCGGCACACCCTCGTGCTGAATTGTTCCTTCCACATAATTGACTTTGGGGCCTTTCTGGCATCCACACGCCAAAAGACCAATCATGATGAAAAAAAACTGTATGCAATGAAGTTTCATAAGGTATTCCTGTCCTGTATCATCAAAAATATCAAACCCAAGTACCCCAAATCATTGGGATTCATTGCACTCCGCCAAATCTTGTTCTGCATGTGAGCCCACAGAAACGAAAGCGTCTTGGACGCATCGGGAAAGCAAAACATGAACCGGCGGAGTAACAGAATGGATTAACTCAAGTTTTGCAAGACTTTCTTATCAAACAGTCTTTCCTTGAGTGAAGGTCTGAACACATCAATCGATGGTGACACTTTCGCTTCCATTGGCACTTCCCATTGCCCCCCAAATTCCCCAGTAGGAATTGCCGCCATTCCTTTGATTGGCAGGGATGGAATCCAGGTTATTACCACAATTGACGGTATCGGAAACAAATGAGGCGGAGCCATCAGAACGAGAAACATTAACACCACCGGTATGAAAACCGCTGGCAGTAATCAGGGCATTGTTGACCATTGGGTAATCACCGCTGCCGCCGCAACTTGGAGCGTTTGGCGGCAAAATCGTGTAAAAATAGTTGAACACAGTTTCGGCATCGGACCAGCGATTTCCCAATCCATCGCCGGGTTTTTGATGATACGCAACACTTGGACCAAACAATGCCCCGGATTTCGTTACCAAGCATTCGCCTGGACGAAAATCACCGGCATTCGTAATTTCATAAGCGATCCCTCCGATCACTTTCTGTGTTCCACCGGGAGGAGTCGTCGCCACTTCCGCAAGGTAAATGGTGTTTGATGTTCCGTCAGAACAGGTTGCCAAAGTAATCTTCTTCCCGTTACGATTATCTTCAGTGATACCCATCCCGAACATCCCCCGCATACCGGCCTCAGCATCGTCATGAGTGCCAATCCGCACGTCACCGCGGGAACCGTGATAGTTTAATTTTCCGGAGGGATTGTTCGAGGCCGCTTCGCCGTCCGATGGGCAAATCAACGCATTGATCGTGGTTGCAACAAGATTCACATTGCCGCTGCCGGGATTAAACGTATTTGTCCAGGGGCCAAGTCCATTGGGTTGTAATTCTTTGGCCTGCTGAACCAAGTCCGCCATTTGCTGTTGCTCGAAATACGGCATGAGTTCCGAGACGAATCCCCAGCGGTTCACGCCAAACCGGTCGGGAGAGGTTAGCTTTTGGATTGCCGTGGCGGATGACTGGGCCCAACCCGCTTCCGGGAAATAATTGTGAGCCGAGTGGAAATTATGGGCCGCCAGCGTCAATTGTTTCAGATTGTTCGTACACTGCATCCTGCGTGCCGCTTCGCGCGCCGCCTGAACAGCGGGCAAAAGAAGGGCGATCAAAATTCCAATGATCGCAATAACCACGAGAAGTTCAACAAGCGTAAAAGCTCTTAGGTTGCCCCCCCCCCATCTTAACATTCAAATACTTTTTCATTTTTTTGTCCTTTCAAAATTGAAGGTAAAAACGATGTAACGCATCCAAAAACAAGGCGGTACGTTACCCTGAAACTTGACGTGATGTTCATTTGAGGTGAAATCCAGGGCATTTCCTCCTCAAAAATCCCGCCGAATTCATTTGATGAGACTTGTTTGGAAACCCCGAAATGGGGATTGATCTGCTTTTTCAAAAAAACGAACATCATGGGTAAAACAGGCATGATTTCGTGAAGTTTCCAATATAAATCCAATATAAATCCAATTAAAATAACAGATTGACATTAGCAGATTGCAGTATTAAATCAATATTAAATCAATGGGGGGATAAAAAATTATTTCATCGATTTTCGTTCAAAATCCGCAACCAATGACAAAACCTTCGTGGTGAAAAAATACAGATATTCGCTCTACTCCGGCGGGGTACTTGTTCTACCCTCGCGGGATACTCATAGTAACCTCACGGGATCAATTTTTTTGTGGCGAGTGGCAGTGCAGCTGGTAAATTCGGTAAATCTGACAACATTTTCCGGGAAATCAAAATAAGTGGACACAAGTACATGTACTCATAAAATGACTACAAAACCCGGAACCACTGCAAAGCATTTGTCAACACACGGAATTGCTGGAACAGATACCTCTGCACTTTTCATTTTTCACTTTTCTCTCTCAACTCGTGTCGTAGCGTTTCGGCTTCGGCGGCGCGACCGAGTGTGTCGAGCGTTTCGACTGCCCGCTGGAGTGAATGCCGGGCGAGAGGTAGCATGTTCGGCGTATCGATTGGAATGTGCAACCAATGGGTGATGGCGTTGTCCGGCTGATCGAGACGGGCGAAAGCTTCACCCAAAAGATAATGAGGCCCCGATCGCAAATCTTCCGGCATGGCATCGAGTTGCCGTTCCCAACTTATAGTCTCAGCAGGGGTTGCTTCGACGAGCCGCACCCGCCAAAGCTGGGCCGTTGCCAACGCGGCAATCGATGGATTGTTCGATTTTGCCAGCAATTGCAGGGCTTCAACCGCCTTGGCACGATTGGCCGTTGTCAGCGACAGTCCGGCACTGAGCAGTTGACATGCAGGATAGTTCGGGCGGTCGAGCCACATTTCGCCAAGTTGTTGATAAACAAGCGATTGCGATACATCGACATTCCACGGCAGTGGAATACAGGTAAGCCAGGCAGGTTCAGGATCGGACTCCGCCAAAGCGAAAAACTCGCTGCACGCCCGTTCCTGTTCGCCCAACGCGACGTAAGCCTGGACAATGACAGACGTTTGCTGACGCTTGACCCAATCACGTTTTTCGACGTTTCTGGCCACAAGATAATTGTCAATGGCCGCCCGATAGTCGCCGTTGAGAAAGGCTTGTTCCGCATTGACTTGCGCATTTTCTTTGGTTGTTCCAAAATCAATCACGCGATCAAGAGGAATCGTAATTTCCTGACCATGATTCGGACGAAAAACCAAGCCATCCCGCCCGGTCAAATTGACGATTTCGCCTTCAATCCGTTGTTCCACAGACAAATCAGTACGAAAAATGGCGTAATCGTTGTTCGAGCGATTTTGCGAAAACAGGAAATTTTGAAAAAATAAACTCGAGGCAATGAAAATATGGATTAACGAAATGCGACAAAGTCGTCCTTTGATCTTTCGTGTCATCCTGTCAAACACACAGCAGATGGAGAAACCCATTTTCGCCTTTTTTCTGATACAAACCCAGTCGCGGTGCTTCCGGGTTGATCATAGAGAAGTCACACATCCAAGTTCATTAACATGACAAGCGCAAGAAAAAATGATCGGGCGATGATAACCACCCGATCTCCAATGTCAAATTCGTAAAGTACTCTCAGGATACTGCAAGCTTCTTCATACGGCGTTTACGCCAGGAAGCACCGGCCAATCCCATACCGCCAAGTGACCAAAGCAACAACGTGGCAGGCTCTGGAACTTGACCTCCGCCCCCTCCGCCGCCGTAGGCAAGATAATAGAAATCCTGCGCATTACCATTACTATTGGTTCTCACATCCATAATAAACGTATAGTAACCTTCCATAAAGGCATAAGACTGGTTGGCATTGTAAGCTGTCAGCCAGTAATCTCTACTTGCATTGATGTCGAGAAGACTGCGCAGGGTAGCGTTCAATGTCCAATCGCCCGTGACCGTATTTGTATTCAATTGGTGAAGAAGCGTTTGCAAACCTGTACTGGTGATCATCCCCGTTGCGTATTGTTTGAACAAATAGGCGGAAGCAACCGACAAGACCGCTCCGGAAGTGTTTGTTGACCGGCCGGTTGCCGCATTATAACTCAATGTTGCGGTACCGCTTGAGGCAACCGTGCCGACAGTCGGTTCAGCACAAAAGGATTGGAAATAATTGTTACCCGAGGTCACACCGGAGCGGCTCGAATCGAAGGCATTAATGTTAACCTGGGTAGTCCCCGAAGCCGTTGTAAACGTGCCTCCGGCATAAGTAAACCTGAACCCTCCCCCTGCCCCTGGGTTCATTGAGTTAAACTGGCTGACAACATCACTTGCCGATAAATCGGCAAATGCTGACACACTGGCAGCAATCATCAGGGCTGCTGCAACTGGGATCCAAAACTGTTTGTTCATAGTGTACCTCTTGAAAATTGGTGTCTAAAGTAATCTGTTGACCTGTTGTGAAAGCTTTAATACTTTAACATGAAAAAACAAAATGTCTTTTCAAAATGATTGCTGCCAAAAAACCGATTCGCATGTGTTTTCGTTGCTTCGCTTCGCAAAAACGAATTCTTTTGCATCATTGGCCCATTTGGAAGCACCAGTATTAGTTTTGACTATTCTACACATAATTGTTATCAATTGGAAGCCCCAAGACGTGATTATTGGAGAAAAAAATGGTTTTTTCCATAATAAGAAAAATTGATAAAATCTTATTTTTTTTGATTTCAACTTGTGGATGGTCCCAATGATGTTCGTGTGCAACATTCGATATAAAATAAACAAATGAAAAGCATTGGTTCCATTGAAAAGAAGAAATAATTTGGGAGACATGAAAAAAATCGGGAGCTTAGGCATCTTGCACAAACAATCCCGAAAAATACGATATTTCCATCATTCGCAATTCATATCAAAACGTTTTTTTGGGAGATAGCCGCAAATCCCAGTCGCATCAAGAAAGAGCATGTTTCTTCATGCGGCGTTTGCGCCAAGAAGCACCAGCCAGTCCCATGCCTCCAAGTGTCCATAACAAGAGACTTGCCGGTTCGGGGACTTGACCGCCGCCACCACCATCGCGGGTGACGTAGAGGACGTCTTGCCGGGCTTGGGATCCCGGCATTCGTGTTAGGGCAGTATCAACAGATGTATTCATCACGAACACCTTATAATCGTCCATGAAATTGCCATAGTTGACAGTCAGGTCGTAGGCGGCATACATGTCAAAGCCCGTTCCCGACAAGGCACTGTTCAGATATGAATAGTACTTGTTGTCGGTAATACTGCCACCTCCAACGGTCGGCTTTCCTTGAAGATACCAGATCATGTTTTGAAGTGCAATCGCGTCCGCTGTGCGTGCCGCATCTGTTCCAGTGTAAGCGTAATTGAGTGCTCCGCTGGCAAACTGTTTGTAGAGAAATGCCGCTCCAAAAGTCAATGATTCACCTACATAACCATTGGCCGCAACTGGGGTTGTCCGGGTAAAACGGCTCGCAACATAACTCAATTGTCCTTGTGATTCTTCACCGACATTCATTAAAATATCCGGTGAGACACAAAATGTTTGGAAGTAGTCTTTGCCACTGATTGTGCCTGCCGTGCCAAGGGCACTGTTGTAAGCCGAAAGGTCAGGCATCACATTTCCATCTGAGTTAAGCAAACGCATTTCGCCAGCACCGGGAGGTACTGAGTAATATTGGTCGTTATACATTTTGAAAACAAAACCCCGATTGGAGTTCATGGAATTGAAACCACTGACAATGCCACTAACATCGGCAAAAGTGAAGGTGGGAGCCATTGCCAACAAAAATGCCAGCAAGAAGTGCAGGAAAAGTCTTTGATGTTTCATAACTGATTTTCTCATAAGTATTGTTCAAGACGGGTGGGTTTATGCAAACAACTAAATTTGCAACAAGGTATTAGTTTTGTCAATATTTTGTTCAGAGCAACAGGAAATGTCAATAAAAAAACCAGAATAAGCACAATAAAACATTATTTCATATTATACAGTTAATAATATCTATAAAATCTACCAGTGTCTATTTTGACTTGA
>Ga0099364_10012209_pt1 | contig 11617 bp, 11 predicted proteins | sample TergutTh196P3_FD_73070 | JGI IMG/M metagenome (GOLD analysis project Ga0099364, IMG submission 73070) | Microcerotermes parvus P3 segment gut microbial communities from Pointe-Noire, Republic of the Congo - Th196 P3 | ecosystem: Host-associated > Arthropoda: Insects > Digestive system > Gut ...
AAAGAAACGAAGCGTCATTTGCCGTTGCTCTTCCAACTCAGCAGTCCGGGCAACCTGGCTATATGACAGAAAACTGACACTCCGGCTAATATGCCAGACGCTTTCCGATATTTTAGTCCCGGCATCGAGCAACCCGACATGGCCGTAGCCGCTTAGTCGTTGTACCAAAAAATAATTCAGCCGCGCCGTCAAGCCCTCCGCAAGATTATCGGCGCTGCTCCATAATCCATAGACAAACATCTCTTTCAGTAACTTCCGGATGGAAGGGGGGGCAGATTTTGTTTCGGTGGATTGGCGAAAGAAAAACGGAAGCATTAACAACAGACTTGCAATCCATGCTAAGCCATTCGTCGCATACAATCCCCATACATAGCCTTTGGCATCACGTATGCCGGCCACATAGTAAATAAAAAGCAAACTGAAAAACAGCAAACCGCCCTGAATCAGAAACGTGATATTGAATCCGCGGATATGGTCTTTCCCCAGTAAAATGCGCGAATGAATGGCAACCAATGACAGGATGACAGCCAGGCAATACACATCCGTCTCAAAGCCGGGGGGCAACATCCCAAATAGTTTCATGCCGCCACAAGCCACAGCCGAACCAATAAAAGCCCACACATAAGCAGGCCAGCACACATATCGGAAATCATACCGGTTCATAAAGTAGACAATCGTATTACCACAGAGCACACTGTTGAAAATCACAGCAATATTGGCCGAAGCGTAGATCACCCCCGCCAACCCCATGCCACTAACTCCCAACACTTTGCCATTCACAAAAATCAACAGCAAATTCAATGCAGCGACAATATAGCGCACTCCTATGGTACCAAGTATTCTTTTCAACATAAAATTATTTAATGATGAATAATTGAATAACCGAATAACGGATGAATATAATTTTCAAGTTTCAATTTTCAATTGATCGAGGATTCGTATAAATAAATCTATCGCTTCACGGATTTCGGAAAGACGAATATATTCGTTCGCTGTGTGGGAACGTGATGAATCACCGGGGCCCATCTTTACCGTCGGGAAGTTCATTAGCGATTGATCGCTTAACGTCGGCGAACCAAAAGGCGTTTTTCCCAATAGGATGGCTCGCTGCACAAAGGGATGGTTCGGGTCGATACGCGATGAATTCAGACGAAAGCCGCGGGAAACCACTTCGCAAGCCACCTGTTCTTTTATTTCGCGGTAAAGTACCTCGTTGGAATAAAACTCATTCGTACGGATATCTACGGTGAATTCACAACAATCCGGTATCACGTTGTGTTGCGTTCCTGCCTTTATCAGCGTAGTTGTCATCTTCACCGGGCCTAACAAATCGCTTTGTTTCGGAAACGTAAACCCATGAAACCAATGGATATCTTTCATCGCTTCGGCAATCGCATTTATGCCTTCATTACGGGCAGCATGTCCCGATACGCCACGACTGATGCAATCCAATACCATCAAGCCTTTTTCAGAAATCGCAGGTTGCATGGCGGTGGGTTCGCCGACAAGACCAAACGTTATCGGTGGAAGTTCTTCCAAGACACATTCGACGCCGTTTTTCCCCGAAATCTCTTCCTCGGCAGAAGCTAAAAAAATTAAATTATAAGGCTGTTTTTTTGCGCTTAACCGGACGTATGCTTCATATAAAGCCACCACACTTGCCCCTGCATCGTTACTGCCCAAGCCATACAGGCAATCATCATCCTCTTCGGGCGTAAACGGATCTTTGTCCCAACCGGCGACAGGTAACACGGTGTCGATATGCGAATTCATCAGAATGGTAGGTCGTGAGGAATCGAATCCCGGTGCAATACACCACAGGTTATTTGCTTTACGGCGTACCTGATGACCGGCTTTTTCCCATTGAGATTGCAGAAAATCTGCCACTTTCGTTTCTTCTCTGCTAAACGAAGGCCTGCTTATCATCTCCTTCAAAAGGTCGATTGCTTCGTAAAAATGTTCCATACTGCTATTGTTTAAAGTTTATCGTTCTTAGAATCGCCCTTGAGTTAAATTGCATCTATTGATTAAAAATCATGTTATTAATTTTTCAACCTGCAGACGGTCTTTATTCAATTGCGTTATTAAAGCATTATGGTTGTCAAATTTCCGGTTTTCACGCAAGTAATGAAAAAATTCAACTTCTATGCTTTGCGTGTAAATCGTCCCCGAGAAATGCAGTAAATGTACTTCAACTGATACTTGTTCGCCGTCTAATGTCGGACGATTTCCGATAGCGAGCATTCCCTTGTAACGCGCCTTGCCTACATATACCCAAACGGCATATACACCCTGTCCCGGCCAAACCTTAAAAGGTTCTTCAATCTCAATATTAGCGGTAGGGAACCCCAATGTCCGCCCAACCTGACGTCCACGGACGACATTTCCCTTTAACCGGTAAGGATATGTCAATAACCTTGCCGCTTCTTCCACCCGACATTCCGACAATAATTGCCTGATTTGCGACGAACTCACCGCTCTTTCTTTCCGATTGTAGGACGAAGCACACAAAATCTCCATTCCGCAGGTCTTGCCATATTCCACATATTCATCGAATCCATCGGTACGATTATGGCCGAAACGATGGTCGTATCCAATCAACAAACTGTTGACATGCCACTGTTCGGACAGGATTTTTACGATGAAATCGTGAGCCGAACAAGTAGACAGTTCGGGCGTGAAATCCATCACCACACAATAATCGACTCCTGTGGTAGCCAACAACTTTAGTTTTTCATCCAACGAATTGAGAAGTCTTGGTTGGTAACCTTCCTGTAATACAATACGCGGATGAACCGGAAAAGTAAAAATGACTGTTTTCATTCTTCTTTCTACGGCTAATTGTTGCATCTCCCGGATAAAGTAACGGTGCCCTACATGGACTCCATCGAAAAAGCCGACAGCAGCCATCCATTTCGTTCTTTTTCGCTCGTTTGTGTTATGTAAGATATTCATTGTGCAAAGATAGGAATTTTTCAATGTTGTGCATTTTATATTTTTTATTTATTTTTGCTCACTGTAATCTGCAGAAAACCGAAATATGACTTTTTCCGAACTGATTTCAATCGTAAGCGGCTGGTTATGGGGGATGCCTTTCATCTTAATTTGTTTGGCAACAGGCTTGTATTTCTCTTGGCGGACACACTTTTTACAGGTGCGTTATTTTAAGCAGATGCTGCAAATGCTGTTTCAGGGTAAATCGTCGTCGTCAGGAATTTCCTCCTTTCAAGCATTTAACCTGGCTCTATCGGGACTGGTAGGAACAGGCAATATTGTAGGAGTTGCTACGGCAATCGCCTTGGGAGGGCCGGGCGCCATTTTCTGGATGTGGGCCATCGCATTCTTAGGCGCCGGCACAGCCTACATTGAATCTTCTCTCGCACAGATTTATAAAGAAAAAATTGCAGGAAACTACCGGGGCGGACCGGCTTATTATATATTGAAAGGTATCCGGAACAGACCTTTTGCTTTCGTTTTTGCTTTCGTTACGATTGTATCATTAGGTTTATTGATTCCCGGAGTGCAGTCAAGCGCTATCTCTAATGCTTTCAATACTTCGTTTGGCATAGACCTTCGGATTACTGCCGGAATCGTAGTTTTATTGCTTGCGTTGGTTATTTTCGGGGGCGTGAGGCGCATCGCCCGCGTTGCAGAAATTGTTACACCCTTGATGGCAATCGGTTATATCATTGTTGTGGTCATCATCTTGATATTACATTATGAACAAATACCCGGCACATTTCTATTGATTTTTAAAAGCGCTTTCGGGCTTGAGCAAACATTTGGTGGAATGGTGGGAGCGGCAATCAGTATGGGAGTCAAACGCGGTATCTTTTCCAATGAAGCCGGACAGGGAACCGCCACCCATGCAGCAGCAGCCTGCGAAGCGCCGCATCCGGCCAAACAGGGTTTACTACAAATCTTTTCGGTGTATATCGATACATTAGTCGTATGTACAGCTACCGCTTTGGTGATTTTGATAACAGGGGCATACCAGGTTTTTGATTCTGCACAGCAGGTAGTTTTTAGTGGTCATGGGATGCCAGAAGCTGTTCTCGACTACGGGCCGGTTAATACACAAATGGCAGTTGATACGACACTACCCGGATTCGGTTCGGGTTTTGTGGCTATCGCCCTTTTCTTTTTTGCTTTCACTACACTTATAAGTTATTATTTTCAGTCGGAAACGAATATCTATTTTTTAGTTCGCAAGAAGAAAGCCATATTTTATGCGATTAACATTTTACGGATAACGATGTTGACTGTCACTTATATTGCTGCAATCAACCCGATGACATTAGCATGGAACATGGCCGATATAGGTATCGGATTGATGGCCTGGCTCAATATAATCGCTATCCTACTCCTGCGAAAAGTTGCATTCAAGGTCTTTGCCGATTTTGAACAACAATACAAGTCAGGGATTAAATACCCTGTTTTTCGTGCTGACATAGTGGGAATAGAAAATGCGGAAGTCTGGCGTCAATGAAAAAAAATCAAAAATAAAGTGTTGTGTTTCGAAGAAATGTTTTACCTTTGCAGGCCGATTATTATCAAAAAAGTTAAAATGTTAGTTTTTAGTGTATTGTTTTCCTTACGTGACAAAAGGGTGATACAATACAGGGAAGCGTAGTATTAATTAATTAAAAAAGTTTTAGAAAGTGGATACTTTAAGTTATAAGACCATTTCTGCGAATAAAGCAACTGCAAAAAAAGAATGGGTTGTTGTCGATGCAACAGACCAGGTGCTGGGACGTTTTTGCTCGAAAGTAGCCAAGCTGTTACGCGGTAAATACAAACCCAATTTCACCCCGCATGTCGATTGTGGTGATAATGTAATAATTATCAATGCAGAAAAAGCCGTTCTGACCGGAAATAAATGGACCGATCGTATTTATTTGAGATATACCGGTTATCCGAGCGGACAACGCGAATATACGCCTGCCATGTTGAAAGCAAAAGGAGACGACCAATTGTTCCGGAAAGTTGTCAAAGGCATGTTACCCAAGAATCGTTTGGGAGATAAGTTACTCAAAAACTTATATGTGTATGCTGGTGATGAGCACAAACATCAGGCTCAGACACCCAAGTCAATAGATATAAACTCACTTAAATAATTGTATGGAAGTAGTAAATGCAATAGGAAGACGAAAAGCGGCTGTCGCTCGCGTATATGTCAGTGAAGGAAGCGGTAAAATCTTGATCAACCGTCGTGAATTGATAGAATATTTCCCCTCACCGATACTTCAATTTATTGTGAAACAGCCACTGAATAAACTGAACGCTGCCGAACAATATGATATCAAGGTCAATCTTTTCGGGGGCGGTTTCAAAGGTCAATCGGAAGCGACACGGTTAGCGATTACCCGTGCGTTGATAAAGATTAATCCGGAATCTAAACCGGCGCTGAAAGCGGAAGGATTTGTCACCCGCGATCCACGTGCGGTGGAACGAAAAAAACCGGGCAGACCTAAAGCGCGTAAAAGATTCCAGTTCAGCAAACGATAATATTTATATAATGTCAAGAGTAAGTTTTGAACAATTATTAGAAGCAGGCGTACATTTCGGTCACTTAAAGCGAAAATGGAATCCTGCAATGGCTCCGTATATATTCATGGAGCGCAATGGTATTCATATCATTGATTTACACAAAACGGCCGCTAAATTGGATGATGCGGCTGAGGTGTTAAAAAATCTGGCGCGATCAGGTCGTAAGGTGCTTTTTGTAGCGACTAAAAAGCAAGCCAAACAAATCATTGCCGACAAGGTTACAGCTATCGGAATGCCCTACGTGGTAGAACGCTGGCCGGGCGGTATGCTGACCAATTTCCCCACCATACGCAAGGCGGTTAAGAAAATGTCGACGATCGACAAGATGAGTAAAGACGGGACGTTTGACAACCTGTCTAAAAGGGAAAAACTTCAAATCACGCGCCAACGGGCTAAGTTGGAGAAGAATTTAGGTTCAATCGCTGATTTAAACCGGTTGCCTGCAGCATTGTTTGTCATTGATGTCATGAAAGAACACATTGCTGTCAGGGAAGCGAACCGGTTAGGAATCCCTGTGTTTGCGATGGTTGATACTAATTCCGACCCGACATTTATTGATTTTGTTATTCCGGCCAATGATGATGCCACCAAATCCATCGAATTGATTTTAAGCATCGTATGTCAGGCAATGGATGAAGGCATTCAGGAAGGCAAAGTGATCAAAGAGGAAACCGATACAGAGACGGAAGAAGAAACGCCCCAAAGGAGAGAACGCAAGATGAGGTCTTCCGCCAGAAAGGAACGCACCGTGAAGGAAGAAGACGAAGCATTGAATGCTGCGGTTATTTCAAGGGTTGCGAAAGATATAGAAGAAGAATAAAAGTAAACAGAAAAAAAAGATTATGGCAGTTACAATGGCAGATATCGCTCACTTGCGAAAAATGAGTGGAGCGGGGATGATGGATTGCAAGAACGCTTTGACGGAAGCGGATAACGACTTCGAGAAAGCAATGGAAATCATCCGCAAAAAAGGACAGGCAGTAGCCGCAAAACGTTCCGACCGTGAGGCATCGGAAGGTTGTGTGCTGGCGGCTGATAACGGTGATTTCGCAGCAATTGTTGCGTTGAAGTGTGAAACCGATTTTGTGGCGAAAAACACCGAATTTGTGGCATTGACACAGAGTTTTTTGGATATGGCAATGAGTTGCAAGCCGGCCACCATCGAAGAATTACGGGCTATGCCGTTAAGCGATGGGCGCTCCGTCGAAGATCATATCACCGACCGTATCGGTGTGACCGGTGAAAAAATGGAGTTGGGGTTTTATGAATTTGTAGAAGGCGCGGCAACCGTTTCCTATATTCATCCGGGGAATAAGTTAGCCACTATCGTTGCATTTAATCAACCGTTAGAGCGTCAGCCTGCACGCGATGTGGCCATGCAGGTGGCGGCAATGAATCCCGTTTCGATTACGCCCGGCGAAATTCCACAGAAAGTCATAGACCTTGAAATAGAAGTTGCCAAAGATAAAGCCCGTCAGGATGGCAAACCGGAAAACCTGTTAGACCGTATCGCCGAAGGAGCCGTAAAGAGATTTTACAAAGATTACACCTTGTTGCAACAGGATTTTATCAAAGATCAGAAAATCACCGTGCTGCAATACTTGCAACAACAAGACAAAGCGCTTATGACAACAACCTTTAAGCGTGTCACGTTGAATTTGGAATAATATTTTTTGCACGCAGATGACGCAGAAAAACGCAGATTGACGCAGATTTTAATATATATTTTTTATCTGCGTCAATCTGTAAAATCTGCGTCATCTGCGTGCTTTTCTTAAAAAAACAAGTTGGCCTTCCTACGATCAAAACCCGTGCAAAAGACGGACGAAGAATTACTGCAGTATTATATCAATACGGGTAAGTCGGACAGTTTCGGTCAGTTGTTTGACCGTTACATTCCACTTGTGTATGGCGTATGCCTGAAATACCTGCGTGATGCAGACGAAGCCCAGGACGCCGTGATGCAACTCTTTGAAGACCTGTTATCCAAAGTACCGCAATACGAAATCAAAGTATTCCGGACATGGCTTTACCGCGTCGCACAAAACCATTGTTTACAAATCCTTCGCGAAAAAGAACGTACGATTCAGGTAGAATTACACCCGGATTTTATGGAATCTGACGAAATTTTGCATCTATTCGATGAAGAAGAGGACGAAGAGAATGAACGGACATTGGCTTTACGCAAGTGTATGGAGTCGTTGCCTGACAATCAACGTATATCGGTTACGCGGTTTTTCATGGACGAAATGTCATACGCCGATATTGTTGAAGTGACAGGCTATTCGTTGAAGCGTGTGAAAAGTTATATTCAAAACGGAAAACGAAATTTAAAAATTTGTATCGAAAAAAACAGTTAGTATGAACCTGTTAGCATACATACAAGGGAAGCGCAAAGGAAAAGAGGCGCATCGTATTGAACGAGAGGCAATGCGAGATCCCTTTCTGGCGGATGCACTGGAAGGCTACGATGAAGTGAAAGCCGACCATGCCGAACGGATCGCCCGTTTGCGCAGCCATATACCTTCGTCTACCCGCAATGCCGGACAGCAGAAAATATACATGGGTATAGCAGCAAGCCTGTTGTTATGTCTTACGGTAGGAGGGTATTTCCTATTGAATAAAAAGCCGGATAATTTAATTGCCATGAGCGAGTCATACCAACAAATCATCACCGAGGAACTCATAGAAATATCACCCACAACCGAAACGCCCCCTCCCCCCGCACCGGATTATTTGGTCGAAAATGAACAGGCAACGGCGGCAGAGAGCGCAATGAGACAGCGAACAACATCTTCCCCCGCTTCCCCTATCATTGTCAATGATGCGGATGTGTTAGAACAAGCCGAAATAATTGTGTTCGTGGAGGAAGAGGATATAAAAATAGCTATGAATTCAGAGTTTGTAGTTGCCCGGGAAGCCGAAGTGAAAGAGGCGGATCATGCTGTCGCCGCTGTTTTGGGTAATGCAAGAGCGACAGAGAACCAGCCGGTTGTAGCCACCCCTTTGATAAGAAGTGATTTGGCCAAAGAGGAGCGATCGTTGCCTGAACCTGAACCTCAGATTGGCATGTTAGCATACGAAAAATACCTGAAAGAAGCGATGAACCCCTTAAAAAAGGAAGAATGCTCCCAAACAACAGGGATCGTCGAAGTCGAATTTACGATCAAAGAAGGCAAGCCATCCGGTTTTGTTATCAAACAAAGTTTCTGCGAAGCCGCCTCCAAAGAAGCCATCCGCCTGATTGAAAACGGCTGCATCTGGATCGGAGAAGACGGCCGAACAGTAGCGTTAAAAATTGATTTTTGATAAAGTAAATAGCCGTAATCGGTTTCAAGCATACTCAGGATATGTTATGTATTTATATGAACAGGGGATAAAACGCTCCGGTCGCTTTTTCGACTGTCCATTATATGAATCCTTAATCTGACAGGTATATTGTTAAACTTATACACCAAAGAATCAGGCTTAGGCAGGATATCAATGAAGTGTGGCTTTATGAAAAAGGGAAAACACGGCTTCTCTACAAAAAGCAGTAGGGGGCATAACCCCCCCCTACGGTGAACGAACCCTTAGAATCGCCTTCAATCTTTCGATTGCGTTTCAAAGATACAACATTATCTCAAATATAAACAAATAAATCGCACTTTTTTCTTTTCTGACAAAAAAATATGCTGTTCAGACAAGGTTCATACCTTGTCTGAACAGACGGCGCTTACTTCCTGTTCACCACTTTGGTTACCCAGCCGCTATTTGCCTTGACAAGTAAAATGCCTTGCGGGAGGCTGGCGGTATTGACGGTGTTTATTCCCGGCTCAATGACTGTTTCGTACAGTTGATTGCCGGTGATTGAATAAACCGTGATCCGGTCTGCCTTTGCACTTTGGATATACAGTGTCTGGTCAATCAGGTACGCGGTAGAGCCGGTTGATGCAATCTGTTCGTTTTGGGTTGTTCCGTCTGAATAATAAAAAAGAATATAAGAATCCAATAACCAGTCGTTAGCGGAAGAGCTGCCGATGTAATTACGCATTTCAACCGGTCTTCCCTGTGCATCAAATTCGGCTGTATATTTGGGCATATCATCTACTATTACCAACTTGTCGTCTGGACCATTCCAATACCGTTCGAAAAGCGTCATGTAACCATCCGCATTGTATTCATAGTGCCATATGCCTCTCAACATGGTATAATTATATTGTTCTATTAAAACAGGATTATTATTTTCATTGTATGTGATATGATAAGTAATCATGTAAGTATTAGAATTTGTATCGTAATTGCCAAATTCCACTAAAATCAGGTTATTTTTATCATCATATACTGTATTGTATTGATAATTACCTGGAATATATATACCATACCATCTCCCGGCCCCTGCAGGATATACAAAACCTGTACCCAATAATCGCACCTTTGGATAAGATATGGAATATCCATTATTATAATATTGTACGTCAGTTCGTTCTCCCGCAGCATTATAAGTTACTACACTATCCGGGTACCAAACACCATTTGCTCTCAGTTCAATCTCATTCTGCTTCTGCAAAACCTGTTCTTCAACCATTCTTTCCACAGGCTTATTTTCCTGCGCCAATGCGGATACCATGCAAAAACATGTTATTCCAATACATACTGATTTTGTAAAATTCATCTTCATAATCTTTTTTGTTAATAATTAATTATTTAAGTTATATTTAGTTTTATGTTTATTAGGGGGCTTTCGACGTCGGCACAACGCGCTTTCGTCGACGGCACGTTGCGCTTTCGATGACGGCACAACGTTTGTTCGTTGACGGCTCATTGATTTGTCGTTGAGGCGTCAATGAAAAATCGTTGAGGTGTTGACGGTGGGGGCACGCAAATAACGCAAATGGCGCAAATTTGCGCAAATCTTTAAATAATATGTAATCAGCGTAATACATGCTTTCAAATGATTGGATTATTTGCGTAAATTTGCGTTATTTGCGTCATTTGCGTGCCCCCGCATTTCTTTACCTGTTTCCCGTCATGCTTTCGGCGGGGACGAACTGCGCTTTTTGCAGCGCGGCTTTCAGATCTTTGCCTGCCGTGAAACGGACGTTGAGTTTCTGGATAGCGGCGGCGGTCACCTGTTCGCGCGTGTCGTGCGCCGTGCTGTTGCAAGTGAGGTTGAACGAACCCCAGTCGCCGAGTTGTACGCTGTTGCCTGCCAGCAGTTCGCGGATAAGGACTTTCTGCAACAGCGCAAGCGCCATCTCTGCTTCTTTGGCGTTGAGCGTGGTTTCGTCGGCGATATACTGCGCCACCTGTTTCTCACGGACTAAACTTATACGCTTGAGCGTAGCGTACCACTTTTTTACTGAAGGCTCTCTCAGTAATGCTCTTTCGGTTTTGTTGAAAAAAATAGCCATAACTTTGGGATTAATTGAATAACTGAATAATTGAATAACTGACTGTTTTGTGCAAAGGGGGGACGGAGGTCGTGTCTTTGACACAAAAGAAAGGTGAGGCGTCGCTGCGGGGTATGGTGTGCAGGACAACCGCGACGGGTTGAACAATTTTATAAGGAGAATTTAACGTGAACGCCCATTTACATAACGGACGTAATGCGGGGGGTGTGGGGTAACTGATATACAGCGAGTTGCGATTCTTGCAGAATCGCAATGGTCGATAGGATACGTCTGTTTCCTGCTGTAAAACGCTATTGTCATTTTTTCTGTATGATCAAAACGGCAGTAAAAGTAGCAACAATTTTCCGAATGACAAACAAAATTGAGTGTTTTTTTACCATGACATCCGGAACGGTACGGTTGGCATCGGGTCAGTCATTTTTCACCGAATAGACATGTACGACCGGATCGTCGTACATGCTGTGTGTTTTCAGCGCACTCATCGTGTAGAGATATAAACGTCTTGTTTCGGGGTCGAAACAGGAACCGGCGACAAACTGTTTGTGTCTTGTTAAATCGTGGGGAAATTCTACAACAGAGATGCTGGAGGGGGTGACGTCGTTATGGGGGATGATGCCTGTCGCCGCCTGTCCCAGCGTTTCAAAATCGTAGAAATACCAGACGTTTTGATAGGT
>Ga0099364_10012210_pt1 | contig 11616 bp, 6 predicted proteins | sample TergutTh196P3_FD_73070 | JGI IMG/M metagenome (GOLD analysis project Ga0099364, IMG submission 73070) | Microcerotermes parvus P3 segment gut microbial communities from Pointe-Noire, Republic of the Congo - Th196 P3 | ecosystem: Host-associated > Arthropoda: Insects > Digestive system > Gut ...
TCGCCGTCGAAGCGGAACTCAGCACCGCCTTCGTGGGACATCAAGTGCCCGCCGCCGTCTTCTGTCAGTGAGTACTGCTGCCCAGGCAGCGAAAAATAGCCATCGGGCTGAGCGATGAAGCGAAGCTCATCCCCGCCGGGCAGTGTAACGAAGGCAACGCCTTTCTCCTCCCGCAGCCAATATTCGTAGCCGTGGGTAAAGCCCTTGCCCAATGATGTCGGCGTCGCCAGCCTGGAGTTGTAGCTCCGCATGAATGTCAGTGGGACGTTACCATCAAGCCTGAGGTCGGGGTAGTTGAAATGGTAGCTGCCGTCCACGGCGTTCACCGGCTCCATTATTACCCCAGGGGCTCCCCGTTTTAGCATGAAGTCGGTAAACTGAGAAAGCAGCATCGGGTTGCCGGGGAAATACTGCTCGTATAAAACATTGACGCATATGTCCGATGCGCTCCCGCTCGTCACTGGGAGGTTATCGGCTATTTCCCCGAATATGTCCAGGTAGTTGATTTGGAACTTTACCTCCACTTCGTACTCTTCCCTGTGTGTCCAGGTCCAGTCATCGCCGCGGTAGTCCAGGCTCGGCGGGACGTTTCTTTCAGGGAACCCCAGAGGGCGGAACACCAGCGTGATGTCGCAGTATGCGGCGTTGGGGTCATCACCAAGTATGCGGAAGCCTTTATCATCGAGGCACTGCCACTCGAAGAACGTATGGATCTGGGTGATCGGGTTCCCGTCCTCGTCCAGGAGCGGGTTGCCGTCCTCGTCCTCCAGTATCACGGGCAAGCTCGTTATAGTCGCAAATTCGCTCAGCCGCTGGTTTGTTCGCCTTCTCTCAACACTGTAACCCGCTTCGGGGGGATGAGGGGTCAGCGGTCCTTGCGTACCTTCTATCAGGTAATCCTCCGCAAGCAGCCCCCTAGATTCTTTATCGACGAAATATTCGATTTCGATTCGCTGTGAAAACTGAAAATGGACGCTTATCTTCACATCGCGCATAATGGGGTTCATGTCCTCCGCCTTTACAATCGCCGCAAGGGCGGGGACGCACATCGCTGCGAGCCCCATGAATATGGAGATTGTCAGTACTAGGCTCGTTAGTCTTTTCCGGCTGTTTTTCATTTCCGATCATCTGCTTTCTGTCTGTATTGTGTCCGCAGCGGCGGAGGGTGGCGTTTCTGCCAGTCTATGGGTTGTTATGCAGCAGACGGCGTTTGCCAGTCTCTGGGTTTCTATTCAGCAGGCGTCGCTGCCTCGCTCTGTTCAGTATATCGATTGCTGGCGCGTCAATGTGGGTGCGTCAGCGACGCCTCGAGCACGTCCATGTATGCCCAGTGCTCCGCGCCGATGTCGGAGAACGGGCAGTCCGCCGCCGCAAGAGCCGCCGCCGTGGACGGGTCGCGGCCCAGCATCCTGTTTGTCATCGCCACCGCCTCGGCGCGGGTGACCCGGCCATTGGGTCTGAATGTACCGTCAGGGTAGCCGTTGACGTAGCCCAGCGCCGCCGCTGACGCTACGCTATCGTAGTACCAAGCGCCAGCGTCCAGGTCGCTGAAACCTGCTACGCCTGTGCCTAAGCCGCTGTTATCGGCCGTATCTGTGCCCTGCCGCTCAGCTAGCCTCACAAGCACGGTCGCCAGCTCCGCGCGGGTCATGTTCCCCTGCGGGGAGAAGCGCCCGTTGGGGTAGCCCTCCATGATACCGAGGCTTGCGGCTTCCTCTATGTATGCATAAGACCATCGTCCTCCAGGTACATCAGGGAACGTTGGAGGCGAATGGTCGCTTGTTTCTGTTCCCAGCGCACGGATCAGCATCGCCGCTGCTTCTTCCCTGCTTATCTGTCCGGCTGCGCGGAAGGTGCCGTCTGGGTAGCCGTTGATGTACGGCTGGTGCATATCTGTGGTCGGCGTCTTTTCGTCCCCTATTTCAGTAAGGTCGGGCTGCGCCTCGGGCTCTGCGGATCCGCCACCACCGCCGCTTCCGCCGCCGGGAGTCGTTGACACAACCGTGTCCGTTGTCAGTTTTATTGTGACCTTGGAATAGTCGGAGCCGTCGTTACCCATGATCCATATGCCGATGGATGTTCCGGCGGGCAGGGGCAGGTCCGATAGCGCCCTTGCGTTGATTCCTCCGTCCGTCACCGTCACTTCTAGCTTAGCGCTGTCGTATTCCAGTTCGTATTCCCATGGACTCAGCAGCGTTTTCCTGTCCGTGTTCCCTGTCAGGAGCGAGCGGTTCCTCAGGCTCGCATATATGTCCGTGGGCTTGTCCCTGTATACCTGTATCGGATCCTGCGACGCAATCAGGCGGTACTGTTCTGTCGCTGCACCGTCAGCGAAGTTCCCTGCGTTATCCGTCATGGATCGCAGCGCGTCTCCGGTCAGGTAGCAACCCTCCAGGTTCACCGTTGCGCCCGCTTCATAGCGGTCGGTCAGCGTTCGAGGCACCGTGCCGCGCCAATAGTTCCCACCCAGGGAAATATCCTCAAGGGCGGGGGATCCAAACACGTCCGACAACAGCCCAGAAAGCAGGTTGTCGCTCAGGTCCAGCTTCCGCAGCTTCACCAGCCGCTCAAGTGCAGACGGCACCGTGCCCGTGAATCCGTTGCTTGAAAGCGAGAGGTACTCAAGCCCGACCAGGCTGCCTATTCCCGTCGGGATTTCTCCGGACATGCTGTTTTTCGAAAGATCCAGTATCTGTAGGCTGCCGAGCCCAAAAATACTGCCGTGGATTCCGCCCGTCAGACCGCAGCACCACAGGGAGAGGGAGATGAGGTTGTCCATCCCTGTGAGGTCCGGCATCGTTCCGGCTTCCCAGGTGTTGTCGGAAAGGTTCAGGTACTCAAGCCCCGTCATCCTGCCGATGTCTTCGGGCAGTCCTCTTCCGCTGCCGAGGCGGTTGCCCTCCAGGTTGAGTATCGTCAGCCTCGTGTTGCTCAGTATCGTTTCCGGCACCGCCCCCGTGTAGGCGTTGCCGCTCAATGTGAGGCGCCTCAGCGACTGCATCGTGCCGAAGCCGTCGGGGATGGGTCCCGAGTAGCTGTTGCCCGACAGGTCGATCTCCACAAGGTTCGGCAGCTCGAACAGCTCGGCAGGGATGCTGCCGGACAGGCTGTTCCCTGAGAGCCACAGGTAGCGAAGCTCCGTTAGCTCACCTATCGCCCTGGGTATCGAGCCTCTGATGCCCCTGTCCCGGAGTCCAAGGGCTTTTATGTTCGAAAAATCCCCCGGGCCTGTCACGGCATCGAGGGTCGTCTGTTCCATATTCAATAGGCGCTCAACTTCGTTGATGAGCCACGCCTGACCCGAGCACATCTCGATGAATGCACGGGCGTACTCCGTCTGTGGGTTCGGAGAGTACGACAGCTGCTGGAAAGCCGGTCCGGATGCATACCGCGCCAATGTTGAGGGTTGCGCCGTAGCCGTTGCTGAAGCAGTGGGTTGTGCTGCGGACGATGGCACTGCGGACGATGGCGCTGCGGACGACGCCACTGTTGGCAGGAGGATGGCGAGGGCGGTCAGCATGAGGATCGCCTTGCGTGTTTTTTGCTTGCTGTTTGGGTTCATTTTTCATCACCTAATCTCATAAATCCATGCCTCGGAGCGTGCATTCGCAACAGGGCGTCAGTGTATCCCCAATGCACGATATTGTTGCATACCCCTTGCACATTTTCTACCATTATAGTCGGTAATTGCTAAATGTCAAGCATTTTGCTAAAATTGTATGAAAATTTTTGCATAAATCTGTGTAAATTGGTGTATTTTTATTCAATTATAGCGTTAAAGCTGCTGATGTTCATGGGCAATGCTAGCAGTTTTTATCTATCTTTCTGGTTTGGTGCTGCCTGTTATTGCTGCCTTTGGACCACCCCGTCGCTTCGCGCCACCCCTCCGGGGGAGGGGAATTGGTCAAATTGTGCCGCTGTCATTGCTGCCTTTGCACCACCCCGTCGCTTCGCGCCACCCCTCCGGGGGAGGGGAATTGGGCGTTGCGCTTCTGCAGTTTGGAGATTTCACTATACTTAAAATAATACTGTTAGTGCCTTCGGCACAACCTTCGACATAACCTTTGACATAACCTGCGAAATAACTCGTGTATAGTGTTAAAAATTCGCCAAGCTGCATTAGTATCGGTAGATTTTTTCATATAATTCCAGCAGAATGCTTGACTTTCTGTAATTTCCAACTATAATGGTAGAAAATGTGCAAGGGGTATGCACATATCACTTCCAAGCTAGTAGAACCGTAGTAATCCATCAGAGGATACTGATATCCGCAGTCTGCTGTGATGCAAGTTGCGTACCGTGAGAAGGGATGATCATATTTATGAAAACTCGTAGATTTAAGCTCCTATCTGTCCTGTTGACCTTAACATTGGTTGCAGGGCTGCTTTCAACTACACCCGCATATGCTAGTGCCTCAGAAATCCGCATGGACCTCTCATTTGTTCCAACAGACGTAGCATACAACGACGGCTTTTCCGTGATGTATGTATCTGACAAGGAGTCAAAAAACGTATACAGCATTGATATGCTCACTTTCAATCAAAAAACCATAGCTTTTGATTTAAGCCCCGAGTCTATTTTTTACAGCGATGGTAAGCTTTATGTGTCTTTATGTACACAACCTCACAGTTCATATTGGAGGGATGAAGACCACACTGGTGCATTTGCGATTATCGACTGCGATACTTTTACGAAAACTGCCCAATATAGCATCAATGTTGATCCATATGACATTGTTGTTTCCAACGATGGAATTATCTACATTGCATCAGGATCAGGGCAATGGACAAGCATATATGCATTCAAAGACGATGGCACAGTATTATCAAGTTATGGTATTCGACAAGCATCAATCATTGAATATAATTCGTTGATTGACAGGATTTACACAATAACAACAGATCTCTCGCTGCGTGATATGACTGCATATCTCACAGACTCAGACGGATTATTCACCGATTCGTATGAATGTCCATATCCAGGCGACTATGCAATGAAGCCAGTGATTCAAATCTCTCCCGATGGCGAATATATTTTCAATGGTTCTGGCAGCATCTTTGCTTGCGATATAAACGAAGCCGATGATATGATATATGTATCCTCTCTTTACAAAAGTTGGACTAATCTCGCTTTCAACGAAACATTAACTAGTTTTTATACCGCACAAGACAACAGGAAGCTAGTATATGAGTACCGATATGATACTTTCGAGGATGTTGCGACATACGAGACGCAAGGGTATCCCCAGTACATTGCTGCCAAAGGCAATACTCTCACAATCATTTCGAAGGACAGTCTTTCTGGTGGCGAATATTTTATCGAAACAATTGACCTTACAGCACCAAAACCCACAATCGGAACAACCATCACGACCAACACTCTACTATATCAAGACGGACGGGCTCTCTTGAGCGCAACAACAAACACCAAAACAGTTTTCACCGGAAACATGATGTACATCGCCGATGGCAATGAAAACGCAGTATATGCTATTGATGCAGCAGGTCTGACCGAAACAAAGATTGCATTCCCAAGCAGCCTGAGTGGTATCAACTCGCTATATTACGATAACGGAGAGCTTTTTGCAGGCTTTGGGAGCGAAGGAATCGTTGCAATCCTAGACACAGCAACATATACTGTTGTAGACCGCCTTGTTCTGGGTACAGTATTTTTCGATGTTGCCTGTGGAAAAGATGGATTCATTTATGTCATCGAAAACTTCGGCAGCTTCGCTACTAGCCACATACGCAGCTATTCAAGAGCATCGGGCCAAGAAATCTCCAGCCACAGCTCTTACCCACGAAACGGAAAGCTTGTACCCCATCCCATACACAATATGTTCTACTGGGCAGACATAGGCACCAGTCCGCCGGATATCAACGCAATGGTATATCAGAATGGCATAATTCAGGATGTATATGACTCTCCCCAGCATTCCAGCACAATTAGTATTGGTTCTCGAATCAGGATTTCACCAGATGGGTTGAATATCTTTGCTAGCGCTGGCAACGTTTTTCGGAGCAGCAACACAAAATCGGCTGATATGCTATATAAAGAAAAATTCGTTCCATTCACTGACTTAGTGTTTGACCTTCCCAACAACATGATGTTTGGTTCCCAAAGCAGGAAGAATCTTGTTGTGTATGAATATGACACCCTTGATAACATCGGATTCATTAAAACAGTACTCCCAGTGAAGGAAATGGTTTTGAACGGTAGCAGTATCATTGCACTGTCATCTGACAACAACGACTATTACCTGGAAGTTTTAAACTCCAACGATGTGCTTCAAGTGATGCCAGAGGAAATGACCCTCGGTGCATCCAATACAGTATTTATGACAACCGGAGGAACTGGGAGCACCGTAAACCTCAATCCAATCCTCATTTACAACGATGGCACCAGCAAATCTGTTAAGGACTCAGCTAGCTATACATCCAGCGATTTAAGCGTAGTCATCGTAAACACAACAGGTACCTTGACCGCCATCGGCACTGGATATGCAACCGTAACCATTTCCGCAGAAGGCATATCCGCGAGCGTCGATGTATTCGTAAATTTCGACATAACTTCCATAACTGTTGACGGAAACAGCATCGGTTTCACCCCATCAAAAACGAGCTATGTTGTCGTCATACCAGAGGGTACAGCGACTTTGCCAAATGTGGAATACGAGGCTCCATCATATGTGAATGTAACAGTGACTCAAGCCACCGATGTGCCTGGTTTTGCCACCATCGTCGTCACTGACGGTTCTGGTATGTTCACAAAAACTTACACGGTTTACTTCGAACCCACAGAGCCTGATCTTGGAAATATTATGCCTTTCATCATAAGGGGTCATTTTTTGGTAATCAACGGCGAAGTGTATCTCGAATACTGGATAGAGGACAATCCCGATTATCCAGGCACGATACCAAGCGATTTCTACGTTGTCATGCAACTAATCAGCTCTGACGGTGAGCCTATTCACCTGATTGCCACGGATAATACCAGGCATTCATACCAATGGTTCAGTGCAGACTACGTAGCGATTATTATGGTTGTCGATAAATTCGGCGAAAACAACTACATAGGTTTTCAGCTTGCCGTTCCCAGATTTGGTTAATTTCAATTTTGCCTCATTCAATATCCTATGTAGCGATATACCCAAATTAATGTAAGCGGGGGAAATACAATGAAAAGGCTCTATTCTATTGTCCTGGCTATCCTTTTGGTAGTCACGTTAACTACCGTATCAATCGCAACATCAAGCTTTTCTATCAGTACCGACAAGGCTGTTTATAGCCCTGGTACATACATGACAATTGAAATATCAGCACCTTCCAGCGGTTATTATACTGTCGAAATACTAAAGGGTAATACCATACGGATGACACTGCCCGAATCGGGAAGCCAGTCAAAGCTAGAAATACTGATTCCTGCTGATTGGCCCGATGGCACTGACTATACTGTAAGGGTTGGTCGGGGTGTTGATATCGCTTCTGTCGGTTTCACCATCAGCTGAGACATCTCAGATGCGGTTTACACTCTGTCAATTGACAAAGCCTCAGTAATGATGGGCGATACCCTTGTTCTGAGTGGTTCTAGCAATATGGCAAATGCAACAATTCAGTACACCATCAGCCCCACCAGCGGCGGCTCAGTTGTGAAAACAGGTGACGTTAGTATTATAAGTAACCAATTTGAATGTTTTGTTCCCATCGATTCATCATTTGCAGAAGGCAGCTATACTGTCAGAGTCGGCAGCGGTAGTGTTTACTCCAACGAATGTACATTCGCTATAGTCAACTCTCCAAAAGTATCTGCTATCAGTGCGACCCCTGCGGCATCAAACGTTGCTTCGGGTACATATGTATTACTATCGACAAGCACTGCAAACGCAACGATATATTACACCCTTGACGGGTCAACTCCAACAACCTCGTCAACGCTCTATACCAGCAGCGGAGTTCAGATTAATTCCGCAGCCACATTAAAGGCAATCGCCACGGCTCCTGGGTACGCAGATAGTGATGTCTTCACAAGAGCATATACGATTGACACTACTGGAGGAAACACCGGCGGCGGTGGCGGTGGAGGCGGCGGTGGCGGCGGCGGAGGCGGCGGCGAAGCTCCCCTGCCAGACATCAGCATACCCACAGGAAGTTTCGGAAACGGCAGCAACCGCTACCGGCTAGGCTCTGGCGCAGAGTTTATCTACACCGTCCAGAAGGAGTTCTCGAAGTTCCATAGCGTGAGCATCGGCAACGATTCTTTAGCAAAAGATGAGAACTATACCGCGCAGAGCGGCAAATCCGAAGAAGATGGCGATTTGACCATAATAGACATTGCCTCCGATTACCTCGATACATTATCACCTGGCACCCACACCTTGACGGTGTACTTCGATGACAACACTTCCGCTTCTGTCCAATTCACAATAATTAGTGCAGAAGACCCAACACCTATTACCCCTGAAATGCCAGTCAACCCCTTTGAGGATGTGTTCGGCGCTGATTGGTTCATCGATGATGTGATCTATGTCTTCGCCAAAGGGCTCATGAACGGTACAAGCACCGAACCCATGCTTTTCAGTCCTCGCCTTCCCCTCACCCGCGCAATGATTGTGACCATACTTTACCGCCAAGCGGGTGAGCCTGATATTGAAGGCCTCGAGAACCCCTTTGACGATGTGGCGAAAAATCAATGGTTTACTGACCCTATCATATGGGCAGCTGACAACGATATAGTTACCGGCTACGGCGAGGGGCGCTTCGGTCCCAACGACAATGTCACGAGGCAGGATCTGGCTGTCATCCTTTTGAGGTATATGTCCCATTTTGATGTCAATCTTCCCGTGACCCAGGACTTCATCTTCTTTGCCGACGAGTCCGAGATTTCTGACTACGCAGCAGGCGCGATACAGACCCTATTCAAGCTAGGCATCATCAACGGCACAGGTACGAATGAAGAGGACCGCACAATCATCAATCCCAGAGGCTTCGCAACAAGATCGCAAGTCGCAGCAATGCTCCACAGATTTGTTGAAACGATATCGTAAAAAACAATCCTGTTATACACCAATCCCCTGCAAAGTTAGAGCTTTACAGGATGGGATAGCATCAACAAAAACCATTACTGGTTACGGAGTGCTTGAATCTAGCGTATTGCTAGCCATGGCATACATTAAAACGCACTAGCAGTGTCATCCTGAGCGCCAGCGAAGGATCTTATTACATCGTAATTGCTGCCTAAGAAGATTGCCACGTCGCTTCGCTCCTCGCAATGACACTTGATTATTACCCGTGACCAGTAACAATGTACTAGTACCTACGAAGGATGGGCGAGACTAGTAACAATAAAACGGCTTGCTGTTTTCGAGCAAGCCGTTTTGTGTTTATCTATTCTTCTGATTACGCTGCGATGTCCTGTTTGCATTTGATATGCACAGCATCAACCGATACAGCTCTTCATGCCGCTAAGCAGCCTTCTCCAATGCCACTCCTCCCGAGAGTGCGTCCACAAGAGCATCTATCTGCGACTGCTCCAAACCTATGCCGAGGAGGTAATCCGCCGCTGCTGCTGCGAGATCCACATCAGCAAGGCTTTCTCCACTGTCCAGTCCCGCCATATAGCGGAGCATTTCCCCAGCATTGAAGTCAGCAAAATGGTCATAGGCATCGCCAGGCTCAACTTTCCAATAGTTTTCGTACGTGGTCATGTAATCGTCGAGAATCTCCTCATAACTCGCACCCATCAGCGCTTGGAACAGGGCTATGGTGAAACCTGCACGGTCTTTACCTTCGTCGCAGTGAATCAAATATGGTCCGTCATTTTCGATGATGAACTCTATCCCCACTGCAAGCCTGCTTCCGAAGCTCTCCCTGCGGAAAGCCACACCCATTGCGAGGGCTGCTACCTTGCCGTCCTCGTAAAGACCGGCGTAGTATGGAGAATCGAAATTCTCCTCGTCTTCTATAAGAGCCTCGATTTCCGCTTCGGACTGGGCAAGATTGATGATAACTTTTATGCCGGCTTCCTCAGCGGCCTTGTCTGCGTAAGATGCGCGTCCGATATTGGGGTTAATGGGACTCGATGAACGATAGAGAACCCCTGCTGGAATATCGCCCAAGGAAGCATCGCGGAAATTGGCAAATTCCGCATCTGTCAAATCGGGATAGTCTTCCCTGTCATTGGTACGAGATATTGCGAACATTTCCAGAAACACGGCAAGATCCTCCAAATAGCCGCCGGCTTCTTTGAGGGTTATGTATACACTGTCGCCCACCTCGATCCCATACTCTTCGCCAAAATTATCCATGTTCAGCGCAAGCAGTGATGGAGTTGCGGTGTTACGTACGCGCACCAGAGGGTTCCCGATCATGGCGTGACCGTACTCGTTGACCACTGGAAGATTAAGTTCCATATCACCAAATTCAACGGTTACGATATCGCCAACTTTGAAAATCATCGAAAGGAACACATTCCCATTGACATCCAAGTTCACATTGCCGAAACGATCCACTGCGGTGACAGTAGCTGCCACAAAGCTGATCTCCCTTATGGCGCTAATCGCATCCCACCGTGTGGCAAGGGTTGTGTTCGTTCCGATTTGGGCACTTGGATCTGCGATGCGCTCTATTAGCACCGCCAATTGAGCCATGGTAAGAGAATTGCTTGCCCTGAATGTGCCATCCTCATATCCCTGGAACAATCCAGCTTCCACGCAGGATTGGACAACGGTGGCATACCACTCATTGCCTGTCATATCCGAAAAATCAGCGGGTGTTTCGCTTTCTTCGAGCCCCAGGAATCTGGCAAGAATCGCCGCCATATGGGCTCGGGTGAGTGTTGCCGATGGAAGGAACGTCCCATCAGGGTATCCTTCGATAACGCCCAGATCCACCAATGGTTTGACATACGCGTTCTGTGCGGTGCTAAGGTCTGAGAAAACAACACTGTTTTCTGTTGCATAAGCAAGGGTAAACGAGCTAAATGCAAGCACAAGGGCAAGGATAATCGCTAGTAGCTTTTTCTTCAACATTTTATTACTCCTAATTTTATTTTTGCATTGGGTCTGCTAGGTTTTTAGCCGCTTGGTTTGTCTATGCGGCTAGGATCTCGAAATGTGTCACTCCTTTCTAAATTGATATTCCTCTGTGATAGTAACATATCACAGAGGAATAATCAATGATTTGGTGTGAGTGCAAACCAGAATCTCAATCTTTGTGTCTTGATTCTCAAGACCATTATAATCTATCGTGTTATTACTACAAACTAAAGAGTTCAGCAATCTCTGCATACTCACTTTTGATAATGTTTTTCCATTTTTGAGTCTCATTTGGCGGGGAGATATCATTTTTTGAGTACACAAGCAGTATTTTCACTACCCGCATATCGTCGTCAACAAACAATATGCACCTATTACCAGATGCCTTCGGCGACATGCGAGTACCATCAATCGCAAAATCTAGCTTAACCAATTTATAACAACCGGAGACTGATATGAGATCAGCACGGTTATATAGCAACATATTATCTATACGTTCACAGACCGCAACGATTGTACGCTCAGTAGCCAGCCATTTATCTTTAAATGATTTGTGGAACTTATTAATATAATGCCGTTCTGCA
>Ga0099364_10012211_pt1 | contig 11616 bp, 12 predicted proteins | sample TergutTh196P3_FD_73070 | JGI IMG/M metagenome (GOLD analysis project Ga0099364, IMG submission 73070) | Microcerotermes parvus P3 segment gut microbial communities from Pointe-Noire, Republic of the Congo - Th196 P3 | ecosystem: Host-associated > Arthropoda: Insects > Digestive system > Gut ...
CAAAATTTAATGCCTTCAATTGTTATACCATTGTTGCAAAGGTAATACAAATTTGGGGGTAGATACTCTTTTATAGATTTCGCCTCGTGTAAACAGTCGTCATGGTTGCCTGCAACAAAAATTTTATGCTTATAGTTCAACTTGCTTAACCATACCAAAAAATTGGTAACTTCTTTAGAATGACCCGCCACTGCCGCATCGCCCGAATGGATAATTAGATCGGCAGCGGGAAGGTACTGCAGCAGTTCGTGGCAGTTGTGTGTGTCGGAAATATGTAATATACGCATTAAATCTCAAAATTTTCGCCATTTTGCAATATTGGCATGACTTTTTTATTCCTCCCGCAAATGCGGCATCTAATAATTCTAAATTTTTTAATTCATTATTCATTTTTTTTCTTTTTTTTTCTTTTTTTTTAATAAATTTAACTTCAAACATTCTTCATTTTCTAACGGCAACTATTCAACAAAATCTAAAAATTTTCAATAATATTTTCCGCAAAAATAATTATTTTTTTTCGAACTCCAAAACGAAATTTTATTTTTCCATTGTCACATTTGAAAATTTATATCTATTTCTTGTATGATAACATTTGCATTAGGTATGTTTGAGCACATTTTTTATGCAACTCGGCGCTTACCGAAAACCGTAGCGGGAACAATTGTATTCCATGCGGATGGTCGTGTGTGTCGTTATCTTTGGTGTCGTCGGGTTCGATTGTGCGGTATGCGTCATCTGAGGCATCAAGTAGAAGATGAACGCCCGAACTGTGATTTTTTTTGCTTCGCTGGTGCATTTCGCTCACTTCTTCGGGCGAACTGGGCATGTGAGTAACTATGCTTAATGTAACCGTATCTCCACGAAGCAGTTCGACTAAATCTCCCGATGCGAAACGCACTTTTTCGGGCGGACGACCTAAAAATTCCTCAAAATCGCCATTTTTGTCAGGCAAATCCGAAACTAATGTCTCATCTAAAAAAGAGCCATCAGGCAAAAAACTTCGCTTGCTTTTTGTATGCCAATACGAAGGCTCGTCAAGCGCATACTCTTCAATTATATACCCAAACACCTCATTTTCACTACTATAATCGTTTCCCTTGATGTTGTTTTTCATTGCCTGTTCTGCATTTGCGAGGCTCGAAAAATAACCTATCTGTATGCGACTCACCTCGAATTCAGGATATTGAGGTTTTTCATCGCAATAATCTATTTCTATTAACTTAAAAATACTATTGTTGGTTGTCATATTTTATTATTTTTTGGGTACAAAGATAATTGATAAATATGCGAAAGAGGTGCACGATTGAAATTTTTTTTGTAATTGATGAAATAAATTCATACTTCAAACAGAAAAGGTTTGTTTGTTAATTCATGTTTTTCAGTTAATAATGAGGCGTTTACAAAAGTTGTGGTTTTTGATTTTTGGATACCATAAGCGCCATGTACGTGTCCAAAAAGATGATAGCGTGGTTGAACTTTTTGAACAGCCTTCAATAAATGTGTACAGCCGTAGGAATTGTCGGTTTTGTCTAAAATGCCAAAGGGCGGACGGTGCGTTATCAAAATATCGGTATCAGTAGGTATTTGCGACATAAAATGTGGACAAAGTCCGTTTACATCATCCATAGTGAAATAAGGTATGCCCCAAAATTTAATGCCTTCAATTGTTATACCATTGTTGCAAAGGTAATACAAATTTGGGGGTAGATACTCTTTTATAGATTTCGCCTCGTGTAAACAGTCGTCATGGTTGCCTGCAACAAAAATTTTATACCTGTAGTTCAACTTGCTAAACCATACCAAAAAATTGGTAACTTCTTTAGAATGACCTGCCACCGCCGCATCGCCCGAATGGATGATTAAATCGGCATCGGGAAGGTAACATAGCAGTTCGTGGCAGTTGTGTGTGTCGGAAAGATGTAATATACGCATTAAATCTCAAAATTTTCACCATTTTGCAAAATTTTCACTTCGCCGCTCAAGCCCAATTTTTCTAACTCTCGCGGCGCTTTTCCGTGAATTGGGATAATCGTTTTAGGGTTTACCGTCTCGCAAACTTTCCTGATAGCATCGCGAGTTGCATGACCGCTGGTGTGTAAATAGACAAAATTTGGAGGAACCATTTCGGCAATGCTTTCTATTTTTGCCTCGCCAGAAAGATAGCCATCCCACATGGAATAAATAAATAAATGGTTAGGAAATTTTTCTATTATCGACTTGAAAGACGAATGGCTTCTAATCATCATACAAAAACCTTGTTTGCGCATCTTTTCGAGCAAATTTTCACCATAAGAATGTACTTTTTTGAACTTGTATTTTGGTGAAGTCGGATGTTCGGCAATAAATTTCAAAAGGTTATATTGATATTCATCGCAAAGGAAATATTTGCCGCGAGGAGTTGCATTGTAAAACGCTGCCATACGGTCAATATTGGTGGAACTGCACATCGCAAAAACATATTTGTTGTCGGTTAATAGTTTGTGGGCTTGCTGCTGCAATTCTTGTTCGGTTATCATCGTATCATCTGGTCGAGAAAGCGTTGTACCTTCGGTTATCAGTACATCAACTTTGCCGACCCATTTTGTAAGTGTGGGTATTACCAAATTACCGCCAAACCCATGCGTGCGAAAATCGCCTGTATGCAATATCTTTTTACCATCACATTCAATAAGAAACATATAGGCATCAAAAGCGGAATGGTCTACCCGTAACGGTCTGATTGTAATATCTTTTTTCTTTATCGGATATGTCACACGGAATGTCTTAAAACGCTCAATAACAGCAATATTTGGGTCTTTGCGTCGGGTTTGCAACTTCAGATATAGTTGTTTTGCAATTTTGCCCATATACACAGGTATTTCGGGCAATATCTTACTGTAAAGACCTACATGGTCGCCATGATAATGCGTGATAAAAACGGCATTACAATTAGGCTCGCCAGTGGTAACGCCTTCAATTTCGATATCGGTCTTTTGTGCTTCAGACGGCAACTCCTCACCCATATCAATAATAATTCGCGCACGACTGCTCGAAATTTCGGTAATGCAACCACCGATTTGGTTGGTGCCGCGATGGATGGTGAGCGTCATGGGGTATGAGGTATCATCTACCAAAGAACCTGAAAATTCCTTAACACTACCGTCTTCATTCAGTTGATAGTATAATGAATACAACTTCAAGAAAGTGTTTTCGGCAACATTAATTTCTTCAAAATTCTCAAAATTTTCGTTTCTTTCGTTGCAAAAAGGCATAACCACTACTGTACCAATTTCAAGTTCTTTGGGAACATCATTTCCAAAACCAAATAAATTAAACCATTGATTTCCAGATTTACTTCGCAGCAAACGAGCAATAAAAGTTGCGTATGCAATCGCTTGGTTCATTACTATATCTGGCGGTTCTTTGTCTGTATTTTCATCTTTTAGTTCCATCACGCACAGTAAACTCTGCTTGTCTACAGGTTTGTTTTTTCGCTTCATCCGTGCTAAAATGTCTATTCCACCGCCCATTTTTGCATAATCTATTGGCTCATTACTTGCTTTAAGCGGAGTTGGCATTTGAAAAAAATGGTCATAGAGTTCGACTGGCTTAATATTACAAAGTTTTTTATTTATGCTTTCTTTCTTTGCAAATTCTACCAATAAAGTATTTTCATCGCACCGCTCAGGGCTTTTCACTTTCACACCATCTTTTAAATTCTTAAAGGCTGCCCTAAATTCAGATGACTTTGGGTCGTTCCAATCTGCATTATCTAATTGAATATCAACCCCAAAATACTTTTTATTATTATCGTATTTTGCGGTTATTTTTACGTCTTCATTTTCGACGTGTACAGTTGCAACACTTTGACCGCAAAAACGAATATCAAATGTCGCATTTTTGCCACTAACCTTACTTACGCTCGTATAGCGATATAAAGGCGGGTTTACTCGAAACTTTTTTGCGCCTTCAATGTAAGCAGTTTTATTCTTGGTTATCTGGGCTGCATAATCGGCAAATCGCTCTTCCCACTCATTGTTCTTTGTCAATAACTCATTGACTTTCTCAACTATTTCACTATGATTCATATATATCAAATTAAATAATTAAATAATATTTTCCGCAAAAGTAATAAATTTTTTCATACAAGCCTTTTTTTAATTTTTTTCATTCGGTTTTCTTACTAATAGATCTAACCTGTATTATTCAAAAACTATTCATAGTCTCGCTGCATGTCACTTATATCTGGGTATCGTTGTGTGTGCGACCCTTGCGGTCGCACAATTATCATCCCGTAGTATTGTAGGGGCGAGGCTTGCCCTCGCCTTTTTTATTTTTGGCAACCGCAAGGGTTGCCCCTACAATCTCTATCTCTATATCATTCAAGGCGACCGCAAGGGTCGCCTATACAGAAACCGTTATACGAAATTACAGGTTTTCTTTATGAATAATGCAGGCTAATAGATAAATTAATATTTGGGGAAATGAAAACCATTTCCCCAAATATTCTTTAAAAGTACTGATAACTTGTTAGACTTGAAAACTTTACTAATTTTCCATTTTCAAGTGTTATCAAAACTCCATCCCCCGACCAACGCGCGTCAATTGGCTTTCCAGGGGGACTAATTGAAATGTATGAAGTTAAATCTTTATAGATTTTTACCATACTTCCATCTACTTTGGCAACTCCACAATTTAGATACGCTTTGTCCCAACTCATAAAAAATTTTTTTTGTTTTGCCTACTCTATTTGGTTTTCGGTCTTCCCCATTTTCTATATGAAATATCCACTTCATTTTAGCAATCTTAACATTTTGAACATCGCTCAATACATCAATTTCGGAACTTTCCATGAAGTATGATTACTTTTTTCTTTACCTCTACTTATACACCAGTCATGCCATTTATCTATATCCTCAATTGAATCAGGTTCCCTTGAAAAATAATCAATTGTCCAACCTTCAGGCAACCAACTACTATCTGTAATCTTCTTATTTTTATTTTTCATTTTATATATTTTTCAAATTCTTAAATATAATTAAAAAAAACTTCTTTTTGAATACCTTTATAGACTTTTTCTAATTTTTTTCGCAACTTTTGGTTAATACGAAAACGTGGAGGAAACAAATCAACTGGTACTAAATGATAATGAGTGCAACCATCATTTCCCCATGTGGCATCGTGAGGTGTTACATAGTAGTGGTCATCAGTACGATGCTTTGCCTCTTCAATTGTAGGAGGAGTACAATGCACTATTCCGAGAGAAATATCTTTGTGGTATTCAGATACCATTTCGACTATATCGCCCGGTTTAAAACGTATTTTATCTTCGGAACGCCCCTCAAAATTTGTCCAACCCTTGTTGTCGATGTCTAATTGCGACATATTAGTTTCATCCCAAAAGGAGCCGTCAGATAAATAACTTCGTTCGCTTTTCGTCGATGTACCTTCCAAAAGGTCAAGAACATGCTCTTTTATCAAATAGCCAAAAGTATAACTGCTCTTATATCTCTTAATCTTTTTTCTTATAGCCTTCTCAGCGCTTAATACGCTTGAAAAATAGCCCAACGTTTCAAAGGATATCTTAAATTCAGGATATTTTGGCTTATCATCCTCGTATTTTATTTCTATTAACTTGAAAATTGAATTTTCTTTAGATGCTTTTTCTTTCTTCATCTGTATTAACTTTTATATCAGTATTTTATAAAATAAAATTATTAAAATAAGAGTGCAAAGATATTTGTAGATTATGCGGAAGTAGCGCACTATGTAAAAATTTTTTTTATTTCTTGTTTGCGCCCACTCCGAAAACTGTTTTCTACCACAAAGTAACACAAAAAATAACTGAAAACTGAAAACTGAAAACTGAAAACTTTCTTTACGTTCTCAACTTTGCGACTTTGCGTTAAAATAAAAGGGCTTTTAACAAATATGCTTATAGCAAATTCAATTTTGATGAAATTCCATTCCCACAAGGTATGTTTCCATTAATTTTTTTCGCAACATATCGCTTACGTGAAATCGTAATGGAAATAAACGGTCGCCCGTTTTGTTTGTATTGTCGTCATAATTTTTGTCGATTGTCCGATAGCAGTTATCGGTATAATGAATTGGGAATCGAGCACCGATTTTTAGTTCTCCGTGTGTAGGTGGTGTTGAATTTACAACTTCAAGTGTAACAATGTCATTATTAAGCACTTCAATTATATCGCCCATATTAAAACGTATTTTTTCAGCATCTCGTCCGATGGTTTCATATAACTCATCAAAGTTGTTTATATCATAATATACAATTGTTTCGTCCCATGGCGTACCATCAGACAAATAATTTTTCATAACCGAAGTGCTAAAAGTCTCATTTTCAACTGCATACTGTTCAATTAAAAAACCAAAAATATTTACGTTTCCTGTCTCAATCTCTTTTTTCATTTCCTGCTCTGCATTAACAAGGTTTGAATAATTACCTATCTCTCTGCGTCTTACCTCAAATTCTGGATATTGAGGGATTTCTTCGCAATATTCTATTACAATTAATTTGAAAAGTATGTTTTTTGCAGTCATATTTTTTATTTTTTTTGCAAAGTTAGTTAATGTTGTGCGAAAACGCCGCACCGAGTTTGAAAAAATATCAAAAATTAAAAAAAAATTTGCATAGTTCAAATAATTACCTTATTTTTGCGCGATTTCTTAAAAGAGGTAATTATGCAAAAAGAAGGTAACTGTATGTTGAACGAATATGTAAGCAAGACTATTGGGCTTACATTCATTGAAAAAAATTTTGATGGAGATTTGGCAAAACGTTTGCCTCAATATCTCAAAGGAGCATTCGATTTTTCATTAGTAGAAATTGACGGTCAAGAGTTTTTATTGCTGATTCCATCGGCAGAGGCGGATTTATCTACCTCTCAAACAATTAAGTTTACCAATCAAATCAGCAAGCAAACAGGTCTTCAAACGCTTATAAAGTTCAATACAATTGATAATATCCAACGACGAACTTTAATTTGTAATCGTGAAAACTTTGTTGTGCCTCATAAACAGATATATATCCCTTCACTGCGAATGTATCTCAACGAAGGCGGTAGTATACAACAATTTGCCGTAAAAGAACATCTTTCGCCTTCTGCACAATTACTGTTGCTGTATCACTTGCAAAAATCGTCGTTAGAAGGTTTGCCGTTCAAAGATGTAGCAAAAGCATTAAACTACTCAAGGAAAACCATATCAATTGTGGCGTTTGAACTGCAAAAATTGTCGGTTTGCGAAATAAAACATACAAATCAACGTAGTAAAGTTTTGAGTTTCAATAAAACAGGTCGTGCTTTGTGGGATGATGTGCAGCAATTGATGACTACACCGATTATTAAGGTATGGTATGTAGAAAACAAACATATTCCTGCAAACTTGCCGCTATATGCCTCCTATGACACGGCATTGCCGCACTATACCTTTATTGCAGAAGATTTGTCGTCTTCGTTTGCTATCGACAAAAATGTTTTTTCCGAACAATTAGATAAATTGCAATCGTTTCTACACCACAATGAAGGAAATGTTCGCATGGAAATATGGAAATATAATCCTGCATTATTAGCCGATGGTCAATTTGTAGATAGACTTTCGCTTGCGCTTTGTTTTAAAGACACTGACGATGAACGAATTATAAAAGAAATTACAGAAATGATAAATAATAAAATTTTATGGTAGGAGTTGAAAAAATCAGAGAATATTTGGGCGATTTTAACGCCAACTATATAATCATCGGCGGAACTGCCTGCAATCTAAATTTAGAAGATGCCGACTTGCAAGGGCGCGCTACAAAGGACATTGATATGATTGTGGTTTGCGAAGCCATTAACACTGAATATATTCGTCAATTTCGGACGTTTATCCATGCAGGCGGATATAAGGCTTGTCAAATAAATTCAAAAGATGAAACAAAACGTGGCTACTATCGTTTCATTGAGCCTGCTGATAATACTTTTCCGGCATATATTGAATTATTTTCGAGAACGCCCGACGAACTTCAAATGCCAAAAAACGTTCGTCTTGTGCATATTAATTCTGACGAGGAGTACTTATCGGGTTTTTCTGCAATTTTAATGGACGATGATTTTTATTATTACGCCATTGCAAATTCACGAGAAATAAAAGGAGTGCAAGTCCTTGATAAAAACGCTTTAGTGGTTCTCAAAGCAAGGGCATATTTAAATAACAAAAAACGCAAAGAAGAAGGTCAGCAAGTACACCAAAGCGATATAGATAAACACAAAAAAGACATATACCGACTATCTTTTCTGTTTTCGGGGGAAGAACGTTATGCTGTTACCGATGCAATCAGAGCGACTTTGGAGGAATTTCTTGAAAAAATTCAAACGGATTTTATTAACACAAAAGCCATTGCTAAATCAATGGGAACCGCGGAAGTTACATTGCAGGACTTTGTCCAAAAAATAAAAAATATGTTTCAAATAAACTAGATATCCAACACAACATGTTTGTTTGTTAATTCATCTTTTTCGTTTACTAATGAAGCGTTTACAAATGTTGTTTCGTTGACTTTCTCAATTCCATAAGCCTCGTGAACATGTCCAAAAAGATGATAACGGGGTGATGATTTAAGAACAGCCTGTCGCAAATATATGCAACCTAAAGATTTGTACGATTTATCCAAAATACCATAAGGAGGGCGATGTGTAATTAAAATATCAATATCTGATGGAATTTTGGCAAACATTTTCGGAAAACATTCTTTTTTTTCATTTTTTGAGAAATATGAATTTGATAAACCCCAAAATTTCACTCCGTTAATTGTAACCCCACTATTGTAAAGGAAAAAAAAGTTTGAGGGAAAATAACTCTGAATAAAATTATTCGTTTGCAAACGACTATCATGATTGCCTTTAACGAAAATTTTGTATTTGTAATGCAACGCGCAAAACCATACAAAGAAATCAGAAATATCTTTATTTCCAAGCCCTGCGGCATCTCCCGAATGAACGATAACATCGGCTTCAGGTAGGTCGTGCAGTTGCCGATGTTGGTTGTGAGTATCTGAAAGATGAACTATTCGCATATCATTATATGTTTTTTCGTTTTCTGAATGAAATCTTTTTATTATCCTCTTTTTCAAATAATTCTCTATTTTTTATGAAAAAGTCATAAAAAACTCTCACATTTTCTAATTCAAACCAATTACAAATAGTTGTAGGGCAACGGTCTAAATTATAGACAGTTGCATTGCTAATGGAAAGTAAAAGCGGAGAATGAGTGGCAATTATAAACTGACAACCAAATAAATAAACTTTCTTTTCGATCAATTCTTTTAAGGCTATTTGCAGTTGTGGGGAGAGCGAGTTTTCAGGCTCGTCTAATAAATATAATGTATCGGGTTCAAAAATATTCTCAAAAAAATGCATGGCAGATTCTCCATTGGATGATTGTTCGGAAATTTTGTTTAAATTTTCCATTGCAGGTTTCATCTCTTTCTCGCCCATTAATTTATATTTAACTCCATCCTCAGAGTCGGTAGCAATCAAATTTTGCAAATTAACAATTTTGTTTTCTGCCTTAACTGTTTCTTTACGCAAATTTACAATAGATTCCATAATATCTTCGCTTCTAATAAGACGACTGTTAAAGGGTATTTTCAATGGTTTTTCATTTCTTGTTGCAGTTTCAAATGTGCATTTTTCAACAAATTCGTTAAAATAGAGGCTGCTATTGCGTATTGTTTTGTACCGAAGTTCAATTTTTTCGGCAATTACATTCAACAATGTTGATTTGCCCGAACCATTTGAGCCGTAAAAAATAGTAACAGGCGCAAAAGATACGATTTCCAACATTTTAGAGTATAAAATCCGAAAAGGATATACCCGTCTGTTTTCAGACGGCAAAAGAAATTTTTCGAGAAATATCATATCAGTAAAAAAATTAGGATGCAAAAATAATTGATAGTTATGCAAAATAACCGCAGAGGGTAAAATTTTTTAAAATTATATCATAACCTGCAAAAGTACATTTGCGTCAAAAGAAAGCGAAAAAGTAAAAAATAAATTATATTTTGTTAAAAATATAAAAATTATTCCTAATTTTGCAGCAAATTTTTAATCATTGAGTCCACTTCGAAAAGTGATTTTCTACCACAAAGTTCACAAAGAATGCGCAAAGAATACAATTTGACATATAATTATGTGAAATCATTTTATGATCCTTGTGGTAAAATAAAACAACATGACTTTTCGGAGGGAACTCAACAATAAAAATAATATATTTTCGTTTTAGCATTTATGGAAAAAGAAACCTTATTAAATATTATTATCCAAGATATTAAAGAGTTAGATACTTTAATTAATACTTTTATTGGAAAACCAGAAATTCCAAAAGCTTTTATTAAACTTGCACAAAATAAAGCAAAAGGAGTGCTTGAAGAGATTGATTTGCTTGAGTTTTTCGTTGACGAGGATTCTAACATAGATTTTAAAAAAGAAACTCCAATACAAAAGAAAATCCAACCAATCAAAGAGGAACTTAAACCCAAACAAAAAGATGAATTTGCAATAGAACCAAAATTCACAATAGAACCAAAATCTACATTAGAAGTCGAAAAAGTTGCAGAAATTTTTCCCGAGAAAGAGATAACATTAGGAGAAAAATATATGCAGGATAATCAATCTGTTAACGATACATTAGCAATAAAAAATGATACCGAAAAACTTCCACGCTTTATGAACAGACCAATTAAAAATCTGAGTAAAGCAATAGGCATCAACGACAGATTCTTATTTATTCGGGAACTATTCGATAATAGTGACGATTTATACAATACAGTGTTAGAACAGTTAGAAACAATGCCCGATATGAAATCAGCAGAACAATTTCTTGCAACTAATTTTCAGTGGGACGACAACAATGAAGCAGTTAAAGTGTTTAAAGATTTTGTTAGAAGGAAGTATATTTTGTAGTTATCAGTTATCAGTTTTCAGTTATCAGTTTTCAGTGAATAAGTGAATAAGTGAATGAGTAAATGAGTAAATGAGTAAATGAGATAAAACCTTATTTTTACCTTATTTTTTCAACAAAACAACCTTAGTAGAAAAATGAGTAAATGAGTAAATGAGTGAATGAGTAAATGAGTGAATGAGCGAATGAGTAAATGAGTGAATGAGCGAATGAGTAAATGAGATAAAACCTTATTTTTACCTTATTTTTTCAACAAAACAACCTTAGTAGAAAAATGAGTAAATGAGTAAATTAGTAAATGAGTGAAAGAGTAAATGAGTGAATGAGCGAATGAGTAAATGAGATAAAACCTTATTTTTACCTTATTTTTTCAACAAAACAACCTTAGTAGAAAAATGAGTAAATGAGTGAATGAGTAAATGAGCGAATGTGTTAATTAGTAAATTAGTAAATGAATGAATGTGTAAATGAATGTGTGAATGTGTTAATTAGTAAATGAGTAAATGAATGAATGTAAATGAATTATTAATCACTAACCGCTAACCTCTAATCACTAACCGCTAACCGCTAACCACTAATCACTAACCGCTAACCGCTAACCACTAACCACTAACCACTAACCGCTAACCACTAATCACTAACCGCTAACCACTAACCACTAACCACTAACCACTAACC
>Ga0099364_10012212_pt1 | contig 11615 bp, 13 predicted proteins | sample TergutTh196P3_FD_73070 | JGI IMG/M metagenome (GOLD analysis project Ga0099364, IMG submission 73070) | Microcerotermes parvus P3 segment gut microbial communities from Pointe-Noire, Republic of the Congo - Th196 P3 | ecosystem: Host-associated > Arthropoda: Insects > Digestive system > Gut ...
AAAATCCTTTGCGTGAAAGTACAGCGCAGACAGGCCCACTTATTACTGCGGATGGCCTGGTAAATCTGCAAGCCGGCGAAATCGTTGTCCGCAAGGATATTTCTGATAACCTTATCCGCGCAGCGCAGATGATGGCGCAGGCTCCGCAACTTTTGACACAAATTACGCAACAGGGCGGCTCGATCTACCATAACAACAAATCATTGAAAGTTGATATGCGCGGGGCGCAAATCGGCACAGGTGTAAGCGGCCAACGTGCAGGCCGTGACATCGGCGATTCAATCCTTGCAAGAATCAACAATTTCCCACAATAACGAAAAGGGGCGGTTCACTTGCGAATTTTTATTACAAAAGAAAATTTGGTGCTTCCCTTTGAATTGCTCCTTGATGTTGAAAAAAGCTCCATCCCCTTTTCAACAGAGGTTACAGAAACATCAATGGTGTTGCCGGGCGTAAGCGGCGAAAATCAACTGGACAGAAGATATGCCGCCAAGATTCATTCTCTTGTGTTCAGGAGTTGGCCGCAGGCGACAGTTGATGAAAAAGACATGCTGATAAAGCAAATCAACGAACTGTGGGTTGACTGCGTGGACGAACCGCATGAATTGCATTATGAAAGGTTTGACAGAACGTATTATGTAAAAGCGGTCGGCGTGCCTGAACGTCCGGTAGAGTATTCGGATTGGTTAGAATTTTCGATACCGTTAAAAGCGCACGACCCTTACGGCTATAAAGATGGTGAGTTTAAAGCATTGAATGCCGGTGAAATCATAAGCAATTTAGGCAATGTAGAAGTGCCTGCAAGGATAGAATTTACTGGCCCCTGCACAAATCCGTCTGTCACCATTAACGGCATTGTATACGGCTTCACAGGCACGGTTCCAAACGGTCAAATCCTCCGCGTTGACGCCAAAGGCTACACGGTAGATTTTTATAACCCCATAACCGGCTTCTCTACTTTTGCGAACACGGTCGGTTGGAACGGCAATTTTTTGGAAATACCGGCACATGGAAAGATGGAAATTCAGGCGGTAACGAATGCGCCGGGGCGACATATAACATACTGGCGGCATAGATACGCCTAGAGAAAGGGATAATCCATGAGAAACACAATTATTCTCACCAAAGGCACTCAAAGAGAATATTTGTCGGTTGGTACTGATGGCGACAAAATTGAAAACGCCTATCAGTCTGTGGATTTATCGAACAACACAAGCGTTTTAGAGTTTGATCTTTCAAAAGACAGCCAAAAATGGGCCATGTTTGACGGCGAGGGGCTTGAGATTGAAGCGCTTGGAAGAATATACTGCATTTTTGGCGAAGATTCAATAACAAAATCACGCGATGGAAACGGATTATTTTTGTATGTAAACCTAAAGGAAACGTGGTACAAGCTCGCTAAAACGCGAATAACGACATATAACATCAATGTTGCCACAAGCCCTGAAATCGACCACATAGACCGGCATATGGTAATGCTTCTCGGCAACTCCCCTGACCCGCTTTTTATTAACGGTATAAGGGTAACAAACCCTTTCCCTGTCGGCACGGCGAGGTATTTCTTTTGGATTCTTTTGTACGACACGGGTTGGAGCCTTGACGCGCGATATGATTCTTTTTGGCCTGACGGCAGGCATGACCTTGAAACCGACAAGCAAAGCGTTCTCGACAATATTAGAATGTTGCAATCTCTGTTTGGTGGCATGTTGCTTTGGGATAGTAAAAACAGGCGCGTCGCGCTGGTAGACGAAAACAAATACCGGGCGTATGAGGGCTTCAAGGTCAGATACCGTCACAATCTCGCAAGCATTGAGAAAAAAGAAGATAGAAATATCATCACACGCCTTAATGTATACGGTAACAGCAATCTTAATATTGCTGCCTTAAATGGCGGCAGAGATTTTCTTGATAATTTCAGCTACACAAATGAAGTTCTTGAGGATATTATCACCAACAATGATATTTACACGCAACAATCATTGTTGGATTGGGGCAGGCGGCAATCTGTGTTTTATTGCAGGCCCCGTTATACATACACAGTAGATATTTACAGATACAGACATCAAGAAGATAAGGCTATCCCCCAACCTGTTCTCGGCAATCTCGGCGAAGTCATGGACGATGATATAACCATTACACCTGTTCGGCAAAGAATTCTCGCGATAAAGCAAAATGTTTTTATCGACCACGACTGCACCGTAACCATTGGCGACATTATTCGCACGTTTGAGGGCAAATTCGTTGACACGGTTGAAAACTCGGATAAGGCCGGCGATGCAATTACCGAGGCTGGAAAAGTGCCTGGTGCAATCATCAAAGGCAAGACACCGGCGCTTGAAAAAGCCGAAAAAGAAATCAACGACACGATTGTTAATACTGCAAGTGAAATTCGCATTGAGCTGAAAGATGTTGAAAAAGGCTTAGAAACCCTTGTATCTATAACAGCCGGTCAGATTCGTACAGAAGTGCGCGACACAGAAAATCGGCTTAATACATCTATCACGCAGACGGCGGCGGCGATTCGGCTCGAAGCAAATGCGATGGAGAGCAGACTGAACAGTTCGATTACTGTTACTGCCAGCAGTATACGTTCGGAAGTAAACGACGTAGACCGCAGATTGAGCAGCAGCATAAGTCAAGTCGCTGGTAGAGTTGACATTGTCGTTACATCAGGCGGTCAAGTCCGGGCGAGTATTATCGTTGATGCGATAAATAGCTCAAGCGTTACCATCAATGCGGCGCGAGTGAATCTGCAAGGGTATGTGACAATAAGCAGCCTCGGTTCAGGCGGCTCTACAAATATTGATGGCGCACGAATAACAACCGGCACTATATCTGCCAATAGAATCGACGTTGGCTCAATCACAACAAGCGTAATCAATTCGGGGCGTGTCGTGGCGCAGGGTGGCAGCTTTAGCGGCGACCTGACCGCAAATGTCACGCGATGCAATGCCATTCAGGGTGTAATATATGCTCGCGGCGGCAGTTCAAGTACAATGTTTTGGAACGGAAGCCCTGTGAGGCTTCGGGGCGTTCAATCGTCCGGGAGCGGCACCCATCAAGCGCTATGCACAACTTAAATTATGGGAGGATTCTATGGTACTTTCAAATCTTGTTGCATGTGAAAAGTCATTGGGGAAACTTCTACAATACCAATACCTTCCCGCCCGGCAAGTGTTTTTCCTTTCGACAATGCTAAGACAAATCCTTGAAACGCTTGATTCGTTTCACAATGCAAGAACCGCGCTGCTAAAAAAATATGGCACAAGCGATGATGATGTGAATTACGTCGTAACTGGCGAAGATAACGTGGCTGCTTATAATAATGAACTCGATGAGCTTGAGACGCAGGAAGTTGATTTGTCTTTCCCCGCAGATAAAATCATGCTTTGCGTAGAAAGCATTGAAAAAGCCGAAATTGATTTACCGCCTGATAAGCGATTAGGATTTACGGCGGCTGATTGGATTAACATTCAACGCATTATCAAAGTAACTGAAAGCGAGGAATAGGCCGTGTCGAAAGGGATTCTTGAGGTTCAAGTAGCCGGTAAAGAAATCGTAAAGCACCCGCTTGAAAATGCGATTGTGCAGGGTGAAGAAAACGCGGCAGAGGTTGTTTTTGTTCTTGATAAGATTGTCCACGGCATAGACCTTTCGGAAGATGGGTATATGTATCAAATCTATGGCGTCAATGCCGATAATCAGTCCGCTTTCAGTTTGTTGGAAAAAGGCACCCATTCGGGCGCTGACAAGTTCTCGCTTACATGGAAAATCAGCCAACAATTTACCGCAACAGCAGGCCGATTATTGCTTTGGCTCAATGTAACGAAGTCTGAAAATAACAAAGTCGTTTTCAGTTGGCAGTCGAAAGCCGCCCGAATATTCGTTAAAGATGGCTTTGTCGTGTCTGAATACATAAGCGTCACCGAGCAATTATTTATTGACTTAGGCACCATGCTCGGAGAAGCAAGAGCGGCAGCGGCTTCTGCAAAAGGAAGCGAAGCTGCGGCAGCGCAAAGCGAAGCGAACGCACTAAGCCACAAAAATGACGCGGAAGCATCGATGAACGCGGCGGCGTTTAGCGCGACAGCGGCGGCAGAGAGTGAAATCAATGCCAAAAACAGCGAGGTAAATGCTGCGAAAAGCGAAGTAAGCGCTTTAAACAGCAGGGATTTGGCGGCGTCTAGCGAAGCTACAGCTTTAAACAGCGCGAATGAAGCAAAAACAAGCGAAGTCAACGCCAAAGCAAGCGAAGCTGCGGCAAAGGCTTCCGAAACTGCGGCGGCGGCGAGTGCGGCGGCGGCCCTTTCAAGCGAAGATATTGTATCAGAGCGTGCAGATGAAGCGCTCCAATCCAAAAATGCGGCGGCATCGAGCGCGGCGGCGGCTCTTTCGAGCGAACAACAGGCACAGACGCACGCCGAAAACGCGGCGCAAAGCGAAGCAAATGCACTCGACAGCGAACTAAGCGCGAGGGCTGATGCGGAATTTGCTGAAAGCAGCATTGCAATAACTTCTCAAAATGCGGCACGCGCTCACCAAAGCGCCGCAGAAGCCGCGTTGCGCGAACAAAGTGCGATAAACGCTGCGATTCGTGCAGGAAATTACGCTGCAGATTCGGCAAACAGCGCAGACGACGCGAGAGAAAGCGCAGCGTTGGCACATCAGATAACCATTGATGCCGGAGAGGTAATTCTGCTTCAAAACATGATTGCCCTCGACCCGACATCGGGCAGGCGTGATACGGTTCAAAACATCATTAACAACATTTTCCGGCTGCTTGCTACCGGCGCGATAACACCCGAGGAATTTGACGCGCTTAACATCGACCCCGTTATATTCGATGGCATGGCAATAGACCCGTTCCAGTTTGATACAATCGGTAAAAAAGTATTCAACATCTAAATAAAAGGAGTAGGAGTTATGTCAGCAAATGAAACCACAGGCGCACCGTTTCATCTTGAGAAAAACACCCCAGGCGTCGGCATGAGTTCGATGGGAACATGGAATCAAAATTTAGAAAAGCTAAATAAGGACGCTTTGCACAAATCGCTTTATGACCCTCAAAACGTAGGCGCAGACATATTCCGCGCCGGAAACCACAGAATGACGGGGTATGTCAAATCGGTTGAATACTCCCCTATTTCGGCGTCTGACAATGTTTTGGCGGCTGTTGCAAAACTCGAAGCGGCGGCGTCGAACTCCGGCGACATGAGAAAAGCTACATACGATACAAATGATGATGGCAAGGTGGACCACGCCGAAGTCGCCGACAAAGCGAACAGCGTTGATTGGAACTCTGTCAATAACAGGCCGAACTCCATGCCTAATCCAAACGCGCTGATTATTCAAACCGATGGACAGACGCGAGCGACATACACAGGCAGCTCGGCGGCGACGGTGAACATTACCGCGAACAACATCGGTGCGGCCTCGCTGGTTGGAGGCAAAGTGCCGGTTGCACAGATTCCCGATGAAATAGCAACATCTGCTGAACTGGCGGTTGTAGCGGCTTCTGTGAATACCGCAAAGGGCGAGGCGATTACCGAAGCGGTAAAACAGGCCACAGCCTATGCAAACCCCGCCCTACCAGACATTGATACCGTTGGCGGCGCACTCGACCACATTGTTGAACACGGCAGCAGCGGCGGTGACACCGATATGACAATCATCGAACTGCTTCACAACCGCATTTACCCCGGCGTTGACTTGCAAGAAAAATTCCAATCCGAAATCTTTAATGGATATTCGACACCATGGGATTGGATTGCTGACAGAATTTACGGTGTGTTAGGCAAGCCGTATTACAAGGGCATTTTGGTAAACGACTTCATCCCGCTCGTCTTTGATACCACACACGCAAAGATGGAAGTCGCGGGCATTAACACATATCACCGCTATGGCGATACCGAAGTGCCGCCGCACATTGACTTTATCTCCGGCGACTGCTTGCCTGACCCGTATGTGTATAACCGCGTCAACTACAACAACGGCACAACCGTTTCGCCCTCTCCGTGGCTTGCAAGTGATTTACATGCACGGCTCAACAGTTTGCAGAAAAACGTGCCGAACTCGGCGGCGGCAAACCCTGCTATGGTTTCAGTAGATTACAGAACGACAGGCATTTTCAACAGATTGCCCGCGGCGTTGCAGGCTGTAATCGTTGAAAAACGTCTGTTGTTGCCGAGCCGATACACGGCAGGCTCACTCCTGATTGACGACAACTCTTGGGCGTGGCAAAACGCCGGCAAACTGTGGATTCCGGCAGAAATGGAAGTGTATGGCACAAAAATGTGGGGCAGCACAGTTAGCCCAAATCACGGCTTCCCCGATGGCGGCTTTGTCCAGTACCCGATATTCGCCCAAAATATGAAGCGCGTTAAGGGTGCCGGAAACGGCGGGGTGCGCTCCAACTGGTGGCTGCTCTCGGCGTATGGTGGCAACTCCACCAACTGTGCGCTTGTCCTCAGCAACGGCACTGCCTATCACACGACGGCTTCCAACACCAGCATTCGCGTTCCCCTCTGCTTCCGTGTCGCTTAAAAACTACATATCCCGCTCCCTTGTGGGGCGGGAAAGGAAAGGACATAAGCCATGAGCAACGTACTTGCGCGAAAAAGAAACGTGTCGGAGCTTGAGTTTTGGAAAAACGGCTGCGAAATCCGCGCCGAACTCACTCGCATACTTATGAGCGACAGAATCCCGAAACGCTGTTTATACATTTTCGTGATTCCGGGCATTGCCCTTGCGCGTAAGCTCATGGAAGAAATCACCGCCGCGAATACCATATACCCGACATCAGAAGCGGAAGTTGAAAAGCGGCGCGAACATCAGACCGCAGCCATTATAAAGTGCGAGCAGATTGTCCAACATCTGCAATGGCTCGTAGACACAATCCCCGAAGTAAAAGTCGCCAGCCTTGAAATTGTCGTTGACAGAGTGAATACGGAGGTACGGTTATTAAAAGGCTGGCGCAAAGAAAACAAGGTGCTTACCCACAAAAAGGGTTTTGCATAGGTTATGCCCTGTAAACGCTCCAACTGGTGGCTGCTCTCGGCGAATGGTGGCAACTCCACCAACTTTGCGAATGTCAACAGCAACGGCAATGCCAATAACACGACGGCTTCCAACACCAGCATTCGCGTTCCCCTCTGATTCCAAGTTAATATGGCCTGCCAAAGTAAGCCCTGCGGGGTCGAAATCCGTGCCTTTTTGGAAGGAGGGCATGACCTTTCTCGAAAGAGATAAATAAGCACCCCGACGCAGGCGGGCGGACGCTTCTTGCATGGCGCGGTGTGGAGTTAAACTGCGTTTCATGCCCGTTCCTGCTGTGTAGTCGGAACACTCCCCTACAAATTGACTATGCGGGGTGCAAATGATTTTTTATGACAAGTGACGAAAGAAAAGAAGCGCGTTATCAAAGGCGCAAGGCAAAGCGGGAACAGCGCCGCCTTGAAATGCTAAAATCATACAACTTCGACACCGTAACATCGCCGGACGCCCTTTACAATGCGTCAAAATCTGCGAGAAGAGGCGTGTATTGGAAAGCGAGTGTGCAGCGATACAACATGAATTTGCTGCGTAATTCGATACAAGCCAGCAAAGACCTCAAGGCCGGTGTCGATTTACGAAAAGGATTCATCGAATTTCATCTTGCCGAGCGCGGCAAGAAACGGTATATCAGGAGCGTTCATTTTTCGGAGCGCGTCGTTCAGCGAAGTCTTTGTGCAAATGCTCTTGTGCCGCTTCTCACCCGCAATCTCATACACGACAATGGCGCAAGCATACAAAACAAAGGTATTCACTTTGCGGTGAAGCGATTGAAAACCCACTTGACGCGGCATTATAGACAGCATGGCAAGAATGGTTATGTCATTCTTGTGGATTTCAAAGGATATTTTGAGAACATCTTGCATGAACCGTTGTTGCAAATTGACAAGCGCACTTTTGGAGAAGATGAAAGGCTCCTGAATCTTGCAATGTCATTCGTTTACATATTCGGCGACAAGGGTTTGGGGCTTGGCAGCGAAATCAGCCAGATAAAAGCGGTAGCATATCCAAATAGGATAGATAACTACATCAAAAGCATACTGCGTTGTAAATTCTACGGCAGATATATGGACGATTCATACATCATCTGCGAAACAAAAGAAGAAACTGACCGCGTATACACCGCCTTGCCCGCTTTATATGCCGAAATGGGAATCACAGTAAGCCCGAACAAAACGCAAATCGTCAAGCTATCGCGTGGCTTTACATATCTGAAAACACATTTTTCACTCACGGAAACAGGGCGCATTATCGAAAAGCCGGGCAGAGAAAGCATAACCCGCCAACGCCGGAAGCTCAAGAAATTCAAGAAACTTCTTGATAAAGGCGAAATGACGATTGAACACATTCACATGAGCTATATGAGTTGGCGCGGGTTTACCGCTCATAAGAACGCAGGCCAGACAATCCGCAGTATGGACAAACTCTACACAGAATTATTTGGCGAACCGCCAATTATAAAAAAATTAGGAGGATATTGAATATGTCGAAATCAGGACAAAACGCAGAACCTTTGGAGGGGCGCGAGGGTAGAATCAATGCCCTGCGTCAACTGCTGGCACAGTCGGATTCCGTTGCCATTGAGTACGCTGACGGGCTTATCTCTCTAAAAGATTATTCTGAAACAAAAGAACAACGCCGTGCGTGGCTGGAAGAACTGTTATTACACGAAGCGGAGCAGGGCAACATGCCGGTCAAGGAAATTATTAAAAAGTTAATCTCCTTAAAGATCGCCGGAACCCATAGCTCTCTTGAGGTTTATTTGGAAAAGAACCCGCTTGAATCAAAGGCCCACGGCAATAAAAAAGCGAAATACACCATTTCAACGAGCAAGCAGTCACGCCTTACGAGCAAGATGGTTATGGCAGAGGGAGCGGATAAGTACGGAATTCCTTTCCCGATAAAATGGAACTCAACGGGGAATCCCTGCGAAGAATGGACGCTGCCTGAACTTACGCAGCTTTCGTTTGAGATTGCGACAAAAGTTATCCCCCTCCAAATGTACCAGCAAGATTTAGAGGTTGCCTTAGAAAAAATGTCGGCAGACCCAAAAACCACACTTGAAGATGTGAAGTCATTCGTCATTGATTATAGCGTGGTGGCGCCATGAGGAAACTCCACCATTGGCTGATCCTTTGGTTTTTGCTAGGGCAGCAATATTTCACACTTGAAGCCCTATATCGCTTTATACTCAAGGGCGGTGAAAAAGCTCATATTGCAATGCTGGCAGTCGGTGGATTAGTTTGTATCAGTATTGGAGCGGTAAATCAAATACCGCGCTTTTACAACTCAAAAATAATCGTGCAGGCGGCGGTTGGCACACTCATTACGCTTATCATCGAACTGGCGGCAGGGCTGATCCTCAATGTTTGGTTAGGGCAAGCGATATGGGACTACACAGGATTGCCGGGAAATATCCTCGGGCAAATAAGCTTGCCTTTCGCGGCTATTTGGTTTTTTCTTATGCCGCTTGCGATATGGCTTGAAGATACTTTCTGTTATTACTTTTGGGGCGAGGGTGAATGCTACAGCCTTGCCAGCATCTATAAAGATTTTGTGACATTCAAATAATTCTTAAAAAACAGGGGGCAAAACTATGAATATAGCACACTTCACTTTCGACAAGGCAGGGCTTACGCTCATATTATCGGCTTCATTGGTATATCTTGGGCGGATCACTATTCCTATTCTGATTTTGCTTGCCGCAATAACATTGGACTTTTTTACAGGCTTAAAGGCAGCAAAATATCGCGCCCAAGAAATAGATAGCACGAAGTTTTCTAACGGGATAAAGAAAAAAGTTTTGCTCCTTTGCCTTGTAGGCGTGGGTATACTCATTGACCTATTACTATATTTCTGTGTGAATTATTTTGATTTGGGCTTTTCGATGAAATTTGCGGTTGCGATTGCCATAACGGTATGGCTTATCGTAAACGAAATAATCAGCATATTGGAAAACCTCAAAGATTCCGGCGTACCGATCCCGCCCGGGCTTATGCCTTTAATCAAAAACATCAAAAGCAAAGTAGAAAAAATACCCATACAACTTCCGCAAGGCGACCATATCGAAAACATTGAATGCCTGACTGACATTGTTGCGCGACAATCTGTAATTATCAGGGAGCTTCATAATACCGTGAAACAACTTAACGCCACGACATCTCTTGAGGGCGATATTACAGATTTGCAAGCGGACATAGATAAAATTATATAGGAGGAATCAAAATGATTAACTTTTTCGGGATTTTATTTGCAGCGATAGTGGTTGAGGGGCTTGTTACATACATCAAGACAATCATTGTTGACAGGCAAATCCAATGGCAAATCATCGTAGCAATGGCTTTGGGTATTTTGACAGCGATAACTTTTGAAATCGACCTGTTCTTAATCTTCGGCTTATCTGCCAATATACCCTTTGTCGGTATGGTTTATACCGGCATACTTTTGAGCCGTGGTTCAAACTACATATTCGACTTGTTGGGCAAACTCACAAAGGCTAAGCACCAAGCCGATGCTTTGCAAGAAGAATATATGGGAGGGATTTTCGATGACGGGAAGTAATCTTGTAACGCATAAACTCCCATTGGCGCGAGGCTTTACGGCTGGGCGAAGCGGTCAAAAAATATGCAAAATAACGCCACATCAAGTCGTTGGAAACCTCACCGTTCATACAATTCAAAAAGTATTGAGCGATGCCGGAATCAGTTCCACATATTCAATTCAAGATGTGAATTTAGCACAACACATTTGCGAATCCAACAGACCTCACACAAGCAGTAGCGCCTTGAACGACAATCAGGCAATTACTGTGGAAATCGCAAACGATGAAAGCGTGATGGTTCGACAGGGCAACAACACCCATAATGGAGTTGTTGAAACGCTGACACAGCGCGGTAATCGCTTGGGTTGGCCTATTTCAAAGGCTTCGATGGACACGTTCATTAAACTCTGCATTGACATCATGCGGCGATACAATTTCCCGCCGCTTGTTGTCGGTGAAAATTTGACATGGCACAGTATGTTCAAGGCAATGAATTGTCCGGGGCCGTACATCATGTCACAGCTTCAATACATTGCCGACACTTGCAACAACGCAGTATTCCCGCCCATGGTTATTGTTCCCGGCACAGTCTTGTACGGTGTCGCAAAACAAGTCGTAGCCTTATCCGATAAAGGCAACGCAGAAAGACACGCACGCGAACTCAACGCGCTATCCCCCGACCTTAACAAAGAGTATTACAAGGTTATCGAAATCCAAAGATAAAGCATGATTTCCTTATTCGCTTCCTGCGCCCACAGAATCGCTCGATTTTCGCGTTCTATGACGTTATCCCATCCCACGCGCCCTCAAAACAATACCCTGCGTATAGACCGTTTTTGGCGGCTTGTACGCGGGGTTCATTTTGCGAATGATTCAGGGCTTCATCTTTGCAAACGCAGCCTCGCTTCTTTGCGGGATAAAAACCAATTCATGCCGATTCCTCAATTCCAAGCACCCAGCGCAATGCCCTTAAATACGCGATTTCATGCGGCTCTTTTTGCAACTCCGCTATATGCCGCTCAAT
>Ga0099364_10012213_pt1 | contig 11615 bp, 9 predicted proteins | sample TergutTh196P3_FD_73070 | JGI IMG/M metagenome (GOLD analysis project Ga0099364, IMG submission 73070) | Microcerotermes parvus P3 segment gut microbial communities from Pointe-Noire, Republic of the Congo - Th196 P3 | ecosystem: Host-associated > Arthropoda: Insects > Digestive system > Gut ...
TTTTAAATTTTTTTTTTTAGTTTTTTTTTTCTAGTTAATATTTTTATTTCTTATTTTTGATGTAATTATATAATTAAATAAAAAGTAATTAAATTATAAATTTTTTTTTTTTTTTTTTTATTCTGTTTTTTTTAAAATAATTTTTTTTTCTCAAAAAAAATTTGGATTTTTTAAATTTTACTTAAACTCAATTATTCCTTGATAAAGATTATAATTTTGTTTATTTTAAAAAATATTTTATTTTTAAAGTTAAAAAATCTATGATTTTATTTATTTTTAGAAAATAAATCATTAGTATTCATTATATTAAATTCAATTAAAAATTTTATTTAATTTTATATTAAATAATTTTTTAAGAGATATAATATGTTTCAAGTTTTTTTTTTTGCAGAGTTTTTTTTTCGTGACAGTCAAATGAAGATTTATGAGTGTTAGAAGGAATTTTTTTCAAGTGATGGTTTTTAAAGCTATATCAAGCATATTCGAAAACGAATCAAAACTTTCCATGAGTGTTCCACTAGGTTTATCTAAAACATGGTATATTTTAGATTATGAATTCCAAACAATACTAAATACTATAGTTGTCCTTTTTTAAAATTTTTATTAAATTAATTTACAAAACACTCTATTTTTAAACTTACTTTTCTAAAATATGTGGTTTTGCTTTAATAGATTTAATTGTACCATACTTTATTGCCATTTGACACCAACCTAAATTACCTCCAAGTTTATACAGAAAACGTGGGATTTTAGGACTAACAAAAATATTCTGCTTCTTTGTATAGCTATTCTCTATTTCATTCCCAAGTTCCAATAAAACAGTATAAACATTGGAAGCTGAACCATCTTTGCTTATATTTTTACTTTGTGAACTTACTAATCCTCCACCACCAATACCTATACCATATCCCCATCTCATCCCCAAACTAGTGGAAAAGTTTTTCAATATGTCTAGAGCAACTTGAGTATGTTCTGCTTCAAAAAAACCACAGTTGCAGATGGCATATACTCTTGGACTTTTTCCATTTGTATCTGTAGCTGCTTGTTCTAGCATGGTTAAAACCTTAATCAATGGTGCTGGAAGGGAATCTATATAAAGTGGAAAAACAAAAAGGAACACCTCAGCTTTTAAAATATCTAAAATCGCCTCTGAATTGTTTTCCATCTGAATTAGTTGGGTTGCCTGATAAACTGTAGATTTTCCGATGAATTCTTCAATTTTTTCTATGAACCTACTGGATCCACTATTTTTTACTTTTGGGCTTCCATTAATAATTACTGTGTTAATCATTTTAACACCTCTAATGATAATATATTTTCCAGTGTTTCCATCACATCATCAATTTCATTAGCATTTTCCAGAATAAATACAAAATGTTTAGGAGGTCGCATATTCAAGGCATTACGATTAGCTAAAGTTCTAAAAGTTTTCCTTTCTTCTGATGTACAATTTCCATATCCAATTGTAATGGTAACAGGAAACTTGTCATATCTCCTTTTATGATGCATTTCACCATTTACAATTTCGAAAAAAGGTGAAATATTTCCAATTGAACGGTCTAGAAAAGATTTTATATCATAGCTATAGCTACCATATGTGATTTTTGAAAGAAATATCACAACATTCGACCGAATTTCTTCACCTGCTACCTTATTGGCACAGTCATCTGTCATAACACAAAGCCCAGGTGTTTTCATCCAGCAATTAAAACAGCCAACGCATGATCTAATCTCATCACCATTTAATATGATAATTTGTGCTTCATCACCTACTTTTTCCACAATTTTTTGAGTTTGAGAGGATAAATTCAAGCCATCATATGATAAACTATCTCTATCTCCTAATATCAGTATTTTCATTACTTCCCATCCTTCAATAATTATAATTAAAAATTGTTAATCTCGTTTTCATAGCTATTGATAATTATTAGTCTTTTTTTTATAGCTATTGATGATTATCCAGTTTTTTTCTTTTTTTATAGCTATTAAGTGTTTTTAATCTTTTTTCCATCTCAATTATCCTGTGTTTAGAATTAAATTTATAATCATAATTTAAAATTCCTTTTAAATTAGATTTTCCATTATTTTTAAGATTAAATTTTATAATATTTTTAAATGAATTTTTTAAATTATTATTAAATTTATATTTAGATTTATTTTTAAAATTATATTTAGCTGAATAATCATGAATATATTTATATTGTGGTGAAGTAATGAAATATGGCGGATAGGGAGAATAAACTGCATTTTCCGTCATGGACATATCTAATAACTTCTGATAACACTCATTATGTCATATTTTCCACTTCTGAACCATTCAAAATCGCCGTTGACCACCAAACTACATAATTGTATGTCAGAATTTTGTAGAATGACAGTGTTTTTTTGATTTTGTGAGGTAAGCTGGCAAACTTAGACCTGTCTGTGAATGTGGATTGTACAGCCACCAACGACAGGGAAGCATATACCATTTGTTATGTGATGGAAAAACCACACGAAACACTCGCCAAAGATGGTGGATGGAAACATTATGCCAATAATTGCTTTATTTTGTCTTTTACAACCTTAAATCAAATGCTTTTTTTGATTTTCCATTAAATCCAATATTTTCATAAAATTTATGGGCTTCAGTCCTTTTTATTCCACTTTGCAAAACAATTTTATAACAATTATTTTCTTTGCCATAATTTATAGCCATTTCCATTAATTTTTTCCCAATTCCTTTTCTCCTATAATTATTATCTATAATTACATTTTCTATAAATCCAATTGATTTTCCATTACGAGATAAATTCGGAATGATACATATGTAACATGATCCAATAATATTTCCATTATCTTTAGCTAAAAAATATTTTATATTATTATTTTCAATTTTATCCCATATTTTATTTCTAATATCCAAATTAAATGTTTTTAAAGAGTTATTATTTTCATCAAGTTGTTTATTTAATTCAACAATACCATTTAAATCTTTTCTGTTTCCAACTTCAAAAATCATAATATTCTCTTCCTTAATGTATTTATTATATAAAATATATTTTTAGTCAATCCCTATTATAATTACTTTTGAAAGTGTCATATAATTCATATTTTAAATTTTTCCCAATATATTTGCTTGTGTAAAATATTTCTGCCTTGATATACTGTGGAAATGGTTTTTCCGTTTTGTTTGAAGGTAAAATAGTCTCGCCTGAAACCTCTCCATTGTTTCAATTGTTCAGCGACTTGAATTATTTGTTAGTAAGGTCAAGTGTTTCATATTTAATCCTTTCTACTCTATATTCAAGCGTTATAAACGATTTGTTTCTCGTTAAATATATTTCTTCCCGCTTGACCAATACCAAATTCTCGGAACGAATGAATGCATCAATTTCATTTTCATTCACTTCGTTTGAGATATCTGCTAATTTTTCAAGCGATTTATATCTTGTCTTTGTAACAAAAGACGTTTGCCTATTTTTTTGAATGACAATAAATAAAACTCCTTTGTTACTCAACATATCAATTATTTTCTTTAACGTGGTCTTTGGCTCTACATATTCGAGAACAAGCCCCACAAAAAACAAATCAATATCGTTTATTTTCAATTCATCTGTTTGTATATCCGCATGAATGGTTTCAATTTGATTTATTTTGTTCGCAAAATTTTCATTTGTCCTGTCAAGATAATTCCGATTAATATCAATGGTGTAAATGCGTTTTGTAAATTCACATTTTATATGCTCCAAGCCGTTTCCCGTAGCACAACCCAATAGGGCAAAGTTTTCGGGTAGATATTTATCGAGGCAATATTTTGTTAAACTGCTCAAAACCTGTGCCTGACCAACTTCAGTCATATGGTTTTCGTAATCGGAATATGGTATTTCTATCCAAGGATTTTTTGATGGTATTTTCTTTTCATAAAGTTGATATTGTGTATTCATAACTGTTGCCATACCCTGTGGTACAAACCCAAAATCTTCGTAATATCTACAAAGTCGTGCTAAATCTGGTGGACAGTCAAGCCGTAATAAATGTATATCCTTTTCAATCAGAAATTGTTCAATCATATGCAGAATTGAATAACCTATTTGATTTCCTTTAAGACTTCGTATTGTTGTTAAAGAATGAATATATCCTGATTTATCATTTCGTTTGCCCCAAAAAATTTCATCTTCAAATTGAAGTCTGAACATACTGACGAGTTCAGAGTTCTCATTTTCAACGAAATAAAATTCGTTATTGTTAAATCCCTGCTTAATCCATTCGATATACTCTATGGGCGGGGAAAGCCACTCTTGCCAATAATCAATGGCATTGTTTTTCAGCCATATAGCTGCTTCACGCAATAAACAAAATCCTATATCTATTTCGTAGGGAAATGCTTCTCTGATTTTCAGGGTCATATTATTTCACTTCTTTATACATTAAAATCATATCTGCAGACATTCCAAAACTATTTTTCGTATAAAAAAATTCACTCGGAAATCCCCTTTTGATAAGAAGTACCATGTTTGAATAGTTTTTTTTTTGGGGGCTTCATCTCTTTTTCGATATTTTCCAAAAAATATTTTCCAATTCCCTTTCTTTGAGCACCATATTCTATGAAAAAGTCGTCAATATATACATCTATTTTATTGATATAGTAAAACTTGTGTGGAAGCATTACACCAATAATTTTATTGTTTTTGGAGATACAATAATTTTCGGCATGATTATTTTCAATGGCATTTTTTATTTTTACCTGTGCAAATTCCTTTTTCCAATTTTCATGTCAAGGCTCCTTTTCACACGTTTTTAAGCATAATTTGGTTATTTCGTCCATATCGGCAGAAGATATTTTTGGGGATGATTATTTCCCTGTTTTTCAACTATTTAATTGTTTCGTCTTTTTATGATAAAAAAGTTCGGGGTCGCCATCGTCCAATCCTTCGAGTTTGCCAGCAAAAATAAAGTCGGCTTTCATCAATGTTTTCTACATCTGAAGGTTAGAACTGTTGGTTGAAGTAAATACTTTGTCTGCCTTGCATTCTTTGCACAGAAGGTCAAATACTTGCCTCCCTATCCTCTTGCCTCTGTATTTTTTGTCTATGATGATGAGTTCTATCCACCCCTGACCAAAGAAACGATAATCGAATATGACAAAACCAACTGCTCTGTTGCCTTCCAAAACAATAAAACATTCATTGTCCGATATTGCTTTTGTTATTTTTTCTTCCCTTTTAAGTAAAACATGCTGTTCATTGTCAAGGGCATAATCAATAGCTATTGCTAATGTTTTTTTTTTTTTTTTGTTGCCAATTTTAAACTAACTCTTTCCATATTTACTTATTCTCTGTCCGGTTACTTTTTCATTATCTCTTCGGGTTGTACTTTCTTCTCGGCACGGTGCTCTCTCGACGACGTTTTCACCACATTGAATCTAACATCAGAGGGTTTTAGCATAGTAGCTGCTTACATTACTATTTTACAGGTGACAAACGTTCAATTTCGCACTGTTAGGAATTTGCAAAGAATGTTATTAGATATTAATGCTGTATTACTTTTAGCTGTTAGGAAAGTTACTCAAAGAATTTTACACTTTCTAATTAATTTTTTTAGCAATTCACTGGTTTATCTAAGAAAAAAACGGCAGTATCAAAATAAACACTTGGAACCATTATAAAATTCCATGTAATTTTTATTTAGATGGAAATACTACTTGTTTTATATCAGAATTTCAATGCTTTTCTCATCCTTCCATAATTATTATTTAAAATTGATAATCTCATTTTTATAGCTATTGATGATTATCCAGTTTTTTTTCTTTTTTTATAGCTATTAAGTGTTTTTAATCTTTTTTCCATCTCAATTATCCTGTGTTTAGAATTAGATTTATAATCATAATTTAAAATTCCTTTTAAATTAGATTTTCCATTATTTTTAAGATTAAATTTTATAATATTTTTAAAATTATTTTTATTTTTTAGATTATTATTAAATTTATATTTAGATTTATTTTTAAAATTGTATTTAGCTGAATAATCATGAATATATTTATATTGTGGAGAAATAATGAAACCTGCTTCTTCTGATTTCAAAGTAGAAATATTAACTTTATTTAAATTTCTAATAATTCTTCTTTTTAATTTTTTATCTTTTATTTTTTTACCTAGAAAAATTGGTGTTTGAACAGCTGAAGAAAGTTTATAGCTATGTCTTGCATTTTTTCGCTCTAATTTTCTGTTATTCAATATCTCAGAACTTTCCAAATCTAAATTTTCATCTCTAAAAGGAATTCCTGCATCCGAAAGAGCTATGGTTTTCTCATCACTACTTGAAATAGCTTTATTTATATTATTAACATTGGGTGAAGCTATTGTTCCTCCGTGTATTCTCCCAAACACAGGACCTTCACCAATATGAAAACCTGCTTCTACAAAAGCATATCTTACACCTGCAGCTAAGGTATAAGTAGCTACTATTCCATCACTTTTAATAACCCTTTTCAATTGTCTAAAAAATTCTACTGTACATAGCTCTGGAGCCATAGCTGGAGAATATGGATCAAGAAATATCCCATCATAGCTATTATCTTCTAACTTTTTAACAGTTTCACGAGCATCTTCACAATATATGGATATAGCTACATTATCTGGAATATCTTCCTTTTCCAGTTTAAGAGCTAAATAGTTTTCATCAATTAATTTAGATTCAATAGCTTTTTTTACAATTTCATGACTTTTAATAGGACTTGGACTAAGAATACCTGCAGCTAATGTTTCAATAGAAATTTCAACCATATCAATTGAAAGTTTCACAGCTTTTCCACTACCATTATTAATATTTTTTAAAAAATCTTCAATCATTGCCGCTGAATTGTATCCTAAACCACTACAAATATCTAAAATAGCTATATCTTCCTGATATTTTAAATTTTCCAACTTTTCATTAGATATTAAAATAGCTAAATTTTCAGTATTATTAGAATTTTTCAGATTCTCATTAGAAAGTTCCTTTTTTTCCAATATTTTCTCATTAACGATATTCTCATTTCTCAGTAGCTTACTCTTGTTAATATTTTTAAAATAGCTATTTTTAAATGGTTTAACAAACTTTTCAAATGATTCAGTTATAGCTCCATTTGAGTTGTGCATAGTTTCTATTTTTCCATCAAAATCTGGTGAGTTAAGTGTATATGATCCATCTTCAGTTTTTATAAAAAAATCAATTGATTCTTTTTTAAGATTAGAACGGTAGCTACTTTGAAGAGTTTCTCTTTCTTTTGAAAAATAGCAATTCATTTTTTTTATAAGTGCATCACGAGAATTTTTTGGATTTGGTTGAAACGGATTCATGTAACTCATATTTTTTAAAAATTTAAATTTTTATTAATTATTTCAAAATTAATAGCTATTTTCCATTAATTTGAAGATTTTTATAAAAATATTTTAAAATATATATTTAAATGACTATTTTAATGGGATTGATTATAGTATAAATCTAATTTATATTTATATCTTAATTATTTTAAATTATTAAAGTTCTTATTTATATTTTTAACAAAAACTTTTTATCATTGATTTCTCTAAAGTTTTTTAATTCATTGAATTTAAGTAAAATATTCTTTAATTTGATAAAATAATATTATTTAAATTTTATTTAAGAAAATATTAATCTATAATGTAGTAAATTATAAAATAAAAATTGTAAATTAATATTTAAAATAATGATTAGCTAAACTTTATATCCAAGACTATATAACAATTTAATTACTTTGTATTTTTAGACTTTGTAAAATCTTTATTTTCTAAAACTTATAAAAATTGAAGATTTTTATAAATAATTAAAACTTCGTTTTAAACTTATAAAAATTGAAGATTTTTATAAATAATAAAAAACATATTGGATATTAAGATAAGGAGTAATTTAAATGAAAAAGTTGCCACAAGGTATTTCAACATTTTCGAAATTAATCAAAAATAATTATATTTACGTAGATAAGACAAAATATATCTATGATATGATTAATGAGGGAGAGGTATATTTTTTATCAAGACCTCGAAGGTTCGGAAAATCTTTGTTGGTATCTACTTTGGAAGAATTATTTAAAGGTAATAAAGAGCTTTTTAAAGGTCTTTTCATCTATGATTTGTGGAATTGGAATCATGATTATCCAGTTATTAAGTTAGATTTTACAAAAATTGGTCATAAAAATCCTCAAGTTTTGGAAACTTCATTAGACGATTTTATAAATCAAAAAGCAAGGGATTTTTCAGTTAATCTTATAAGTAATACATTAACCACCAAATTTGCAGAGTTAATTGAACAAATTCATAGAAAAACTGGAAAAGAAGTTGTAATTTTAATTGATGAATATGATAAACCTATCAATAATCATCTTGATGATATTGAATTAGCTAAAAAGAATCGTGATGTTCTTCGGAATTTTTATCAAGTTTTAAAAGGAAATGATGAAAATTTAAGATTTTTATTTATAACTGGAATAACCAAATTCTCTAAAACAAGTATTTTTTCTGATTTAAATAATCTCACGGATATTACAATACAAGAAAAATATGCAAAGATTTGTGGATACACACAGAATAATTTAGAAAGCTATTTTAAGGAATATTTACTTGAACTTAGTGAATCTACTGAGATGGAATATGAAGATTTACTTTTAGCTATTAAAAAATATTATAATGGTTATTCATGGGATGGTAAAAACTTTTTATACAACCCTTTTTCAATACTAAAGCTTTTTTATACTAAAAAATTTGCTAACTATTGGGCTGAAACTGGAACACCTAAATTATTAGTAGATTTGCTTAAAACTACTAATGTAGATTTAGATATTTTAATAAAAAAAGAATATGAATTTAAAGGCACTTTTCCAAATTTTGAATTAGAAAACCTTGATTTTCACACAGTTTTACTGCAAACAGGCTATTTAACTATTAAAAATGAAATACTTCGCCCACCTAATTCTTCTCTCTACATTATAGGAATCCCTAATAAAGAAGTAGAAGAATCTTTATTTAGCTATATTTTAGGTTTTTACACTAATTTTAGTGCAGAAAGCATAGAGCCAATGACGAAAAAGATGTTAACCTACATCTACAAACAAGATGAAACAAAACTTCAAAAATCCCTTGAAACATTACTTCATAAAATACCAAACTTAATATATGGTGAGTTTAAAAATGAAATAGAAGCTTATTACAAAGTTCTTGTTATTTCATGGCTACAACTACTTGGTTTTGACATTGAATCAGAAATAATGACTCTTGAAGGAAGATTAGATGCATTGGTTAAACACAAAGATTTAGCTTTAATATTAGAATTTAAGTATGATGATAAAAAATCTTTTCAAACAATGTTAAATGAAGCAGAAAATCAAATTATAAAACGAGGATACTATAAACCTTATCAAAACATGAACATTTCAATACTTACAGTAGCATTTAAATCAAGAGAAGTTAAATGTAAATTTAAACTTTTAAATGAACTTTTAAAAGAATATAAAAATAGAAAATAGATAGTATAGAATATCTACCAATTTATTATTTTTTATAATCCTTATATAGCTACAAACCATTCTTTAACCTATCATCTTTGTTAATATTTTTAAAATAGCTATTTTTCAATGGCTTAACAAATTTTCCAAATGATTCTGTATAGCTCCATTTGAGTTTAAAAGGATATAGTGTGAATGATACCAAAAAGGGTATTAACCATACAAAGAATCCCTATAAAATTCCAATTTTCCATTTCATAATCTCGTCTCTTTAACTATTATTATAAAATAGATTTATTAATGAATTTATTTAAATATTATTATGATAAATGATTATAAATCATAAGAGTATTTTTTTATATTCATAATTGTATTTGTTTTATCACTAGAAAATTATCTTTATTTAATATTTTGATAAAATGATTATAATTCCTAATTGTATTTGTATGATGAAATTCATGCATATTAGCTAATAAATAAATTTACTACATTTTTAAATAGTATAATGGAGGGGTTAAATGGCTATTCATCCTATTGAATTTAGATATGGAACACCAGAAATGAAAAATATCTGGGAATCTGAGAATAAATTGCAAAAAATGTTAGATGTTGAATCTGCACTTTCACAGGCAGAAGCTGAACTTGGAATAATACCTAAAGAAGTAGCTAATGAAATTAAAAATAAAGCTAATATAAAATTTGTAACCTTAGAAAGAGTAAATGCAATAGAAAGAGAAACAAACCATGATATAGCTTCTATTGTTAAAGGATTAGCTGAGCAATGTTATGGTGATGCAGGGGAATATGTTCACTTTGGAGCTACTTCAAATGATATTGTTGATTCATCTCAGTCATTATTATTTAAAGAATCCATAGAAGTTCTCGAAGAAAAAATAGAAAGGCTAACTAAAATCATCTTAGATTTAGCTGAAAAACATAAGGAAAATGTTTGTATTGGTCGTACACATGGTCAACATGCTCTTCCAACTACTTATGGAATGAAATTTGCTTTATGGGCAGATGAGTTACATAGACAATTTCAACGCTTAGAATTTTCAAAAAAGAATTTGTGTGTAGCTATGATGGATGGAGCTGTTGGAACAACAGCTGCACTTGGAGAAATTGGCTGGGATGTTCATAAAAAAGTAGCTGAAATATTAAATCTCCCATCAGCTACAATAACTAATCAAGTTGTTCAAAGAGATAATCACGCTGAGTTCATGATGGTTATGGCTAACATAGCTACTACCTTAGATAAAATAGCTATTGAGGTTAGAAATTTACAACGCACAGAGATTATGGAACTTGGAGAGTATTTTGACCCGGAAAAACAAGTTGGCAGTAGTACAATGCCTCATAAAATGAACCCTATTACAGCTGAAAGAATTAGTGGTGTTTCAAGAGTGATAAGGTCATATGTTATTGCAGCTATGGAAAACAATCCTTTGTGGCATGAAAGAGACCTTACAAATTCTTCATGTGAAAGAATAATTTTCCCTGAAGCCTGTATACTTACAGATTATATTCTCAACCTTACAATTAAGCTAATGAGCAATCTTGTCTTTTATGAAGATAATATTGAAAGAAATTTAAACATGACTCGTGGTCTAATAATGGCTGAACGTTTAATGGCAGAACTCACACGAAAAGGTATGGGACGACAAACTGCTTATAGTGTTGTACGTGAATGTGCAATAAAAGCTAATAAAAATCAAGAAGAATTACTTTCTGAAGTAATTTTAAGCAAAGATGAACTAAAAAAATATTTATCTTTTGAAGATTTAGAGGAAATTATGAACCCTCATACTTATGTTGGTTCTTCTAAAAGAATAGTTGATGAAGTTTTAAAATCTTCTAAAGACTGGTTTTAAACTTTATTAATTTTTTTAATATTTTTTATTTATTTTTAAGAGTTTTTTTATTTATTTTTAATATTTTTTATTTATTTTTATTCATGGCATTGTAATTTTTCATATCCAATTATTTTTTTAAAAAACCTTAATAAAGATTAAGTTAAATGTTTAATAGTTATTATAATAATGAAATTTTATTATAAACTTTAATCAATATTTTAATTTAATTTTTTAGCTAATAGTTATTTTTAATTATAATTATTTTAATTAAAATTTAAATT
>Ga0099364_10012214_pt1 | contig 11615 bp, 11 predicted proteins | sample TergutTh196P3_FD_73070 | JGI IMG/M metagenome (GOLD analysis project Ga0099364, IMG submission 73070) | Microcerotermes parvus P3 segment gut microbial communities from Pointe-Noire, Republic of the Congo - Th196 P3 | ecosystem: Host-associated > Arthropoda: Insects > Digestive system > Gut ...
GCGCCCGAGTGATCGGCAACGACCAAACGATGACCTTCTGCGGAGCGGCAGGCGGACAGTTTCAACTCAATGTCATGATGCCCGTCATGGCAGATACCGCCATCGAAAGCGTCAAAATCTTGTCCGGTGCTCTCGAAGTCTTTACCGAAAAGTGTCTCAAAGGTTTGAAAGCCAACGAGGAAAAGTGCCGCGAAGGTGTCGAAAAGAGTTTGTCGATGGCGACGGCACTCAATCCTTACATTGGTTACGAAAAAGCGGCGGAAATTGCCAAGGAAGCGTTCAAAACCGGCAAGACGGTACGCGAAGTCTGTCTCGAATGGAATGTCCTGCCACCGGAGCAACTCGAAGAAGTGCTCGATCCGATGAGGATGGCGAAACCGGTACAAGAGTCGGATATGTAACGAAGCGAAATCTCCGGGGGCGAAAAATGTACGGAACCTGTAAGGATTTGTGTGCAAATACTGCAACGTTACCGCCCCATTTGGAAGGTTCCCAACAACACGTCGTCGGTGTCGGCAAATTGGTCGAGCATCGCCGCCTCCACCACAAAGACAACTATCGCCTGCCTACCCGACTTGTCCGTTATTAAATGGTAAATCCATCGCAACGAAAGGTCTTCGACCATTCCATCGAGCAATACCTTATAGACTTTACAGCCGCGATTGTCTTCGTACTCACCCGCCGCCGCAATTTTCCCGAAGTTTTGCCCCAAACCGGCAATCAAATTCTGCTGAAATTCTGCAAGCGTGGTCATCGTTTTCAAATCGACCGTTCCCATGTCGGCAACGTTGCATTGTGCCACCAATTCGCCATTCACAAGTTTACGCAACACTGTTGTCTGCGGATCATCCTGATAGACATACCAACTCCGGTCGTGTGAAAAACGCCACGGTCCCTTGCCGCCGTCATATTTCAACTGCAAAATGGCGGGAGTCGGTCGGGTACTAATCATCGTCATTGCCGCATCGGTCAACGACTGCGGTTTGTCAAGCGGCGAAATCTTTACCTGCAACTTGGCAATAAGATCGACACCGGGTCCCACATGACCAATGGATCGGCTCTCTTCAATCATCGCACCCAACCAGTTAATCCGTTGATTGGAAAGGTCAAATTGAAACTTCGCCCGAACAGACAGTTCCGTAGCGGCACCCAAATAGACACCACTGACATCGCCGACCACTTCGATTTCTGCCATGTCATCCGCCACTGCCGTCAACACGGCTTCGACGTTACTCGATATGACCGCATCCACCGAAAGGAAAGAACGCAACACACTGTCGCTGATTTTCCACGACTCACCAATAGCGACCTCGCGGTTGGGCAAAAGTCGGTCAATCGTCAGTGTATTGCCGGGAATGTCTTCAATAAGCAAAAGTTGTTCTCCACGCAACGAGCCGTGCGGCGAAAAAAGGGAGACCTTGTCCCTGTCCGTCGTACAGACGATGGTCTGCAATTCGCTGGAAAGTTCCGGCATTCTGAGATTATCGCCGATTTTCATTTTAGACTTCGCCAGATTGTACTGCCTAACGCTGACCAGTTGCCCAGTGGGGGAAAATTGATCCACCCGCTCTTCGTAACGGAAACCGGCGACAACTTCCATTTTTTCCTTCAATTCCTTGAGGTCGCTGTTAATTTGCCTTGCTTCGCCGGTTACTTCGAGGAGTGTTTCGACTAAATCGGTCGATCCTTTTTTCCGACCGCTTGTCAACAGGTACTTGCCGGGTGTGGGTGCAGCCGGTCTTGCGGCGGGTAATGACGGTTGTACCGTTGCCGAAGCAGCGGCAGGAGCAGGAGTGAGCGGAGTGGGGCTTGGCAAAGCCGCAGCGGGAGCGGGTGTCGCCGGTCTGGGTGTGGGCGTTGCGGGTGCTGGTGCGGGTGCGGGTGCTGCTGGAACTTCTGCCGGTCTATTGGGTTGTACGGTTCCCCAAACAACGCCGCCGCCTGATCTGGCGGGAGTGATTTTCGTTTCGATGTCATCGTTATCGACGGTTTTCGCCTGTTCGATGTCGGCACTTTGCCAGCCGCCGCCTTCGTTGTTTCCATAACAGACTTTGAAAGCGGCGATGAGGAGAATGACAAAAATTCCGAGGCTTGTCCATTCAAGGAACGATTTCAGGGGGAAATGATAACGCATAGAAATTTTTTCTTAATCGTTTTTGCCGGAAACCGGCAAACGTTACGTGGATTCCTTTACGTCATCGGCATCGGATTGTAACGGCTTTGACGAAAATAGGGAAAAAATCGAAAAAAGGGAATTAAGGGAACCTCTAATAATACAACTTCCTTGCGTCCTCTGCGGTAAAAGAAAGATTTACAGGGTTGGCGGGAAAAATTAGCAAAGAACAAACAGAGCCCCGTGCGGTAGCACCGGAGCTGCCGCTCCGGGCTCTGTGAACTTTTTTACCGCCAGAGCAGTAACCGCAAAGTACGCAAGGAACGCAAAGTCCAATTTCATGCCGTTTGCAGTATAGCCGCCGGTCTGGACACACCGACACAGACACTCTCGGTCGCGATTTCCCCTACTTTTCCCCACCGGTTTATGTGATAGACTCACGGGGCTAGAATCGCCCCATTGCTATTACCACCTCCCCAGATGTTGTCATTATGAACAAAAATGACTATGAATACTACTGAGAATACTACTGAACTCACTATAGAAACGCACGAGCGGCGAGCAGTTGTGGTTGACGCTCTAAACCAGTCCCTCGACATTTTCAACTTTCACTACGAGGAAACTTTCGATGATGTCATAGCAAATGCTCTAAAACCACTCGCGGAAGTGATGGGCGTGGACCGCATTGCCTTTTACCACCTCACAGAAATAAACGATGAACCCTGCCTAAAACAAATCTACCACTGGGATGTTGCCAATGGAGGACTAACGGACAAAAACCTGTATGTCCTGCCGGACAATACAGTAGTGGCAAGGGGATTAGAGTCCTCCATGAAGGATATTTGCCTGACAAAACGGCTGGATAAAATACCCGAAGACGAAGTTGCTTTTTTGAACTCCTTCGGTATCCAATCGCTTTTGACGATACCCGTCTTTACACACGGAAAATTTTGGGGGATTGTCTTCTTTCAAGATCACAATAACCTTCGAGATTTTGACAAGGACTGTATGGACCTGTATCGGTCTGCTGCCCGCCTGTGCGTCAGTTCTATCATAAGAGAAGAGATGGCACGGAAAGCCGAAGAGGCAGTGGAAGCGTTCAAAAACCGAGAAAGAATGATGGAAATGTTGGTAAAAACCGCCACCGTCTTCCTTTCGCGGAGCGAAAGTTTGACCGACAATATGATGACGATGGGAGTCGGACTAATCGCCGATATGGTCAATGTGAACAAATTTTCCGTCTGGCGTAATTCCACAATGCCCGATGGATTGTGCGCATCGCAGATTTATCGTTGGGAAAGGAATACCGGAACGACACCGCCTCTTCCATCTTTACAGAATGTCCCCTATTCCCGATTCGCTCTCCACATGGAAGAGGCTTTTGAGCAGAACGAGTCGCTAAATTGCCGTGTAAGTTTGTTGCCGGAAGACTCCATAATGAGACAGCACGGTGTTAAATCGGCATTTATCACACCGATATTTACCGGTAGTATCCCTTGGGGATTTGCTATTTTTGCTGATAGCCGCAGCGAACACCATTTTGACGATAACAGCACAGATATGATGCGTTCAGCGGCTTTTTTGGTGGCGAATACCGTCATTCGTACAGAAATGGAACGCGAGATTCATGACGAGTATGAACTCAACCGCGTGATGTTCGACTCTGCGCCTATCGGGTTAACTATTTGCGATGAAAACTTTAACTTTATTAGTTGTAACCAGACGGCATTAGATATGCTCGGTGTTACGGAAGAGCATTATCTTGTTCATTTTTACGATCTGTCTCCCGAATATCAACCTGATGGTTCAAAATCTCACGACAAGGCACGCGAAAATTTTGCGAGAGCGTTAAGCGGCGAAAGAATGATATTGGAATGGATGCACTGTTCGCCTGCCGGAGAACTCGTCCCTACCGAACTGACTCTGACGCGTGCTATGTACAAAGGCAAATACATTGCGTTGGGTTACATCTATGATCTGCGCAACATCAAAAGTATGGAGGCGGACATAAAAAGACTTGTCTCCGAAGTGGATTACGATGCATTAACGGGCATTTACAACCGGCGGTATTTTGATAACAATTTGAAACGCGTCATAAAAACTTTATCCCGCTCCGGCGGTATGCTCAGTCTGCTGTTGATTGACATAGATAACTTTAAGAATTTCAATGACACGTATGGTCATATTGAGGGGGATAAATGTCTTTCAACCGTCGCCGAGGTTCTTGCCAACAGTGTCAAGCGGGACGATGATTTTGTTGCACGATACGGCGGCGAAGAATTTGTTGCTGTCCTTCCGAACACGGATGAAGAAGGGGCACGCATGATTGCACAAAAGATGCACGAAAGCATAAGGAAATGTAAAATCCCTCATGCGGACAAAAGCGGCGGATTAGATTTTGTCACCATTTCCATTGGAGGAACGACAGGCTGTGTAGACCGCACACAAAGCGGTGATGATTACGTCAAACGAGCGGACGATATGCTATATGTTTCAAAACAGAGCGGACGGAATAAAACAACTTTCGGCGGGTAAAACTTTCGCCAGAAAAGTAGTATGCCGTTTGTCTTAACCACAAAGGACACGAAGAACATATTTTATGCTCCTCGCCGGATCAACCTAGAAGATATGTCCGATGATGCCCTCATGCAAAACGGTTCCGTTGCCTGTTGATGATTATAGCAATCCGGCGTTTCTTATGGTAAAATGACGGACGTAAGTAGAGTCTAATCTACTCTCCTTTATCCGTTGAACTCCCATGCTAACATTTGAAACCCGACTGATGCGTGTGGACGACTGGAACGAAGTCGCCCGGTTGATTCACTCCTCGCTTAATATATGGTACGAAAAGAACCGCGGCTTCCGCCTCGTAAAAGGCGGCTGGGAAACAATGTTGCTCTTCCCGCGAGTCTATGAATCTCTCGATCCCGGCTGCTGTGTGCTGGTCGAGGAGATCACTTCTAAACGGATTGCGGGCTCTTGTTTTTTTCATCCCCGCTCGACACACGTTGCTCTCGGTATTATGAATACTCATCCCGACTTCTTCGGACATGGTGTCGCTTCGTTAATGTTGCGGTATATCATTGACGATGCTGCTCGGCGAAAAGTGCCGGTGCGCCTCGTGTCGGGTGCTACAAATGTCGATTCCTTTTCGCTCTACAATAAAGCGGGGTTCGTGCCGACGCGGTCTTTCCAAGATATGACGGTCGAGGTTCCTGAAGCCGGGTTCGATAGCGATGTTCCGCAGGGCTGGACACTCCGCGATGCAGTTCCCGACGACATTCCGAAAATCGTTGCACTAGAAAAGGAGTTGACTCACATCGAGCGGGAAAAGGATTATCGTTTCTTCTTACGCAACGATGGCGGCATCTGGCACATGAGCGTTTTGGTCGGACCGAATGGCGGACTCGGCGGTTATCTCGTTTCGGTCAACGATCCCGGAAGTAATATGCTGGGACCCGGCTTGGCACGCGATGAGACATTAGCGGCAGCACTGGTACGTGGAGAGTTAAACTTTCATCGCGGGCGCTCGCCGGTTTGGCTTGTTCCGTCCTGTTCACGGTCGCTAGTCGATGCGATGTACGCTATCGGAGCAAAAAATTGCGAACTGCACATCACGCAGGTTCTCGGCGATTACACGCCGGAAACGGGAATCGTGTTTCCAACGTTTATGCCCGAAACGGGGTGAAGTATGCCTTTTTACGAACTGACTTTACCATACAAAATTGTTTTCGGCATCGGCAAACGGTGCGAAGTCGGCAGCCTTGCTCGGTCGCTGGGGCTTCGGGGTGTTTTGATTACCGGCTCGAAAACGCTCGAAAAACTCGGTGTCGTCCGGCAACTCATCAACGATTTGGAACAGGCGGGGATTTCCATTCTGACCACCGAAACAATTTCGCGCGAACCGGAAACGCAAGACGTGGACGGTCTCGTGAGCCGATTACGGGGAGTCATTCTGCCCGGCGATTTCGTGATCGGATTCGGCGGAGGCTCCGCCATTGATCTTGCCAAAGCCGTTGCCGCTTTACTGCCGCAAGAGGAAGATGCACCGGTCATAGACTATCTCGAAGGAGTCGGTCGCGGACTCAAATTGAAGCAAGCACCACTGCCGATTCTTGCAATGCCCAGCACCGCCGGCACCGGTGCCGAAGCCACAAAAAATGCGGTGATCGCCTCCTACGGAGGGAGCGGGGACACAGTCCCCGACTCTCCTTTCAAAAAAAGTTTGCGGCACGACCGGATGATGCCGCAAGCCGTTTTGATTGATCCTGAATTAACGCTCCATTGTCCGAAGAAAGTTACAGCAGAGTCAGGATTGGATGCTCTCACGCAACTGTTGGAAAGTTACGTCAGCCGCAAACGGCAACCCTTCACAGATGCACTGGTCGAACAATGTCTGCCGCAAACAATTACCGCTTTGGAAACCCTGCTCGAAGAACCTGAACATTTAGCCGGTACTCCGACTTCAGCAGAACGTCGGCTAAATGCCCGATGTGCAATGGCGCACGGGGCAATGCTGTCCGGCTTGGCATTGACCAACAGCGGACTCGGAATGGTACACGGCGTTGCTCCCGCTTTGGGCGTACATTGCCGTATTCCTCATGGAGCAGCGTGTGCGTTGATGCTTCCGCTCACGCTCCGAACAAACGCAGAAGTTTCTATGGCTCGTTATGCGAAGTTGTCGCGGCTTTTGTTCAATTTTGACATTACCGTTTCGGATGAGACTGCAACGGAGCAGTTGATTGTCCGGATCGAACAACTATGCCGAGGTTTTGGTTTGCCGATGAGTCTTTCTGACTGCGGCATTGACGAGGCGAAGATACCGGCAATCGCCCGTGATTCCAAAGGCAACAGTATGTTGGGCAATCCCAAAGAGTTAAGCGAATCGGACATCGAACAACTATTGCGGAAACTTGCTTGAGAAAGCGGCGATTTATGAATTGCATTTCAGTCAAGCGGCAGTACCGTCAGTTTTCACTGTTTGCTTCTTATCGCCGCGAGCAGTGCAGAGACGGCGAGTTCGGAGAGAACCGAAATGAGCCGCAGAACGGTAACTATCACAAGAGCCATCACCGTTGGTTCTATCTCTCCTATCGGATTTGCTCTGAAAAAGGGAACGAGAATCGCCGCCATCGCCCACTCCCGCGTACCCAAACCGCCCGGCAACATCGTGATAAATCCAAAAACCATTGAACAAGAAATTGCCAAAATACAATAGAACAACTCGGTAAAAATCGACTCGCTCGTCATTCCGAGTCCTAACATTGTGAGCCATAAACTCACGCCTAGCATAATCCAAACGGGGATGTTGAGTAACCAACCGGCGGCAAGCGTACGAAACCGCAAACCTTCCAATTCGATTTTATATTTTTTCAATCTTTTCGTCACGAAATGAAACACCGGCGGGAAGATTGGAAGCACTATTCCTATCATTGCTCCGAAAGCCAAGAGTGCGATGTCATTTCGTTCGATATTTTGGAGCAGGAAAAACGCCGTCACGGCGGCAACGCAGGCACCGACCGCCATCATGGTCATCGTTTCCACGAAGACGGAAGCCCCTGCCGCCGTGATTTTCGTCCGTTGGTGGTTCAGCAGTCCTGTCCGCACAATCAAGACCATGACCTTGCCGGGAACGTATTTTCCGAGATGTCCGATGTAGTAGGCGCGAAAGGTTTCATACAAACCGGGCTGTTGTCCGAGTGTCTGCATCACATACCGCCAATAGACAGCCGCCGGAATATAGGCAACGATGTAGCACAACCCTGCAAGCGACAGCAGAAAATAGTCGGGATTCCAAGTATGTTCTTGTATGGTTCCCCAAGATTTGTACAGCACCCTGCCGATTCCGCCGCAGAGAAGGAGGGGAACCAGAATCTTGAAAGCGAAAATCAGACGTTGTTTTAGTACAGGATTTAGCACAGGGTTTATTCTAGCAACAATTTGCCGTTTGTGTTGGAAGACAAGAGCAAGGTGAGCCTCCTGTGAGGTATGGAACAGGTCTATTGCATTGGTATTTCCGATGTGGTACAATACAGGTTCTGCCCCGTGAGGGGATGGCGCAATCTTACGATTGCGGCTCCGAGATTTTATCGGAGTTGTTCACCTTTACCAAGAGAAAACAATGAAGTATCTACACACCGGCTTACCCACTACGGAAGAAAAAAAATGGGCAGGATACGTCGACGTACTCGGCGTTCATATTACCAGCCCTGACGACGACCCCCTCGGAATCGAATGGCTCAAATTCGACTCTGACAGTCCCATGCACAAGACGATTCAAACGAAGCCGCATATGGCATTTCAAGTCGATGACCTCGATGCCGCCGTTACAGGCAAGACGATTTTACACGCCCCAATGTCCCCAATGCCCGGTATGCGGATCGCCTTCATTGAACAAGATGGAGCCGTATTCGAACTCTGCCAACTGGGCTAATAGGCTTGTTCTATAACCCGGCGCGTCATTCCTACGCAGCCGGGAATGACGAGGTTAGCGTTGCCTCCGGTTGCGGCTCTGAAGAGTATTGTTAGAGATAAAAGTTCACAGAACCCGGAGCGGCAACTCCAGCAAGTTCCACTATCAATCGGCAAACCTTCGGCATCGCTCCGACAGCCTTCGCCCGATAGAAGTTAAGACCGTGTTCCCCACAACATTTGCCGACTTCTATCTCCAAGTCGTACTCCGTTTCCATATTTTCGCAGAAAAAACCCATCGGTGACACAATGATTGACTCGACATTACCTTCTTCCGCCAGTTCGTTGATACGTTCCTTAATGTCGGGACCGAGCCAATGCTCCGCTGCGCCGCTTCGGCTTTGATAGACCAATTCCCACGGTATTGAAGCGTCGATTTTTTCGATGACCGCCCGGCATGTTGATTGCAACTGTTCGACATAACGGGAACGAGCCGCATCGGCAAGGGAAATACTGTGTGCTGAAAATAAAACGTGGGGAGCCGGAGTACCGGTTAAATCATTGAATACGTCATTTAGCCGGTACTCCGTCGCAATTTCGAGTAACCGTTCCGTCTGGGCTTCGATGAAGAGCGGATGGTCGAAAGGCAACGGCAACTTTTCGATATTCATCGGCGGATTTGCGTTCGCCGCTCTTGCTAATGCATCGGCGTAACGTTGATTACCCGATGGAGAATCAAACGCCGAGGTTGCAAAGCAAACGGCACGTTCGACACCCTTGCGTTTCATTTCGGCAACCGTATCGGTAAGGAGCGGATGCCAAAAGAGGTTTCCCCAGTAGACCGGTAAGTCGGGAGCGATTTGCCGAATTCCGTCGATGAGTTTTCGGCACTCGGAATTCAAGGGGCTATAATGTCCCGACTTTGCCGCATGGCGTTCGTACTTTTGCGCTGCCGCTGCTATTCGCTCGGTTGGAACATTTTTTCCGGCAAAGATGTTGTGCAAAAATGGGACGACATCTTCCTGCCGCTCCGGCGCACCGTAGGAAAGGAGAAGGAGAGGGGGCGTGTCTTCCATAAAATTGCCTTCTTCGCATGACGGTTATAATTTGAGTTGCCGATTCAACAACGACTTGATCGCCTATCCCAAAAGTTTAACAAATCTTCGAAGGATTGTACAGTTCTGTTGCATAACCCACAGTAGGCGTGCAAGTCCGTTAACATGTTGTCAATCTGGGCGAACTAGGTAGGTTGCCGACCGCCGGGCGGTTGCCTACCTTTGTCGCCAAAAGAAAAACTTGCACGCCTACTGGCATAACCCAGTCCGTCTAAAATCTGATAAAAATTCTGATTCTCGTCTTGACAAAATCGGCAAAATAGTTATAATCCGCATTATCGGTAAAAGAGGTAAAATAAGAAAACTCGCCGGAGTCCGCATTTTTTGCCGATGTTAACACCCAAAGACTTGGGTAATCAGGTCGAAACGCGGAGTTTTTTGACCGCTCGGACAATATCAACGATAAGAATGGAGTAATTTTATGATGACCCAACCAGTATTCACGACAGGGCAAGCCGCCAAGATCTGTAAAGTCAGTCAGCAGACGATCATCCGTTGCTTTGACAATGGACAACTCAAAGGCTTTCGGGTTCCCGGCAGTAAGTTTCGCCGGATTCTCCGTGCAGACCTCTTTACGTTCATGAGGGACAACGGCATTCCGACAGATTCGCTTGAAACAACAGGCAAGCGAAAAGTGCTGGTCGTCGATGACGATCCCGATCTGGTCGAGTTGATCATTTCCGTGCTGGAAGACGACGGACGATTTGAAACGAGAGTTGCCAACAACGGCTTCGAGGCGGGTATGATAGTCAAGGAATACCGTCCCGACCTCATCGTTCTTGACGTGATGCTTCCCGACATCAACGGCAAAGAAGTGTGTGTTCGGGTACGCGGCGATACCACACTGGAAAATGTCAAGATCATCTGTATCAGCGGAATGGTCGAGCGGAACAAGGTCAAGGAACTCAAGGAGGCGGGAGCGGACGATTTTCTCCAAAAACCTTTCGAGACTGATGCCTTGATTGCCAGAATGTGCCGACTCCTCGATGTCGAAAAAATTGCCGCTTAATAGACTGCAAACAGCATAAAATCGGACTTCGCGCTCCTTGCGAATTCTTTGCGTTTTGCGGTTAAATCTCTTTTTTAACCGCAAAGTACGCAAAAAATGGTGTACTACTCAATACTGAACGTTTCCTTGACCGCCGTGCTACCGACGGTCAATTTGAAACCGGAGGTCGAATGATCCGCATACTTCGGCGGAAGAATGTTCTTCTGCTCCGTCGCCATACCGCTAGGATCGTCCGACGAAGGAGCAGGAACCGTATAACTCTCCCACTTCGTAACGGAAACGTTATACTCGCCGGGCAACACGCCCGGTCCCCGCGCAGGAGTTTGCAAAATCGCCGTACCAGAAGCATCGGTCAATGCACTGGCAGAACTGCCCTGTCCATCAGAAGCAGCAGCACTCACCGTTGCACCAGCAAGAGGACTCCCCTTGTGAGTGACCGTTACCGTAACGGGAGTCAATCGAGGTCCCGAATCGCCGCAGCCGAACATCGTCAGAGCGAGAAAAAACGCAAAAGGAATACAAAATGTTTTTTTGGTCATCATGTTGTTAAAGGTTAAAGGTTAATGGTTAATGGTTAATGGCACAAAAGCAGAGCCGCAATCGTTAGCCGCCGCACTTGTGCGGCGTACGGAATCGCAATCTAACGATGGCGGCTCTGCTGACATTTGGTTACTCACGCTTACTTACGGACTCACACTTTCGCCGCCGTTTGCCGTGCCCAAAGCACCCCAAACGCCCCACTGAGAGCCCGCTAGGTCACGAAAAACCGCTGTATCGTTGTTGGGCAATCGCCTCGATCCCGACTCTGTACCCGTGTTGATCGAATTGGTTATAAACGAGACGGAACCATCCAGTCGGGCAGCATTGGCACCTCCCGAATGATTGCTGCTCACAGAACCCAATACCCAAGAATTGGCTTCGCTATCGTTTGAGTTAGCAAAATTACCGCTGTTTGGCGGCAAAACAG
>Ga0099364_10012215_pt1 | contig 11614 bp, 8 predicted proteins | sample TergutTh196P3_FD_73070 | JGI IMG/M metagenome (GOLD analysis project Ga0099364, IMG submission 73070) | Microcerotermes parvus P3 segment gut microbial communities from Pointe-Noire, Republic of the Congo - Th196 P3 | ecosystem: Host-associated > Arthropoda: Insects > Digestive system > Gut ...
TCGCTGATCACCACTTTACCAAAAACGGTGAAGGTTACGGCCCCCTTTCAACTGCCCGACGGTGTCGGTTACGTCAACCACCGAATAAGCATTCCTGCCGAATGTGTGTGCTTTGGCATATACTTTCGGAACGTTAAGTAGAGTGAGAACGACGAATGCTGAAAACTTGCTCTAAACCCCCACCTGTGTTTTTCAGTTTTCCAAGTTCAATTTTCAATTTTTTTAGACTGTAAGTAAATTAGTGCTTTTCCTTTGTGTCCCTTGTGTCCTTTGTGGTTAATTCTTTTGAACCACAAAGGGCACAAGGGGCACAAAGAAACAAAGAGCAAACCCAAAGAGCCGGGGACGAAGGTACTCCGAAGTCCCCGGTAAAGAGCGTGTTGATAATCTACCGGGGACTACGGAGTACCTCCGTCCCCGGCTCTTTGGGTGCGGGAATCCTGCCGCCGGAATGCCCCCTGCTGCTCTTGACTCTAACGGCGTTATCCGCTATAATCCATACGTTATACATTCCAAAAAACGAACAGAAAACACCGTGGGAGACGGAAACTTAGTAATTACACGAGAAGACACATCAGACAATGTCAAAATTGCGGTACGCGGGCGGATGGACTCCATGAACGCTGCCGAACTGGGACGCGTATTAGAACAACTTGCAAAAGAGGGACGTATTCATATCGTTCTGGATATGTCCCTGGTCGAATACCTCTGTTCTACCGGAATCAGAGTAATCCTGAAGGCTTACAAAGAAGCCAAAGCAGCAGGCGGTACTCTTGGAATTGCGCATCCCTCCGAATGTGTCAGGAACGTGTTGGGATTGGTAGCCTTGAATGAAATGTTGATCGCTTAATCTGTTCAATTAAGAAGATTGTTTTCGGCTGTAGAGTACAGCCGATAGCCTGAGCACGATGCTCCGCTTCCCCGCCTTGTTGTGCCACCCCCCTGCCCTGCCCTACTGCATAAGTTCATGTTGCAATCTACGTCAAATACAATCTACGCCGAATAAAACAAAAACTCCCCTCTCTCCCCTGCCCTCCCCTGCCCCAGTGTCCCATTTTTCTATACGTACCCTTCTCATTATCAGCCTCTTGTTGCCGCTCTCTATTGTTTATGCGGTTTCTGCGATGATAGAGACGCGTCTCAACCGTGCCGAAGCGATTAGCGGCGTGAAGTCCCGACTCGAAGAAATGATCTCCAAAAATGCCGCCGAGGTCGATGGGCACTTCGCGAGCGCTGCGCAGATTCCCACGACGTTGGCGGATATGTTCTCCACGACCCACTTACAAAACGAACAAGATTTCATAGACATCCTTATGGGCGTGATGAAGGCACCAGTGAGGGAGGGAGCACCGGAGCTTCTGTGTGTGTGCATCGCTTTCGAACCGAACGAGTTTCAAGAAGGGATCGTACAGTTCGCTCCCCATGTTTATCGTGATATTTCAGGAGACGGTGAACTTCTCTATGAAGACCTCGCCTGCCCGCGTCAAGAAGGTTACGACTATATGCAACGGGATTGGTATCGTATTCCCAAAAAAACCAAAAAAGCGGCTTGGTCGGAGCCCTATCTAGGAATAGTCGCTTGGGATGACCATCCTGTGATGATGATGTGTACTTATTCCGCTCCCATTATGCGTGATGGACGCTTTGCCGGTGTCGTGATGATTGACATTAGTCTGGACGAAATTCAGAACACCATGGCCCGTCTCGAAGGGGACCAAGAGGACTACTATTTGCTCAGTGCTTCGGGCAGATTCATTACCGCACCCGAATCGGAAATGGAATTCTTGCAGAATGAAACCATTTTAAGTTTCGCTGAAAAACATGGCAGCGACCAGTTAAAGAAAGTCGGGGATCACATGTTACAAGGAGGAAACGGTACAATACGGTATGACAAAGTCCTCAACGACCAACGGCGGGTTTGGCTGGCTTACGCTCGATTGCCGATTTCAGGCTGGAATGTGATCACGGTGAAACCCGAATCACAGGTTCTCGGACCGGTCTATGCCAGTCTCAATCGTTTCATTTTCCGCTTTCTCCTTACTTTGGCGGTTCTATCGGGATTGATCGTTCTGGTCTCTTGGCGGCTGACGATACCGATCAAGCGTTTAGCGAAGTTTGCCCGAAAACTTGCCGCCGGAGACCTTGATGCCCACGTCGGCGATGTGCAGCTTGTCGGGGAAATTGACCAATTAGCACACGCCTTCGATAAAATGGTCGTCGATTTGAAGTCGAATATCGAGAAGCGGATTAAAGAAGAGACTGCTCGGCAAACGGTAGAGAGTGAACTTCACGCCGCCCGAAAGATTCAGGCTTCGTTGCTTCCCCGCATATTCCCCCCTTTTCCTGAACGGAAGGAATTCGATCTTTATGCAATGAATGAGCCGGTGGCCTATATTGCGGGAGACTTCTTCGATTACTTTTTTATCAAACCGGACACGCTTGCTTTCATCATTGCAGATGTGTCGGGACATGGTATTCCGGCTGCGCTGTTTATGGCCGTCTCGCGAACGGCCATTCGGACTTTTGCCGCTCCTGAACATTCTCCGCATGAGATCATCAGTAAAGTCAACAACGTGTTGAGTGTCGATAACGATGCGATGATGTTCGTCACATTATTTTATGGGCATTACAACGTTGAGACCGGAGAATTGACTTATGTCAACGGCGGTCATGATCCCCCCTACATTGTCCGCAAGGATGGCTGTATGGAAAAATTACCGGCCACGGGTCCATTGGTTGCCACGTTCGAAGATATTGTTTACAGGGAGCGGACGGTTCGTCTGGAGCCCGGCGATTTTCTGGCCGCCTATACGGACGGCGTTACGGAATCGCATTCCAGCCGGGACAACATTCTCTATGGGGTGGAACGTTTGGAACGGCTATTGTGCGAAATACGTGAGGAATCTGTCGAGTCAATCTGCGGACGTGTGTTTCGCGACATCGACGAATTTGCCGGACATGAAAGTCAAGACGACGTTACACTCCTTGTTCTTCGGCGGAATGAAGAGCCGTCCCCGTGAGAGAGAGATTAGACTTGTTGCATAACCTCGTCATTCCTGGGAAAACGGGAATCTAGTACACAGCGATTTAAACGTGCTTGATTATTCTTTGCGTCCTTTGCGGTTAAACCCTCATTTTTTAACCGCAAAGGACGCAAAGAAAGGGAAAAAGAACCTCTAGACTTGGACATACCCGCAAAAAAAGAGCCGAAGGGCGACCCCTTCGGCTCCGAGGAACAATCACGAAATATCCAATCGATCAATCAATCGAAGAGGTCTTTCGGATTGAGTATCACGCCGCTGCCCGGCCGGGCAAGTTGAACGAACAGTGCCTTGTCCATGTCATCCCGCAAAAATTGAGTCCTGCCGTCACAAAAGGCCGCAATGACACCGCCTGGATGTCCCGAAGAAGGACGGGCAGTGCGCTCCCTGTTCACAATATTAACGCCCGAATTCGATCTGCCCTCATTGATGAACAAGGGGGAAGTTTCGGTGTCCGTTCCCGGTTGAAGCGGTATGTAGGTCGGAATCTCGCCGGGGATAGGGCCTAGAAGAGACCCGCCGTTGCTATCAAGATTCCTGTAACTGGGATAACAGAAAGCAACAGCAGACTCGATATTATTATGGAATCCTGCCGGGTAGAAATCAGCCGCAGTGAAGGAATCATCAACCCAGGCAATCGCACGCGGGATGTTAATGTAATCAGCATACCAAATCCAGTGTCCTGCATCTTCGTTTTCAGAAAGCAGGATAGTATTGCTGGTGCCATCCATCGCCACGATATTCTCCAACGTGATTCTCGTATCGCAGAAGTTCTGTGCGATGTTGTCGGGATCGACATCACTCCACGGGCCATGAACAGAAATGTGATCGAAGAATACCGTGTACATTTTCGCATCTCTTAACCGCCGTTCGGGACGGCCGTATTCTACGCCGTTCGGAACATCATTACCGGCGATGTCGATGACCATATTTTGCGGCCCGGCGTTGCCGACATAGTTGATGCGGTGGTCGCCCGCTGGAAGACCGCTGCTTCGGCATTGCATCACGGGAAGCACCAGATCGTACAGCGTCGGTTCCTCAACGCTGCCCGAATTAATCTGACTCCAAGCAGTGCTCTGCTCCATAAACGGCAGGAGAAACGCGACCCAAGTCAAGACAGTCCGTTCTTCTGCGATACCGGTTTCTTCGAATCGTTGTGTCCAATAAGCGGTCGGTCTCAACGGTGCCCGCAGAGGCGGAAATCCCCGATTGGGCAGTTCATAATTTTGCAGTGCTACGGCGATTTGCCGTTGATTACTGGTACACTGCGCCCGCCTTGCGGCTTCCCTTGCTGCTTGGATGGCGGGCATGAGCAATGCCGCCAAAATGGAAATGATCGAAATGACGACGAGAAGTTCCACCAGAGTGAAACCCGTCTTGCAGGAACAAGTGAAACCCGTCTTGCAGGAACAAGTGTCGCAAGTGTAGCGAAGTGAAACTTGCGGGTGAATGTGCGTTGACGTGCTCATAGCAATATACTTTCAAGGGGTTAAGGTTTGCCGAGAACGGCAACAAGAGTCCGCTTGTGATGGGAGCGGCACGCCAGTATAGAAACGGAGCAATCCCTCCGACAAAAGAGGTGCATAGTGCCGATTTGCTGTGGGCGCAATGCTTGACTTTTACCGCATGTTGTACGCGACACCCCCCTCTACGGGAGCCACGCAACTCTACAACATACCGACTTATTCCTACCCGGTTACCCGTTTGTCATGTAGAAAACTGCCGTCGCCAAAGCGATTCTATACTGTTTGTTGTCGTGCTCGAAATTTACCCATCCGGCACTGACCGGACGGCATCTCTCTAGCTGTTGGTACCTAGCATACCATGCTTTTTAGAAATTGCAAGGAGTTTTTCGGAAGATCGGGTTGAGGGGGTGTCCAAGTTTAGTGGGTAAACGTTTTTTTGTTACGACGTTATCTTCTTTGCGCCCTTTGCGCAACCCTTTGCGCACATTGCGGTTAAAAAATATTTAACCGCAAAGAACGCAAAGGATACGCAAGGGACGCAAAGAAAAGTAAAAATACCCACTAAACTAAACTTGGATGCTCCCCTTGGGTTGAAAGACGAAATTTCCCTATTGAATTCTCTTCGCTAGCGTCTATACTAACGGGGACAGTCTATCCTTTTTTACGGAACGTACCTCTATGTACCGATTTTTGCTCCCTTTCCCGCTATTTTCGGCGATTGTACTGTTCACCGTTGCCTTGCCGCTCCTTGCTGAAGAAGCGAAACCGCCTATCAATATCCTGATCGTTACCGGCGGTCATGATTATGACCAACCGAACTTCTACAAAATGTTCGACGAAATGCCGAACATCCGCTACGATAAGGCGGAACTGCCCAAAGACATGGACTTGCTCGCACCCGGCTTGGAAAAGAAATACGACATGGTGCTCTCCTACGACATGAACAACTTTCCGGTAACAGACGAACAACGGGAGCGTTTCTCCCGATTGATCGAAGAAGGAATGCCGCTGATCGTGATGCACCACAGCATCGGCGGTTATATCAACTGGCCCCCCTATCGGAAAATGATTGGCGGACACTATCTGCAACATCCGACAGAAATTGATGGAAAACTCTATCCGGCATCAAGTTATAAATACAACTTGGACATTGCTGTTGAAATTGCGGACAAAGAACATCCCATCACGAAGGGAGTCGACAACTTCACTATTCGCGATGAAGGATACAAAGGACTCTACATTCGAGAGGGAATTCACGTCCTTCTGAAGACCGACCATCCTGACGCAACGACTGAACTGGCGTGGACAACCCGACACGGCAAAGGCACCATCTTTGTCATTGCACTGGGACATGACAGACTTGCCTACGAAAATCCGAATCTTCGGAAGATTCTCCATCAGGGGATCGAGTGGTGCGTCGGTGATGCTTCAATTTTATTGAATCGGCTCCAGTGAGACAGCAAAGCGGGCATTTCTGCCTGCCATATACTGCAAACGGTGTCCCTTTGGCAGTTTTCTTTCTGTTCTTTGTGCACTTTGTGCTTAAAAGGCTTAACCGCAAAGTGCGCAAGGGACGCAAAGGCATACAAGCCCCGGCGGGGAAGGTGTACACAAAGCAAACAGAGACCAACGTTCACGGAGCCCGTAACGTCAGTTAGGGACACGTTGCGGTTATTCCCTGGCTTACGCCACGGGCTCTGTGCACGTTGGACTCTGTGAACGTTGGACTCCGTGAACAATGAATACCCTACCACCGCCACAGTCCGCCGAGTTGACCGATGCTCTGATACCCGCCGCTACGGTCCAGGGCAGCACGCCCCTCGTAGCCGCCAAACAGAGAAAAGTTCTTCTCAAATACATACTCCCCTCCCACAATGAAAGAAAGCAACGAACCGCCTATATTCGAACCATACAGAGGAGCATTACCCTGACCGCCGATTTCCCTCACTCGGGTGCGGAGTTCCGCATCTTGAACGTCATACGCATAAGAAAGTCCCGTATTGAATATCAACCGCTGCCAACGCGTCCGTAAATCGAAGCCAGTACGCAGAAAAACCTGCGTCAGATTCGTCTTGTCATATTCGACGGACTCAAATCCGCCCCGCAAACCCTGTTCCTCTGCTTTGCCGAGATGAGTCAAGAAAATATCCGCTCCCAGTAAGGGACGCAGACTCCAAGTGCCGTAATGGAACCGTCGGCCTAATTCCAGATTGAACTCTTGGGTGTGCCCGTTAAATCTGGCATCCCAGCCGCTGCGCACCATATCGAACTGTTGCCATCCTTGATTGAAGAGGAATCGGGCATCGACCCCATTCCGAAAGACACGGGCGGCGTAAAATCCGAGGTAATAGTCATCTGCTTCAACTAAATCGCCTGCATTTTTTGCTGTTCCTCTTTCGTAACCGAAGAGGATACCGAACTGGTGCCAACTTGAACGGCAACAATCGACACCGAATTGTACGCCGTGTGCACCGATTTTCCAGCCGTTGCCGCCCGCTCCCCGACCACCCGGCCAGCCTTGCCAGGTATCCCCTCTTCCGGCGTAATTTCCCCAGGCCAATCGTGCACCGGGCGGTGTGCGTTCTTCGACACAATCTTCGCACATGCACCGATCACCGTGCAGACTCTCTCCCCTACCCTGCCCACCGCTCTGTCCCCGATATTCTGTCCCCGATATTCTGTCCCCGATATTAAGGGTGTGCCGCCGAGGGGCGGGTGCGGAAATAAAATGCTTGCTGACGGCACTCCATCCCGTATAAGGGTTGCGAATCATCGCCGCCGCAAGATACGCATCACTCATCTGGGCGGAAGAGTATCCGTCAAAGTCGCCCAAAGTGTAGGACGTGTCGTCCGATGACTCCAATTTCCACTCGCCGAAAATGGACTTTTGGATAATTTGAGTCTTTTTATCATCGGCCTTAATCGTTAGCGTCTTTCCCGGGGGCTCACTGTTTGGTTTGGCAGTCCCATAGAGTTCAAGTATGCCGCCGTTGTCCGTGAGGTCAATCGTCAAATCATTTCCTAACGTTATCTTGGCAACGCTGATTCCCAGAATGGTGCTTGCTCCATCCACTTTGATGGTGGTAGTTTCAGAGAGCGGGGGTGAATCACCTCCGGCAATCTTAATATCCCCTGTCAGATAGACCTTTCCGCTGCCGCTGATTGTGTGTATATCAGAATTTTCGAGTGCAGCAAAAGTTACCTTACCTGCCGTTTGGAATAGAGCATTTCGCCCGATGGTAAAATTGAACGCACCGCCGTCAATACCGGTGTTGCCCAAATGGACATTTCGATTAACGGCAACGGTGATGTCCGAAACACCTGAGAGCAACCCGGCGGTTAAGTTGACGTGGGTGTTGAAGGAGATTTTTCCGTCAGTGGCGGGATCAGCAGCAGCAGCAGCAAGAAATTTCACAACAAAGGCTTCGTTCCCATTGGTGAATGTGTTGTTTCCCGCAATTGTCAGGGCACTCTCTTCGCCTGAAAACTCGATACTTGTCCGTGCTGGTGTCGCCCCCTTGGCGGTAACGCTCAAATGGGGGTTATTACTTGTATTCAATGTGATGTTGATTCCGTTCGCTTTAATTGCCGTTGCATCGCCTCCTGTACTTGTTGCCGAGACGTTTTGCCGAATGGTGAGGGTTCGCTCATCTGTGTCTGCCGTAACATCGAGACCGATGGCATTGCCTGTTCCGCCTGCCGTTACCGAGATAGCACCGAGGTTGATATTGTTTGTTTGAAGGTCGCCAAATTGGTAGCCGACAGCACTGCCAAGGGTATTGAGCACGGTCATTGTGGGCAGATTAGCGGCAGTATTCAAAGTGCCGCTGAAAGTGTCCGGTGCGTAGAGTCCATAAAGCGTGCCCTCTGCGTTGTTCCATTGGACTGACAGATTAGCAAACGATAAGGTGCGGCCGGCCGTTTTCGACAAGTAAATCCCGGTAAAATTCTTTGCTGCACCAAGTTCATTCCCCATGATGTTAATGGTATCACCGGCTGTAGTTATAGTGATAGTGCCTGTTGCAAAGGTGGTTTCGGTTAAGTCGTCTCTATCTGCATTGACGACAACACGCAATGAACCGGTTCCATTGTTTCCCCATACCAGATACTTGGTGATAAAGTCATCGTTTCCCGGCGACGGGGTACTACTGGGGTTATAGATGGAGTAGTCAGGAGCGGGAGGCGTTGGTACTGGACTCGGTATGATGATATACTCCGTATTCTGGGCTTGCACGGCGAGCGTCATCACGGCAGCGAGCACGGCGGCAAGAACTGATTGGCGGAGATGTTGCACATTCACGGCAAGTTCACTGTACGGGAAGTACCAAGGCTTCCGGTTGTATCGGCTATTCCATAGGGCGATATTGAGGATTTTATGTAACTATTCAGCCGAATGTTGCTCTTTGTTTAGAGGTTCCCTTCCGTGATCCTCGTGCCATTCTTCTCCCGTTTGTGGTATAATCCACCGGGAGATATTGATGTTCCCGAAAAAAAACTCGTTCGCCGTACAATGACATCACATTGGCTTTCTCAACGTGCCGGTGCCTTTGAGGCTTCCGGTATCCGTAGAGTTTTTGACCTCGCCGCTAAATTGACCGACCCGATCAACCTGTCCATCGGACAGCCGGATTTCGATGTCCCCGAAGCGGCAAAAAAAGCACTCATCGACGCAGTCAACTCCAAAAAAGGAGGCTACACGCCGACTCAAGGACTCGCCGTCCTGCAAGACACACTCCGAAAACGCATCCACGAAAAATATCCGCACCCAGACAGAGACATCTTCCTCGCCAGCGGAACCAGCGGTGCATTGGTGCTAACACTGCTTGTTACCATTGACCCCGGCGACGAGGTAATCTTTTTCGATCCTTACTTCGTGATGTACGATGCTCTCGTAAAAATGGTCGGCGGCGTGCCTGTTACCGTCAATACCTATCCGCATTTTCAGTACGACATTCAACGTCTTGCAGATGCAATCACGCCGAAAACGAAAGCGATCCTCTTCAATTCTCCCAGCAATCCAACCGGTAAAGTAGCGACGCGGGAAGAAGTGAAAGCGGTTGCCGAACTTGCGGCAAAGCACGACATCCTGTTGGTCAGCGACGAAATTTACAGTGCGTTTTGCTTTCAGGAGTTTGTTTCGCCTGCCGAGTATAATCCGCAAACGTTGGTCATGGACGGATTTAGCAAGTCGCACGGCATGCCGGGCTGGCGCGTCGGTTACGCACATGGTCCGAAGGATTTGATTGAACAGATGCTCAAGTTTCAGCAATACACGTTTGTTTGTTCTCCGCATGTGGGGCAACTCGGTGCGTTGGCGGCGTTGGATGTGGACATGTCGGAGCAGATCGAAAGTTATCGCAAGCGTCGGGATATGATTTACGAGGCGTTGAAAGATGATTACGAAATCAACAAGCCGGAGGGGGCATTTTATATGTTTCCGAAGGCTCCTTGGGGGACGGCGACCGAGTTTGTCGAAAAGGCGGTCACGGAGTATTCGATGTTGATCATACCGGGCGGCGTTTTCAGTGGTCGGGACACGCATTTCCGTATTTCCTATTCGGCGACAGAAGCGGTGATTCATCGCGGTATTGAAGCATTTAGGGCATTGGCGAAAAAATAAACGGGACGAACAGATAAACGTCATGTTTTACCGCACTCGCGGCAACAGAGGAGGCGGATGTCTTTGTTTTTGGCATACCAGGTACAAATAAAGATATACCTTACTCAGGGACAAATGGGACGGTTTTTCTTTGCGAACTTTGCGCATCCTTTGCGGTTAAAACAAGGAGTAACCGCCGAGAACACAAAGGATGCGCAAGGGACACCAAGGACGCAAAGTCCAATTTCATACCGTTTTCAGTGTATCGCAAAGGCAATCACGGGGAACAAATGTGGCCCCATCTTTACACCACACAATCACGGTATCGCAATCACGGCATCAATAGGGAAATGGTCAGTGGGATAGCGTCCCTCGCGTTGTGTACGGATGATCTCCGCCGAAAACGTCTTCAAACCCGGCGATACGAAAACATAATCAATTTTTTCTCTGTTCGGTGCTCGAAAACCATTGAAGGTTCCCACTTCCGTTGCATCAGGATGGACAATCCGAAAAGTATCCGCCAATTTGTAGGGTGATTCCCAGTCTTTGCCGTCGAGTCTCATCGATTCTCCCTTCATAAATCGAATGGCAGGACTGTTTTCGCCGCAATTCATATCGCCGATGACCACGACGGGCACATCCCTGTTTTTCCGTGCGGCAATCTGTTCCATCAGTTGTTTCGCTCCGCGTTGCCGTGCATTTTCGCTCAAATGATCGAAGTGAGTGTTATAAATGTAGATTTGCCTTCCTGTGGGCTGCCCGTCTTTGAGTTCATGAAACAGGGCAACCGTAACAGTACGCGGACAGCCCGCTTCGGGATCGGTCTTCGAGCCGGGCACATCCGGCGTGTCGGAAAGCCAAAAGGTCGCCTGATCCGTGTCATCAATTTGCCAGCGGCCTTTTTTGTAATAAATCATCATTGCTTCGCCGGCTTCAGGATTGACTTCACGTGACCGTCCCAAAAATCCATGTTCCGGCAATCGGGAAGCGATGTAGGCAACTTGATTGAGTTCAGGATTGCGGTGCATCACGGTTTCCTGTGTGCCGATGAAATCGTAATTTCCCTGAACAATAATATCGGTCATGAACTCTCTCCGGTGAGCCCAACTGTTCTCACCGTCATTGGCAGTGGAAAGCCGGACGTTGATGGATAATACCCGAATCGGATCGTCGGCAAAGAGACTGGAAACGGTAAACAAAGCAACAAAGAGAAAATAAAACGGTTTCATCTTTTTTGAGAGGTTCGAGACTAACGGATATTATACACATAAGTCTCTAAAACATCAAGACTCTGTCGGCGTTTGGGGTTGGTGCGGGGTATTTTTTTTGCGAAAATCCAGATTTTTTCCCCGACAAAACTCCTTCCCAAACGTATTAAGCCTATCGGACGGACTTTCCAGTCCGATAACAAGTTTTTTGGTCAAATGGGTAAGGGAGCCCCGTAATCGCCGAGTGGTAAGGGTTTTTATCTGGATAACTCAAATCGGTGTCTGCCAACCTGCCCTCGG
>Ga0099364_10012216_pt1 | contig 11614 bp, 10 predicted proteins | sample TergutTh196P3_FD_73070 | JGI IMG/M metagenome (GOLD analysis project Ga0099364, IMG submission 73070) | Microcerotermes parvus P3 segment gut microbial communities from Pointe-Noire, Republic of the Congo - Th196 P3 | ecosystem: Host-associated > Arthropoda: Insects > Digestive system > Gut ...
GCTTGCCGTATATGGGCGGGTTCGGGAGGGTGTCCCTCCCGACGCGTTTTGGTTACTTTGCCGCGCAGCAAAGTAACGCCCGTCGCGGCAGCGACAAGCTTGCGGTAGCGCGAACGCTACGGCACGAGCGGCAAGCTTGCGGCAGCGCGAACGCTGCGGCGAACGGCAAAACCAGCGTCAGCACAATGCAAGTATGCACTACGCGGGTGCAGGCTCAGCCTGCCCGGCGCGCTCCGTTGTGTTTTCCCAGATTATCTTGGCCTTTCGCCGATGTATATGGTCACGGGCATTTGTTCGCTCTGCACCGTCACGAAATCGTTGGGCGAAAGAGCCGCGACATTCGCCGTGGCTTCGTATACGCCGTCCTCAAGCTTTCGCCCGTCAAGGCTCAGCCTGTCGTAGTCAATGGTTTCGCCGGGCTCTACCGCGCCCGTGTAATAAAGGGACCGGTTCGTCTCATTATCGACAATGTCAACGCTCAAAAGGTATGTGTTGCTTTCGGGGTTCTCCACAAGGACATTGCCCGATTCAGTGGATGACGGAAAATAAATCCTTCCGTTAAAGGTATACGGGAAGTCGTTTCCGCCTGAAATCTCGCCATCGCCCGCAGACGGGGCGCCCGACGGGGAGGGCCGGGAATCACCCGCTTCCGTTACGGCTATATCCCGGAATGCGGTCAGCCTAAGCGTTAAGGTAAGCATCGTAATGCCCAGAATCGCATAGCAGAAGATACTGGTTATGCGTTTTGTGTTGGAATGCAGCCCCATCGGAGTCCTCCCTTTCCTTGTTTGTACATATCATATCACGATACGGCGGCTTTTTCAATATCCCCTTAAGCCTTTGAATCGATTTCCTGCTTTGCCGTATCAATAAAGCCGGATACCTTCATCGCGCCGGTATCGCCGTCCTTGCGGGAGCGCACCGCGACCTCGCCGTTTTCCATCTCCCGGTCGCCGATAATCAGCATATACGGCGCCTTTTCAAGCTGCCCCTCGCGGATGCGGAACCCTATCTTTTCGTTGCGGTTATCGATTTCCGCCCGGATGCCGCTTTGCTTGAGCTGTTTTAACACCTCTTGCGAATAGGCAAGCTGGCTGTCGCCGATTGGCATGACAAGCACCTGCGTCGGCGCAAGCCACATGGGCAGGGCGCCCGCGTATTTTTCAAGCAGCAGCGCAATCGTGCGCTCGTAACAGCCGATTGACGTGCGGTGGATGATATACGGGCGTTTTTTCGTGTTGTCGCGGTCTACGTACACCATGTCGAACTGCTCGGCTAAAAACGGGTCTATCTGCACGGTAATGAGCGTATCCTCCTTGCCGTGGACGTTCTTGATTTGGACGTCCAGCTTCGGGCCGTAAAACGCGGCCTCGCCCTCGGCCTCGACATAGTTAAGCCCCAGACGGTCTAGGATTTTGCGCATTTTATCCTGGCAGTCTTCCCAGACCTCGGCATTGTCGATGTATTTTTCCCGGTTGTTAGGGTCCCATTTTGAGAACCGGTACGTCAAATCCTCCAAAAGCCCAAGGTCGCCCATCATTTCCTGAATCAGCGAGACGACGCCGTCGAATTCCGCTTCAAGCTGTTCCGGCGTGACGACAAGGTGCCCCTCTGAAATCGTGAACTGGCGCACGCGGATAAGCCCGTGCATTTCGCCGGACGATTCGTTGCGGAACAAGGTCGACGTCTCGCCGTAGCGTATCGGCAAATCCTTGTAGGAATGAAGCTCCGTGTTGTAGATGCTGTACTGGAACGGGCACGTCATCGGGCGAAGCGCAAAGACCTCCCTGTCCTTTTCGGGGTCGCCCATCACAAACATGCCGCTGCGGTAATGCTCCCAGTGCCCCGATATTTTATACAGCTCGCTCTTTGCCATATACGGCGTCTTTGTCGGCACGTAGCCGCGCTCCTCTTCCTTGTCCTCGACGTATCGGGCGAGTATCTGGAACAGCTTCGCGCCCTTCGGCATAAGCAGCGGCAGCCCCTGCCCTATCACATCGGAGGTCGTGAAGTACTTGAGCTGGCGGCCGATCAGGTTGTGGTCGCGTTTTTTGGCCTCCTCGACGGCTTCAAGGTACGCCGTCAGCTCCGCCGCCTTCGGGAACGCCGTGCCGTAAACGCGGCACAGCATTTTATTTTTTTCATCCCCGCGCCAGTATGCCCCCGTCGCGGAGGTCAGCTTGAACGCCTTGACGCCGCCTGTGTGTAACAGATGCGGCCCCGCGCAAAGGTCTGTGAACCCGCCCATCCTGTAAAAGCTGATGTCCTCGCCCAACGCCGCGTGCTCGCGCATCAGCTCCAGCTTGTACGGCTCGCCAACTTGAAGCTGGGCACAAGACGCGCCCCTTACCTGGTGCGCATCTTTGTCTTTATGCACGCGTCCAAGTTCGTCTTTATCAGTATATGCCTCGCCTTGGAGCAGCTTTTCGGCTTCGTCGGCAGGCAGCGTAAACCGCTCGATTGGAAGCGATTCCTTCACGATACCCGCCATTTCCTTTTCGATCTTCACAAGCTCGTCCGGCGTGAACGGCTTTTCCGTGTCAAAGTCGTAGTAAAACCCGTTTTCAATCGCGGGGCCGATCGCAAGCTTCGCGTCCGGGTACAGCCTTTTTACCGCGCACGCAAGGATATGGCTTGCGGTATGCCGGAACGCCTGTTTTCCCGCGTCATCTTGAAACGTGAGGATTTGAAGCTCGCAGTCTTCGGTGAGCGCATCGCGCAAATCCCTGAGCCTGCCGTTTTCCGCCGCCGCACACGCGGCCTTAAAAAGCCCCGGGCCCAAGCTTTTGCAGACGTCCGCAATAGTGGTTCCCGCTTCAAATTCCTTTACGACCCCGCCTTTTAATGTAACTTTTATCATGTGGTAATAAGCCCCTCTTCGCTATCTTGCAATATTTTCTATAACCGAATTGTAACACCGTTTTTCCGCAAAATCAAGCGATAAATGAGTAAGCCGGGGAAGCGGGGGCGCGAAAATCCTGAAAATCCTCAAAAATTTGGCTTGACAAGCGGTGCCGGTAGTACTAAAATAGAAAATGTGTATCATTGTAATTATTTATACAGTTTTATGTATAATAGTTCTTTGACAATTAAATAGATAAGGAGGTTCCCAGATGCCGGCACAAGTCATTTCTGTGCTTATTCCCGTTGGACTTGCATTTGTTGTTGGAGCTATCGCCTTTTTTTTAGGTGTTCAATATAGAAAAAAAGTCGCGGAAGCGGAGCTTGGTTCCGCTGAAGAAGAAGCCAAACGAATCGTAAGCGATGCAATCAAAAATGCGGAAAGCAAAAAGAAAGAAGCCTTGGTTGAAGCCAAAGATGAAATCCACAAGATGAGAAACGACTCCGAGCGTGAGCTGAAAGAGCGCCGCAGCGAGGTGCAGCGCATGGAGCGCAGGGCGCAGCAAAAAGAAGAAAGTCTGGAAAAGAAATCCGATAAAATCGAGAAGAAAGAAGAGGATTTGCAAAACAAGCTCGCGGACGCGCAGCAACGCCTTGAGGAAGCCGAAACGGTAAAGCGGCACCAGTTTGAAATGCTTGAGAAAATCTCCGGCTATTCGGCGGAGCAGGCAAAGGAGCATTTGCTCGGCAACCTTGAAAAGGAGCTCTTGCACGAAAAGGCCGTGCGTATCGCGGCGATGAATTCCAGAATGCATGACGAAGCGGACGTCCAGGCAAGGGACATTATTTCGCAGGCAATCCAGCGCTGCGCATCGGAGCACGTGGCGGAGGTCACCGTTTCCGTCGTGCCGCTGCCCACCGATGAGATGAAGGGCCGTATCATAGGCCGCGAAGGGCGCAACATACGCACGCTTGAAACCTTGACGGGCGTTGACCTGATTATCGACGACACGCCTGAAGCCATCACGCTTTCAAGCCACGACCCCGTGAAGCGCGAAGTCGCGCGGATTGCGCTTGAAAAGCTGATACAGGACGGTCGTATCCACCCCTCGAGAATCGAGGAGATGGTGGAAAAGGCGAAAAAGGAAGTCGAAGCGAAAATCAAACAGGACGGCGAACGCGCCGTCATCGAAACAGGCGTTCACGGCATACACTCCGAGCTTGTCAGGCTTTTGGGGCGTATGCGTTACAGAACAAGCTACGGCCAGAACGTGCTTGACCACTCGATAGAGGTCGCGAACCTGGCGGGCGTTATGGCTGCCGAAATCGGCGCCGATATCACGCTTGCGAAACGCGCGGGGCTTTTGCACGACATCGGCAAGGCGCTGACGCATAAAATGGAGGGTTCCCACATTCAAATCGGCGTGGACATCGCGAAAAAGTACAAGGAAAGCAATGACGTGGTTCATGCGCTTGAAGCCCACCACGGCGATATTGAAGCAAAAACCGTCGTAGCGTGCCTTGTACAGGCCGCAGACGCCATTTCCGCCGCAAGGCCGGGCGCACGGCGTGAAAACATTGAAAACTACATCAAACGGCTTGAAAAGCTCGAGGAAATCACAAATTCGTTCGAGGGCGTCGAAAAATCGTTCGCCATTCAGGCGGGACGCGAAATCCGCGTCCTGATACGCCCCGATATCATCAGCGACGACCAGCTTGTCATAACGGCGCGCGACATATGCAAAAAAATCGAAGCCGACCTTGAATACCCCGGACAGATTAAGGTTCATTGCATACGCGAAAACCGCGCCATCGAATACGCGAAGTAGCACTAAACGCTTATAGGCGAAATCCCCGCCTATAAGCGTTTTGCCTGTTGCAGCCATTTGTTTTTAGCTCCTAAAGGCCCTGAACAGGCCCTTACAGATTAAAAAATGGAAAGTGCCGGTTTATTCAACCTTTCCCCCGTTTTGCATATCATGCTATATGATGGTTACGGGGGGAGGATTCAAATGCGCGAGTACCGCCAAATCGGAAATGTGTTTCGTTCTTCCCGGCAAATAGATATTACCGGCCGCTCGAAGCTTGTGTTTTTCAGCGACTGCCACCGCGGCCACGGCGACAACGTGGATAATTTCGCGAAGAATCATAACGCCTACATCTCGGCGCTGCGCCACTATTACCGCTCCGGCTTTATATATTTCGAGCTCGGGGACGGCGACGAGCTTTGGGCAAACCGTAATTTCCGCCCTATCGTGGAAACGTATTCCGGTGTGTTTAAAGAGCTCATGAAGTTTTACCGGGAGGGCAGGCTTTTCCTCTTATACGGCAACCATGACCATGTGAAGAAAAATCAAAAATGGGTGCGCGCAAATCTGCATCGCTACTATAACGAGCGCGAAGGCTGCTCTGTCCCGATGTTTCCCGACATTACGGTATACGAGGGGCTTGTGCTGAGACACTTAGAAAGCGGCGGGAAAATCTTTCTCCTGCACGGGCATCAGGCGGATTTCTTTAACTACACGCTTGCCCCTTTGGCAAAGTTTCTTGTGCGCCACGTCTGGCGCCCGCTTGAAGCCGTCGGGATAAAAGACCCTACGAGCACATCGGAGAACCATTTAAAAAAGCGGATGCTGGAGCGGATTTTATCCGGCTGGGCGGAGAAGGAAAACGTCATGCTGATAGCCGGCCATTCGCACCGCACCATGTTCCCGAAGCCGGGCGAGACGCCGTATTTTAACGACGGCTGCTGCGTCCACCCAAGGCATATCACCGCGATTGAGATTGAGGCGGGGCTTATCACACTTGTAAAGTGGAGCGTCGAAGCCCGTTTGGACGGCGTTTTGCAGGTAAACAGAAAGACGCTCGCGGGGCCGTATCAATTGTCGGATTATTTTATCTGAACCGCGCAATACAAAGGACGGCGCGAAGCGCCCGTCCTTTGCGTTAGAATTTAGAAAAGGAAAATAAGGGATGTATATTATCGTAAACCCGGAGGCACGGATGGGCAGGTCCGGGGAAATCACGGATGCCATAACGCGGGAGCTTGGAAAAAGGGGCATATCCTACACGTTGGATTACACCGAGGATGCAGAGCACGCCGGCGGGCTTGCGGCGAGGGCCGTTTCAGGCGGGAAGGATTTTATCCTGTGCATCGGCGGCGACGGCACCGTTTCGCATGTGCTGCCGGGACTCGTGAACACAAGCGCGGTGCTCGGGATTATCCCCGCGGGCACCGGCAACGACTTCTCGAAATATCTTGGAATTCCGAAATCGCCAATCGCGGCGCTTGACGTCGCATTAAACGGTATCACCTGCAAGGTGGATGCCGGCATGGCGAACGACCGCTTTTTTATCAATTCCGCGGGAAGCGGCTTTGACGTCGCAGTTTTGCGTCACACCCTGCGCTACAAGAAAAAGTTCCACGGCCTTTTGCCGTATGTGCTCGGGGTTCTTCGCGCCATAGGCGGTTTCCGTCATATGAAGATAGAAATCACGCATAACGGCGGGACAATCCGGCAGGACGCGCTTTTGGTAAGCGTCGCGAACGGGCGCTATATCGGCGGCGGCATGTGCGTCGCCCCAATGGCGGACGCATCCGACGGTCTTTTCGATGTACAGTACGTCGATGCGATTTCCCGTTTCAAAATTCCGTTTGTGCTGTCGGCGTTCATCAAGGGCAAGCACACCGGATGGCCCATCGTGCACCATTTCAAGGCAACCGAACTGACCGCCACAACCTCAGACCGTTCCCTCCAGCTTGACGGCGAAATCTTTGAAGAAGAGACCGTGCATTATAAAATAATTCCGGGCGCGGTAAATATACGGGTTCCCGCGCACAAAAGCGAATTGCTTCGCAATTGCGTTCAACTTCATATGAACTGACGTTCATATTTATTCACATCGCTCGGCAATTCGTACGCGGGCAAAGCCCGCGTACGAAGGGGGCGCAAAGCGCCCCCTTCGCTTTTTGTGCGCCTGCGGGGGTTAATTTTTCGTTTCGGGATTGGATGCGGCAATCATTTTCCTGACAATCAGATGAATGATTATCGCGACGCCTACAGCACCAATAAAACAAATGATTGACCTCAAAAGAATCGCCCCGCCCGATAGGCTACCGCTTCTTGCCAATGTGGCGCCGACAATGACGGCAGCCCCAGCTCCGGTTAATGCGTAATGTATCAAATAAGTTTTCATGGGGCGCAGGGAATACTCGTTTATATTATTTCGATAGAGCTTGATAGTTACATAAATGCCGGGTATTAAAATAATCGCAAGGTCAGCCCAAAGCCATGGACTGTCAAAAAAGATATACTTCACAGCTATAGACGCGAATAGCAGCCCAATAGTCAAATAATACGCATGGCTGTTCGCTTCATGCCTTATGTTTTTTATGCGCTCGTCAATAATTGGTTTTTTACTCGTCATGGTTGTCATCCTCCCAAAATAAATCGTTTAGGGTCACGCCTAACGCTTTGCATATGCCGACGCATAATTTGAGCGAAGGATTGTATTGCCCGGATTCAATCAGGCTTATCGTCTGGCGCGTTACGCCGATGGCTTCCGCCAACTGCTCCTGCGACATGTCCTTTGAAATCCTGGCGATATGCATCGCTTTATTTTTTTTTGCCATGATTCACCTCCTCTGCAAATCAATATATCATATAATTTTCTTTTTGTCAATTATATCTTTAGTAATGTCTTATATACATTGCTTTTTCTCCTGACTTCTAAAACGGGACTTGCCCTTCATATAATGAGGCAAGTCCATTTTTGCGGGGAGAGATAAAACAAATGAATCAAACAAAACAGCCCCTTGGCCTTTCGACAAAAGCCGCAACAAAGCTGTTGTTCGAATACGGCGAAAACAAGCTGGTCTCCGGCAAAAAGATCAGCGCGCTGAAAATATTCGCGGGGCAGTTCCGCGACCTGATGATTATGATTCTGCTGGCTTGCACGGTCGTTTCCGTCGTGATGGGGGAAACCGTCGAAGCGCTGGCGATTATCGTCATCGTGCTGCTGAACGCCGTTTTGGGCTTCGCGCAGGAGTTCCGTACGGAAAAGACCCTCGAAGCCCTGAAAAACATGGCGGCGCCGAACGCGCGCGTCATCCGCGACGGCAAGACGACGCTTATCCCCGCCGCGGAGATTGTCCCCGGCGACGTAATCCTGCTTGCCGCAGGGGATAAAATCCCCGCCGACGCAAGACTGCTGGAGGTTGTCGCATTGCAATGTGACGAGGCGATGCTCACCGGCGAATCGCTGCCTGTAGATAAGCTTGCGGCGAAAACCGGCGCCGCTTTGGACGGGCCGGGACAGAATGGATTTGTGTACATGGGCACCATCGTGACGAAGGGCCGCGGCAAGGCGGAGGCTGTTGCGACGGGCATGAATACCGAAATGGGCAAGATTGCCGGTATGCTGCATGAAATCGACGAGGACGAAACACCGCTGCAAAAACGGCTCGCGCAGCTCGGCAAGTACATCGCCGCAGGCTGCCTGCTCATATGCGCCATTGTGTCTCTGGCGGGCATCCTGCGCGGTGAAGAGCTGTTCGATATGCTGATAACAGGCATTTCACTTGCCGTCGCCGCCGTGCCGGAGGGTTTGCCCGCAATCGTCACCATCGCGCTTGCGCTTGCCGTAAGCCGTATCTTAAAACGCCAGGCCCTTGTGAAAAAGCTGCATTCGGTTGAGACGCTCGGCTGCGCCAACGTCATCTGTACCGACAAGACGGGCACGCTCACTGAAAACAAAATGACGGTCCGGCAGCTTTTCACGCCGGGCTATAACATTCAGGTCGAAGGCACGGGGCATGAGCAGGCCGGCGGCTTTTACAGCGGGACAAGGCGAATCGCCGCCGCAAATTCCCCTGCCTTGAAGCGGCTTTTCGACATCGCCGCGGAATGCAACAACGCGGAGATTTATTCGCCCAAGGGCGCGGACGGGGGACGCGACAGGACGCTTAACACATCGTCCGCAGTGTGGGAAACAAACGGCGAGCCCACCGAAACGGCGCTTTTAATCATGGCGGCAAAGGCGGGCGTCATGCGCGGGGGCTATGTGAGAACGGGCGAGATTCCGTTTGATTCCGACAGAAAGCGCATGACCGTGCTGGTAACGGACAGCATGGGGCGCGGCTACGCGTTTTGCAAGGGCGCGCCCGATTTGCTTTTAGAGCGCTGCAAATTTGTTTTGACAGATTCCGGCGTAACGCTTTTAACGCCCGCAATCAAACGGCAAATCATAGCCGCAAACGAGGAAATGGCCGAAAAGGCCATGCGCGTACTGGGCTTCGCGTTCAAGGAGAGTCCGGCAGGAGCTTTAGACGCCGAGACCGGGCTTGTCTTCGCCGGGCTTGCAGGCATGATCGACCCCCCGCGCAAGGAGGCGTATGACGCCGTCGCAAGGTGCAGGCAGGCGAAAATCAAAACGGTGATGATTACAGGCGACCACAAGGCCACCGCCATTGCCATCGCGCGGGATTTGGGAATCCTGCGCCGTCACGGGATGGTTCTAACCGGCACGGAGCTTGACGCCATGCAGGATTCCGGGCTTGACGGCGTGATTCACAAGGTTTCGGTATTCGCGCGGGTCAATCCCGGGCATAAGCTTAGGATTGTGCGCGCATTTAAAAAACGCGGCGATATCGTGGCGATGACAGGCGACGGCGTCAACGACGCGCCCGCCGTGAAGGAAGCCGATATCGGCGTATCGATGGGAATCACCGGCACGGACGTCACGAAGCAGGCGGCTTCCATCATCCTGCTGGACGACAATTTTGCGACGCTCGTTGCGGCGGTTGAGGAAGGCCGCGTCGTCTACAGCAACATCCGCAAGTTTATCCGGTATCTTTTGTCGTGCAACATCGGCGAGGTCGTAACCATGTTTGCGGGTATGCTGATGGGTTTGCCCGTCGTGCTGCTCCCGATTCAGATACTGCTCGTAAACCTTGCCACCGACGGCCTGCCCGCGATGGCGCTCGGCCTTGAGCCCGCCGAAGACGGGGTGATGGAGCAAAAACCAAGGCCCTCCGGGGAATCGGTGTTCGCAGGCGGGCTGTTCGCAACCATCGCCTTTCGGGGCTGTCTCATCGGGATTGCGACGCTTGCCGTTTTCACGGTGCTTCTCAAGCAGTCCGGCAGCGTGGATTTGGCACGTACCGGCGCGCTTGTAACGCTTGTAATGTCGCAGCTTGTGCATGTGTTTGAATGCAAGTCGGAGCGCCGTAGCCTGTTAAAAATCAACCTGCTCAGCAACCCCGCGCTGATTCTGGCGGTCGTCGCCTCGGGCGCCGTTATGGTCCTTGCCGTTTACGCGCCGGTTATGCAAACCATATTCGGGACAGTCGCGCTCACGGGCTGGCAGTTTTTAAGGGCCGCCGCTTACGCGCTTGTCGTTCCGGTACTGTCGTCGATATTTATGGCACGCCCGCGCAAAAAACAAAGCGAGGCTCTCCTGCCTATGGAGAACCCCGCCACACGCGGTGCGAAATAAAAAGCGCAAAGCGCTTTCAGCCCGCTTCGCGGGCGCCAATTCGGCGCAGCCGAATTGATTTCGCGCCTTGGCTAACGTGTAACACCAACGCGCCGCGCGAACGACAAAACCGCCTTGCCGGCGGTTTTGCTGTTTATTCTGCTTCTCCTGCCTGCTCCGCTTCTTCCCCATGCTCTCCCCCGTCTTCTTCGGGGTCCAGCATTTCGTCTAAAATCTGGAACAGTTCGTCGCCCATCAGCCCGGCTTTCGCACCTGCTTCAATCGCGATGTTAAACCCGCGCTCCACCTCACGCAAAAGCTGCTCGCGTATCAGCTTCGAGCCGCGCGGCATAACGTAACAGCCCTTGCCCTGAACAGAGGTGATAAAGCCTTCCTCCTCCAGCTCGCGGTAGGCCCTCGCCGTTGTCAAAACGCTGATCTTAAGCCCCTGCGCCAGCTTGCGCAGGGACGGCAGCGTCGTGTTTTCAGGCAAATCCCCCGAAAGGATCGCCTCCTTAATCTGTTCCTTTAGTTGCGCGTAAATCGGCAAGTCCGATGTGTTTGACACAAAAAGCTTCATGAAACGTCTTTCCTTTCGCTATACATGATACAGGTGTACTTAACGGTTTATGTACAGTATAGCCAAACATACCCCTGCTTGTCAAGCGAAAAGTAAAGATTATTTCAATCCGAACTCTTTTCTCATCCGCAAATGTTCGGCTTCAAGCCGCTCCCATTCGCTGTTTAATTCTTCGAAACGCTCGTATGATTCATATATTTGAGGGTCATCGAAGGACACTCCGCTTTCCACAAGCTCTTTTAGGGCAGCCCGCACCGCCTCGACCTCCAGCCCAAGCTTATACAATTCCGTCGCCTGTACGATTAAAAGTGTTTTTCCCACTTTTTCAAACACTTCTATACCCCCCTCCCGTATTACAGGGGCATTTTTGTTTTTAAAGATTTTGAGATTTTTAATGTTCACATGAAACCCTCCTGATTTATTATGAACAAACAAAAAAGTGCAGGTATGGAAATCCATACCTGCACCTATAAGCAAACAGATACTCTGAACAGCTTGCCAAAAGCGGAAGCCGGGAGTATAATATTAGTAGGTGTCGCAAATTATGCGATTGGCATGGAAGTTTCGACCTTCCCTGTCAGGGTCACGGTGTTTCGAGCACTGTGGCCTGCCTGCCTTATTTGTTTGTTTGGATACATTATATACCATAATTAGACAACTTGCAAGGGGAATTTGTGTTTTTTGAGGTTTTATTTAGTTTTTTGCGGTTTTGTTTGA